>Ga0105238_10005341_pt1 | contig 12691 bp, 7 predicted proteins | sample KBSC34metaG_FD_81526 | JGI IMG/M metagenome (GOLD analysis project Ga0105238, IMG submission 81526) | Corn rhizosphere microbial communities from Kellogg Biological Station, Michigan, USA - KBS C3-4 metaG | ecosystem: Host-associated > Plants > Roots > Rhizosphere > Soil | place: Michigan, USA... | reverse complement strand
TGCTGCCGGCGGGCTTCCGGAACGCGCTCGCGCCAGCCGCGGAAGTATGGACGCCGCTGCGGTTTCGCGCCGCGCCGGACTTCCAAGGGCCGGAGTGGGGCCATCATCAGCGGATGGTCGGGCGCCTCGTGCGCGGCGTCTCGCTCGCCGACGCGGAGCGCGAGATCGAGTCGATCGGCCGCGCGCCCGCGGCGGAGTTTCCGCGTCCCGCGTGGGCTGCGCTCGAACGCGGATTGATCATCGAGTCGCTCCAGGATGCGATGGCCGTCGGCATACGTCCGGCGCTGCTCGCGATCCTCGGCGCCGTGTTCCTGCTGCTCGTCGTCGCGTGCGTGAACGTGTCGAACCTACTGCTCACGAGGGCGATCTCGCGGCGCGCGGAGCTCGCGGTGAGAACCGCGCTCGGCGCGGGCCGTGCACGGCTCGTTTGGCAGCTCGTCGCGGAGAGCCTGCTGATCGCGCTGCTCGGCGGCCTTGCTGGCGTCGGCATCGCCGTCGCGATCAATCGCGCGCTCGTTTCGTTCGCGCCTGCGGAGTTGACGCGCACAGGCGCGCTCCACCTCGACGCATCGGTGTTCGTGATTGCGCTCGCAGTCAGCACGGTCGTCGGGCTCGTCGCCGGGGTCTTGCCGGGTTTGCGCGGTGTCCAAGCGCACACGTATGTCGCCGTGCGCGCCGGGTCTCAAGGAACGGATGCCGGCCACCGGCTCGTGCGCCGCGCGCTCGTCGTGGCGCAGGTCGCGCTCGCGTTCGTGCTGGTTGCGAGCACCGCGCTGCTGTACCGCAGCGTCGACGGGCTGCTCGCGACGGCGCCCGGGTTCGACGACGAGGGCGTTCTCACTCTGCAAGTCGTCGCAACCGGTCGGCGATACGACTCGCCGGCCGCGCAAGCGCAGTTCTACGAGCGCGCCCTCGACGCGGTGCGCGGGCTGCCCGGCGTGATCGACGCCGCATTCACGAGTCAGTTGCCGCTCTCGGGCGAATCCGACGTCTATGGCGTTGCGTTCGAGTCCGAGTCGCGCGCGAACGATCAGAGCTCGGGCGCCGCTCAGCGTTACGCCGTCACGGCCGATTGGTTCCGGACGATGAGGATCCCTCTCGTCGAGGGCCGGCTCCTCGGCGCCGACGATCGTCCGGACACGGCCCAGGCCGTGTTGATCAACGAGTCGTTCGCCAAGCGGCGCTTCGGTGCCCGGAGCCCGATCGGCCAGCGTCTGCGAATGGGTCCGTACTTGAGTCGCCCGGACGCGCCGTGGGCCACGATCGTCGGCGTCGTCGGCGACGTGAAGCAGACGTCGCTCGCGCTCGATTCGCCCGACGCGGTCTATTTCGCGATGGGGCAGTGGGCCTGGGTGGACGTCGTGCAGTCCATCGCGATCCGCACGCGCGCCGATCCGGCCGTGCTGGCGCCAAGCGTCGAACGCGCGATCTGGTCCGTCGACCCGACGCCGCCGCTCGTGCGTGTCACGACCATGAAGCAGCTGGTCGCGGCGTCCGAAGCGCAGAGGAGCTTCGCGCTCGTGGTCTTCGCGGCGTTCGCGCTGACGGCCGTCGTGCTCGCGGTCGTGGGTCTCTACGGCGTGGTGGCGCGCAGCGTGGAAGAGCGCGAGCGCGAGCTCGGCGTGCGCGCCGCGCTCGGGGCGTCGCCGCGGCGCGTCGCCGCGCTCGTGGTCCGCCAGGGGCTGATGCTCGCGGCGATCGGAGTACTGTTCGGCGCGCTCGGTGCGGCGGGCGTGACTCGCGGCTTGTCGTCGCTGCTGTTCGGCGTCACGCCGCTCGACGGCCTCACGTTTGCAGTCACCGTCGTCGGCCTCTTGGGCGTCTCACTGCTCGCGTGCGGGATACCGGCGGCGCGGGCGGCGCGAGTCGATCCGGCGCTCGCGCTGCGCGCGGAGTGATTCGACCGCGTCGCCGTTCGAGGCGATCGAAAGGGCCGGCAAAAAAACGGCGGGCCAGTGGGCCCGCCGTTGCGAGGATCGCAGGTAAGGTCGGTTAGAAGTTGACGCTGACGCCGAGGAAGGCGCGACGACCTTCCACGTCGTAGTAGCCGCCGTTGAACGTACCGGTGGCCTGCAGGCTCGGGGCCGTCGGGATCTGGCAACCCGGCTGGTAGCCGGCCGACCCGACCGGCCCGCCGCAAAGGTCGGAGAAGGTCGATCCGATCGGGACGCCCGCGGTGGTCGCTGTAGCCCCAGTTCCGTTGACCGGCGCCGTATTCAGGAGGTTCGTGATGCCTCCACGGAGCGTCATCTTGGACCTCAGGTTGTAGCTGAAGGCCAAGTCGAACACCCGATACGAGTCCGCCTTGATCTCGGTCGAAGGCACGTAGCCCAGTACGATCTTGCTCGTGTCGCCCGCCACCGCGGCCGCGTTGTTGGCCTTGATGGCTTGCTGTTGCTGGTACGCCGCGCTCCAGACGGAGGGCAGGCCCCTCCAACGCAGGCTCACGCTCCAGGTGTCGCGGAAGTAGCTCAACGTTTGGAACAAGCGGTAGTCGTACGCGCCAGCCTGGGTGCCCACGAGGTTCGGTCCGAGCGAGCCTTTCCAGTCCGTCTCGACGTCGAAGACCGCAGGCGACTGCTTCGTCTTGTAGTAGTCGAGGAACGTGCTTTGCAGGCTATAGCTCAAGCCGCCTTTCAGCTTCGAGCCGAAGTCCGCGAACGACGCGCGCCAGTTCAACGCGAAGTCGAAGCCGGCCGTGTTCAGCTTCGCCTGGTTGCTATACGAGATAGTGGTGGTCAGCGGCAGGCCGCTCACCTGGTCTCTCGGATTCAATTGGCACGCATTTGTCGCCGCTTGAGCTTGCGCTTGCGCGGTGGTGGTCACGAGCACCTTGCCGTAGCAATTGAAGTTCGCGTTGTCGACCGAGGACTGCAAGATCGCGTTGTCGATGTTGATCTTGTAATAGTCCAACGTCATGTTGATGCCCGAGAGCAGTGGGCTCTTGAACGGCGGGTTGATCACGAAGCCGTAAGTCCAGGTGTCCGCGATTTCCGCCTCCAAGTTCGGGTTGCCGACCTGGTTGATCCAGTTGAACAAGGCGCCGCCGGGGATCGGGGGCGCGTTGACCTTATAGAACTGGTTGGCAGCGTTCGCTCCCATCATTGCCTCGCAAATCAACCGCGCGCTGGCGGCTCCTTGCGGTGTCTGGCCCGGCGCCAAGGTCGGGGTCGACTGACCCGTCGGGTCCGCTCCCGTGCCGCCCGCGCCGAACGGCGCGGTCGACCGCAGTCCGCAGGGATCGCCATAGGCGTTGCCGCCGATCGTGAAGATCTCCTGCTGGTTCAGATACAGCTCGCCGAGGTTCGGCGCGCGGGTCGCGCGGTTGAAGCCGCCGCGGAACCGGAACCAGTCGTTGATCTCCCAGTTGACCAGCGCCTTCCAGGTCGTCGCGTTGTCCGTACCTCCCTGGCCGTACTTCGAGTAGCGCGCGCCGAGCTCGAGCTCTAGCCTGCGGAAGGCCTTGTGGTCCGCGAGCAGCGGGACGAGGGTCTCCAAGTACAGGTCATCCGCAGACGTGTGGGCGTCGAGGTAACCGGTCGGGTAGACGCCGACGACTTGGTCGGTGAACGAGAAGGTCGACTGCAGGATGTCCGGCACGAAGGTCGCGCTGTTGTCGCGGCCTTGGTAGCCGAACGCCGCCCGCAATTCGCCGGGCTTCATCTTCGCGAGCACGCCCTGGAAGTTCACTTCGACGATGTCTTGCTTGTTTTGCGCGCGGGTTTGCAGCTCCGCGTTGATCGCATTGAAGCAGTCGTCGGAGAGACGCGCGTCGCCGGCGAAGTACGTGTTGTAGAAGCCGCTCGTGCACGTGACCGTCGCCGCGCCGAACGTCGGGCGCACGCTCTGCGTGTTGCCGCTGACCTTCGCTCCGCGTCCATAGTCCGAGGTCGGAACGCCGTTGATCACGGTCGTGCTGTTCAGCAGCGCGCGGTAGCGGGCCAACGACAAGTTGCCGTTCGCGTTGTTGTAGGTCGACGACTGGCCGTGCGAGTAGTAGAACTCGCCCGTCCAGGTCTCGCCCAACTTCAAGTTGAACCCGGTCTCGACCTGCCACTGGTTGTTCGTGTTGACCGTGCTACGCGGCGGTAAGCTCAGATCCGGATTCCAGGCTGGCAGCCACGGAGCGTTCGCTTCGGGCGTGCCCGCTGCGATCGGGTCGCCGGGACCCGTAGAAGTGTGGGTTCGGCTATTGAGCAGCGCGGCCAGCTCGACCGGAACCGGATAGTGCGCGCCGATCGTCCCCGTTGGGATGAAGCTCGGGTTGCCGTAGACCGGGTCGTGCAGATTGGCCTTCACGGCAGCAACCGCGGCAGCAACCGAGGCAGCGTCGTTGTAGTTGATCGCCCCGCCCGGAGGAGCGAGCGGGCTATCGGTGACCGGGTTGTAAGGAACCGTGGTCTCCCAGCCGGCAATCACGCTCGTGCCGAACAGCGACGTGCGGGTCTGGCTTTCGGCCATCGACCCGCGCGCGAAGAACGACAGGTTGTCCGTGAGGTCGTAGTGTCCCGTCGCGAACAGCGAGTACCGGTTTTGGGGCGCGCTGACGAGCTGCTGCGAGTTCTCCCACTTGATGCCGTCGAAGACCTGCGTCCCGCTCGGATTGGCCGCGCTATAGAAGTGCGAGCCGTCGATCACCTTGTACGGGTAAAACGTCCACGGATTGTTCGGGTTGTACTTGGCGATGGCCGCCGGGCTGTTGTTCGCGAACACGGTGCCGTCCGCATTGAAGGTCACAGGGCGGAATGTGCCCGTGTTCGAGAACGCGTTGTTGTACACCGATTGCCCGGCCGGCGCCGGACCGCCGAAGAACACGCCATTGACCGCGGCCGTGCTGGCGCAGTTGAACTGGCAATCGAGGCCTGTCGTGCCCTGCAGGAACGCGAAGTAACCGGCCGCGTATGGATCCTTGTATCGATCGGTATAGAACTCGTTGTTGATCGCCATCTCGGCGTCGCGGTTGTAGTACTCCGCGCCGATTGCGATGTTGCCCTTGCCGTCCGACGAGTTCGCGCCGAACACCGCCGACATGCGCGTCTCGGCGCCGTCGCCGTTTTCAGTGGTGCCGTACTGGCCGTCGAGCTGAATGCCCTGGAAGTTGTCTCGCAGGATGAAGTTCGTCACGCCGCCGATCGCGTCGGCGCCGTACACCGCGGACGCGCCGCCGGTAATCGTCTCGACGCGCTGCACGAGCGCGGATGGGATCGAGTTGACGTCGGTGACCATCAGCGCGTTGATCGGGACGGTGCGCTTGCCGTTCATGAGCACCAAGCTGCGGTTCGGGCCGAGGCCGCGCAGCGAGATCGACGCGATGCCGACCGAGTTCACGGGCGTGATCTGCACGTCGGCTTGAGTCGTGGTCGGCGACGCCGCCGGGTTGTATTCCGGCAGCTGGTTCAGATAGGACTCGAAGTTCAAGCCCATCTGCGCCTGGAATTGGTCGGACTCGATCGTGACGATCGGGCTGTTCGACGAGTTGTCGCGCCGCAAGATGCGCGAGCCCGTGACGACCACTTCCTCGAGCGCCTGATTCGGGACGGCTTCCTGCGCGTGCGCCTTTGGGACGTAGGCGAACGAGCCGACCGAACCCAATGCTGCCGCTATCGAAACAGATAATAAGGATGGAGCGAGTGCCCTTTGTGTGCTGGAAAATGCCGGACGCGGGCGTGAGCCCGGACGGTGTCTCGGTGTCATGAGATTACCCCCAAGTAGGTACATGGTTGCCCTTGGGAAGCGTCGATCCTTGACGAACGGCGCTCCCTTTCCGTTGCGAGAAAACAACAAAGCGGCCGCCCTTAAGGTGACCAACGGTCCCGCCGTGTGTGGTTCCGAGACTACCACCATGCGGCGCGCGGACGCAACACGCCATTCGGGCTATGGCTCAGGGCTTCTGACGAATTAGTAGCGCGGAAGCAACAATAGTTTCTTCGACTTTTCGGACGCTTCCGGGATCGGCAATGCTGCAGATCGTGTGGTTCCGCAGCCACGCGAAATCCTCGAACTCGTCGGGATCAGCCGGGCTTATGTCCGACCGGCGTGCTCGTTGGGGAGTCGACGAAGATGCGCTCGATGTGCCGCTCTCGGAACCGCCAACGGCCGTCGACGCCGCGCTCGTAGAGATCTTCGAAGTCGGCTACGAGGATCGGAATCGCGGGCGTGAGCGGAGGCTCGCCGTTCTGAGCGAACGTTAGGCAGACGCTCGTTCCGCGCGCCCGAATGTCGCTCTCGATCTCGAGCTTGAGACCGGAGTACATGTGCCGTGCGGTACGCGGCGTCGTGGCGGTGCGGCTCCGGAACACCTGCTCGAGCTCCGCCTTGCCGCGAGTGTGCCGCGGCCCATGCGTATAGAACACGTCGTCGGTGAAGAGATCGAGCAGCGCTTCGACCTCGTTGTGATCGAGGTGATAGCAGAACGCGGTGTTGAGCTCTTCGAGCGCCACACGGATCTCGAGCCGCTCGAGTGCGCTCAGTTGAGACGCCATGCGCCGATCTCGCGATCCTCGACGATGACCGGGTTCGACTGCGTGCCGAGACCCTCGATCGCGATCTCGATCGGGCCCGCGACGGTTTGCAGGTTCGCCGTATGGATCGATTTGCGCGTCGCGCCGGGCTTGAATGCCGTGCCGAGCGAGACGACGTCGCCTGGGTGCAGCGTGTGAAACTGGCTGATGAAGCTCACGACTTCGGCGACCTTGTAGTTGTAGTAGCGCGTGCTGTCCTCGGCCACGACGTCGCCGCCGACGCTGCAACGCACGGAGAGATCGTCTGGATTCGCGATCTCGTCGCGCGTCACGAGCCACGGACCCATCGCGCCGAATGTGTCGGTTCCTTTGTAACGGCCTGCATACGACAGGTGCTGCTCGACGCGCTCGGTTTCGTTCGGGTTGCTCTTCTTCGGATAGAGCGCGTAGTAGTGGAAGCGGTCCTCCGCGCGCATGCCGTTGCCGGTGATGTCGTCGAAGATCGTGTAACCGAACACGGCATCGAGCGCGCCGGCCGCCGGGATGTCGCGCACCTCGCGGCCGATCACGAGCGCGAGCTCGGGCTCCGGATGCACGCTGCCGTAGTAGCTCCTGATCCGAATCGGCTCGTTGTGGCCGACGAGGCACGACGACGGCTTCAAGAAGAACGCGGGATGATCGGGCGCGCTGACCTTGCGCTCGTTGCTCGCGGAGTTGTTCATTGCGACCGCGCAAATCTTGCCGGGGCGGCGCACGGGCGGGTGCCAACGCACGGCCGCGGCCGGCATGCGCTCGACGGATTTAGTGGTGCGCGCAATCTCGAGCCCTTGGCGCAGCGCCTCGAGCAGGGCGGGTCCTCCGCGGATCAGGTCGCGCATCTTCTGGTGCGGCGCCCCGAATCGCTGCCGGCGTCGGTCGGTGTCGGAGTCGCGCTCGCGGCGCGCGAGGGCCCGGCGCACGCTTGGACGCGCGACCGACGATGGTAGGACGGCGAGCAGCGCCTCGATCGACACGAGCTCGCCGGGTCCTATCTCCGCCGCGATGAGGTCGCGGTCCTTGTAGCCGATGCTCGCGAGCTTCATGGCTAGTCGTTCGTCGGCATCGTGAACTCGGGCCCCTTGCCGACGCTATCCGGCCAGCGCTGCATCACGGACTTGTAGCGCGTGTAGAAGCGCACGCCTTCCTCGCCGTACATGTGATGGTCCCCGAACAGGCTGCGCTTCCAGCCGCCGAAAGAGTGGAATGCCATCGGCACCGGCAGCGGCACGTTGATGCCGACCATCCCCGCCTTCACGCGGCGCGCGAACTCGCGTGCGGCGCGCCCGTCGCTCGTGAAGCACGCGACGCCGTTGCCGTACTCGTGCGAGTTCACGAGCTCGAGCGCCGCGGCGAAATCAGGCGCGCGCACGATCGACAGCACGGGACCGAAGATCTCTTCGCGATAGACACGCATCTTGGGATCCACGTGGTCGAATAGAGTCGGCCCGAGGAAGAAGCCGCCCTCGCGCCCCGGCACCCGTGCGCCCCGGCCGTCGACGACGAGCTTCGCGCCCGCGCGCACGCCGTCGTCGATGTAGCCGCGCACCTTGTCGCGGTGCGCAGCCGTGACGAGCGGCCCCATGTCGGCGCGTTCCGCAGCGCCGTCATTGATGGCGAGCTTGCCGATTCGTGCGACGAGCCGCTCGACGAGCGCGTCGCCGATTCCGCCGACCGCGATCGCAACGGAGATCGCCATGCAGCGCTCGCCCGCGGAGCCGTAACCGGCGCCCACGAGCGCATCCGCGGCCTGGTCGAGATCCGCGTCGGGCATCACGACGAGATGGTTCTTCGCGCCGCCGAGCGCCTGGACGCGCTTGCCGTGCTTCGTGCCGTGCGTATAGATGTGCTCCGCGACCGCGGTCGAGCCGACGAAGCTCACGGCCGCGACGTCGGGATGCTCGAGCAGCGCGTCGACCGCCTCGCGATCGCCTTGCACGACGTTGAGCACGCCGGCCGGCAGGCCCGCTCGCTCGGCGAGCTCGGCGAGGAGCAGCGAGGGGCTCGGATCGCGCTCGCTCGGCTTGAGCACGAACGTGTTCCCGCACGCGATCGCGATCGGAAACATCCAGAGCGGCACCATCGCGGGGAAGTTGAACGGCGTTATCCCTACGCACACGCCGAGCGGCTGGCGCAGCGACCAGTTATCGATGCCGCCGCCGACGTTGTCGCTGTGCTCGCCGCGTAGGCTCTGCGGGACGCCGCAAGCGAACTCGACCACCTCGATCCCGCGCTGGATCTCGCCGCGCGCGTCGGCGAGCACTTTGCCGTGCTCATGCGTGATCGACGCGGCGAGGGCCGCCTGATTCGTCTCGATCAGATCTTTGAGCTTGAACAGCACGCGCGCGCGCTTCGGCGCCGGCGTTTCGCTCCAGGTAGGCCATGCGGCCTTCGCGGCAGCGACTGCGCGGCCGACCTGCGCGCGGTCCGCCAGCGCGACGTCCGCGATCGCACTGCCGGTGGCCGGGTTGAACACCGGCGCGCGGCGCGTGCCGCCGTTTTCGGCTCGGCCCGCGATCCGGTGACCGATCAGAACGGCTCGGGCGGGCGCTTGCCGCTCGTCCGCGGCGGCACGCGGAGTTTGCGGGTCGAGGGTCATGCCCCGATCTTACTCCATGACCCTCGCGCGCGGTCTGCGTCGCGCGCTCGAGGTCGACGGTCGGCACGCCCGCGTGGGGGTACGCGAAGCGCGCCGCCGCCTTCCTCCGAAAACAGTCTCCTACAGAGAGTCCAAGAACGCCTCGAGCATCTTCTTATCGCTGTCGCTCGACGCCTCGTACGCGTTCGTTACACGCGCGGCCTGACCGCCGTGCCGCTCGATCGCGTCGCGCAGCGTGAACGTGAGGCCGTCGTGCATGAGCCGGCTTCGGGTGCGCAACGCCCAGAGCGGCGCCGTCCGCATCTGGTTCGCGGTGCTCTCGAGATCCGGGGTTATTGGAATCCCGTCGCCCGTGCCGACGTCGTGCAGCAGGAAGTCGCTATACGGATGGATGATCTTGTCGCCGAGCGCCGCCGGCACTTTGAAATCGCCGCCGTTGATCTGCGTGCCGGCCGGTGACGTCCGATACGTCGGCGTGTGGCACGTCGCGCAGCCGATCTGATTGAACACCGTCTCGCCGGTCAGCACGTCCGCCGTGATGTCGCCGCGCGAGGGCGCCTTCGTCGAGCGCATGAAGTCGGCGAACGCACGCAGGTCGGTGCCATCGTCCTCAGGGTCCTTCACCGGGTCGAACTCGGTGCCGAAGCCGACGTTCAAGCCGCTCGAGGTGTTCTCTTCCGGCAGAAGTGGGCTCGTGATTCCCATCTCGTTCAGATAAGCGTCGGCCGAGAACGACACGAGGCTTGCGTGCTGCGCTTTCCAACCGAAGCGCCCGATCCGCGTCTGGCCGCTCGCTTCGAGCACCGGCGCCTGCACGACCGTGCCTCTCATCCCGGCCGGCTGGTCGTTGCGTACGGCGAGGATCGCCGTATTCGGAATCGCCTCGATGAAGCCGGCTCCGAGCGTGTTGGTCGAGATTCGGAACGTGCGGACCTTGTCGGCCGACGAGACTCGCTCGACGATCCGCGGATCCGTCGCGCGCGAGTGGATCAACGAGCCGCCGAGCGACTCGAAGAACACGCCGCCCTCGAGCCGCCCGGTGCGGTGCTCGGCGACCTGGCTCGCGCCGCCGGTCGCGACGTTCTGGTGGCACTCGCGACACGACTGCGCGTTGTAGACGGGTCCGAGACCGTCCGCGCGTCGCTCGACCTCCTCGAAGATGAAGCGATCATCGTTGAACGATCGGAGCGGCACGACCGCGTCCTCTTCGAGCGTGTCGAAGTCCGGCCCCTGGTCGAGATAGCCGTTCGTGAGGCTGTCGAAGCCCGCAGGCGCTTCGGTGAAACGCCGCGAGGCCGGAGCTTGCGTGTCGACGACGGACGGGTCTTCGGGCGCCGGGTCGCCGCGCGTGCGAAACCGATCAGCGCGATTTTGCGCGGGTACTCCGATCACGAGCGACACGCTCGCGGCCGCTGCGGCGGCCAACAGCATCTTGGATGCCTTCATGAGTCCTCCCTGTCGATTTGTTGTGTTGGTTGCGTACCGTCCCCCGGCGGCACGCGGTGCGTTGTCGGGAGCGGTCAAGCAACGTTCGTACCAATCGAGAGAACGTAGACCAATCAGTGAGTTGGCTCGAGCCGCGGCCCGCGCGGCAGGTGGTGGGTGTCTGCAGACGACGACCGGAGGAACGCGACGCGCGCCGAGCGGTCGTGGCACGTGCGCGAATCAGACAGAAAACGTCAACGCTCGCGCGTCATTCGGCGGGTCGAGGCGCGCGCACAACGCTGTCGGTGGCTCGCGACGCGCGTCGGAGCATAAGGTTCACTTACGCGCTTTGAACGAGCGGAGCTGGTCGTTGAAATCGGCGGCGGAACGCTCGAGCTCGCCCACCATCCGGTTGTGCTCGCCGATCGCTGCATTCCGGTCGATCGTCGTGCGGTCCCTGTCGTCGGCGATGGCGTCGATGCATTTGAGGTAAGCCTGGCCGGCGGCGACGAACGCCTTCATGCGCGTCTGTGCGGCGATCATCTGGTCGGTCGACGCGTTGGCGCCATCCGGAACCTCGGGGGCCGTCGGCGCCTTGCAGGCGCCGATCGCTAGGCTGGCGCTCGGCGTCTTGTCGCCCGACAGCACGGCCGCTTGTTCTGGCACGGCGCTTCGATACAGAGCGACCGCGTCCTCGTAGGTCGGATCGGTTCGAGCCGTGACAGCGAAGTACTCCTCGAGCACGAGCCGCGCACGAGCCTGATCACCCGTGGCGAGCGCTGCGCCGGCTTCGGCCACCTCGATCTTGGGGTCGGGTGCGCCGCAGGCGGCGCGGTAGAGCCCGATCCAGCGCCGTGCCTCGGCGTAGTCTCCGGCCGCCGTCGCCGCGTCGATGCGCTCCTCGAGCGCCGTCGCTCGGCCCAACTCCGGGAGTGCCGCGAGCGCGTCCTCATCGAGCCGGGCGATCGATCGGATCGCGACCAACGGCGCAGGCACGTCCTTCAGTGAGCCGATCGTGCTCGTCGGCAGACGGCCGATCGCCTCGACGACGTCGAGGCCCTCTTTCACCCGGCCGAAGACGGTGTAACCCGGCCCGCGATCGAAGTCGGCGTTGTTCTGCAGGTTCACGAAGAACTGCGAGGTCGCGGTGTCGGCGCCCTCGCCGCGCGCGGCCGCCACGGTGCCGCGCTCGTTGCGCAATCCGTTGCTCGATTCGTTGGCGACGGGCGACTGCGTCGGCCTTCCGCGTAAATTCCGATCGAGGTTGCCGCCTTGCACGATCAGGCCGGGAATCACGCGATGGAACACCGTGCCCGAATAGAACCCCATGTCGACATAGCGCAGAAAGTTTGCAACCTGCTTGGGCGCCTCGCGCTCCGCGAGCTCGATCACGAACCGCCCGTTATCCGTGCAGACGGCGACCTCCGTGGCATGAGAAGCGACGCAACCGAGAAACGCCGCGACGGCGGCAAGCAAAAGCCCCCCGGGCCACATTCGACCAAACCCCCATCCCGCCGTTTCCCGGGAGCATAGCACCGCGGACAGCCGCGCTCGGCCGAGCGCAAAGCACTAGGACCGGCCTTGGGGGGGCGGGGCTCTTGCCGGCAGTTACCGCGGACTGGCTGCGGCGTGCGCCAGCGCGTCGTCGAGCACGAGCGCGCCGATCTCGCGCGCCCGGGCGGCGGCCTCGCGGTCGCCTTCGCCTGCGGAGACGATCGCGCCCTTCATGAGGATGTGCCACTTGCGCGCGAAGCCGTCGCGATCATGGATGCCGGCCTCGCCCGCGAGCTGCGCGATGAATTGGCGTATGCGCTCGAGATACTCGACCGATGCGCGCCGGATTCGGTCGTCGGGATTAGGCGTCTCGAGCATCACGTTGATGAACGTGCAGCCCTCGAAGCCTTCGACGCGAAACCATTCGGCGAACACGTCGAAGATCGCTAGCAATCTGTCTCGTGCGGTAGCCCCGCGCCGCATGACCTCCGCTTGGAGCCACCCGCTGGACCAGAATTGCGCGCGCTGCTCGAGGAACGCGAGCACGAGCTGTTCCTTGCAGCTGAAGTGCCGATAGAGCGTCATGCGCGCGACGCCCGATTGCTCGATAATCGCGTCGATTCCGACGGCGCGGATACCGTGTCGAGAAAAAAGATCGTAGGCTGCCGCGAGGATG
>Ga0105238_10005340_pt1 | contig 12696 bp, 10 predicted proteins | sample KBSC34metaG_FD_81526 | JGI IMG/M metagenome (GOLD analysis project Ga0105238, IMG submission 81526) | Corn rhizosphere microbial communities from Kellogg Biological Station, Michigan, USA - KBS C3-4 metaG | ecosystem: Host-associated > Plants > Roots > Rhizosphere > Soil | place: Michigan, USA... | reverse complement strand
CTGGAGACGGCGCTTCGCTCGGACTTCGCATTGATTCACGCGTTCCTGGCCGACTACCTCGGCAATCTCACCTACGCGCTGACGGCCCGCAACTTCAACCCCGTCATGGCCATGGCGGCTGACACCGTCATCGTGACCGCGGAGCATATCGTTCCCGTCGGAGTGATCGCGCCCGACCATGTCGTGACGCCCGCTCCGCTCGTCGACTACCTCATCGCCAACGGGTGAACCATGGATGCTCAATCGATCATCGCCCGGCGCGTGGCTCTCGAACTCCGTTCCGGAGACCTCGTCAACCTCGGCATCGGGATCCCGACGCTGGTCGCGAACTATGTTCCGCGCGATCTGAAGGTGTTTTTTCAATCGGAGAACGGATTGATCGGCACGGGACCGATTCCCGAGCAGGGCATGGCCCATCCGCTTCTGACCGACGCGGGCGGCCGGCCGATCAGCGCCCTGCCCGGCGCATCGACCTTCGACAGTTCGATGTCGTTCGGATTGATCCGCGGCGGCCATGTCAACGTGACCGTTCTCGGTGGCCTGCAGGTCGACGCGGAAGGGCACCTCGCGAACTGGATGATCCCCGGCAAGATGGTGCCGGGCATGGGCGGTGCGATGGACCTCGTGACCTGCGCCAGGCGCGTCATCGTCGCGATGCAGCACGCCGCCAAGGGAAAATCCAAGATCGTGCAGAAATGCGGACTGCCGCTGACCTCTTCCCGGCGGGTCGATCTGGTCGTCACCGAGATGGCGGTGATTGGATTTTCCGACGGCCGGATGACGCTGCAGGAAACCGCTCCCGGCGTCAGCGTCGCCGAAGTGATGGCCGTGACGGAAGCCGATCTGTTCGTTCCAGCCAGCGTTCCGGAAATGAAGATCTGACCGGATCAACATCGCCTCCGAGCAACGACATGCGCATCTTCAGCGACTTCAGTGAATTCAAGGCCGCGGTCGGCAGCGAGATCGGCGCGAGCGAATGGATCGAGATTACGCAGGACCGGATCGACCGCTTTGCGGAGGCAACCTGCGACGAGCAATGGATCCATGTCGATCGAGATCGCGCGCAGAAGGAACTGCCTGGCGGCAAGACCATCGCCCACGGACTCCTGTCGCTCAGCCTTGCACCGATGTTCATGCGCTCCGTCATGGGTCTCAAGGGTCTGCGCAACACGTTGAACTACGGTGCGGACCGGATTCGATACCTGTCTCCGGTTCCCGCGGGTTCGCGGATCAGGGGTCGTGTCAGCATCGCGGAAGCAGAAGACGTCCCGCCCGACGGTCTGCGGGTCAACTATCACCTCGTGATCGAGATCGAAGGTGGACAGCGTCCCGCCTGCGTTGCGGAGCTGATCGCGCTCCACTACGGCTGACGCGCAATGATCGAGGGAGAGTAGACCCAGGTGCCGACGGCCGCTTTGGCCCATAAGCGGACTTCAAGTCGCGAAGGCAGGACGTCCGCCCTAGCCTCAACAGCGGACATCAATCCGGGCAGCGTCCATGTCCGGTTCGTGCCAGGAGCTGCTGAAGTCAGCTTTTCCCCCTTTTCCGTTCCAAGTGCTGGCCGCCGTCCGCCCTATTGAGCCAGATCAATATTTCAGTCCGACTCCGCGCCCTATCTTCCCGTTATTGCATCCGTCAAAGAGGGGGCACCATGCAATTTCTGGTCAAGGAAATCCGGCACAATCCGTTGTTATGGTTGCTCGTCGTCGAGCCGATCGTGCTGGTGGCCGAAAAAGCAGCGCCGGAGGCGCATACGATTCTGTTCGTGCTCGCGGTCCTGGCCATCGTGCCGCTGGCAGCACTTCTCAGCCACGCGACCGAGGCCGTCGCCGCCAAAACGGGCGATGCGGTCGGTGGCCTGCTGAACGCGACGCTCGGCAACCTTACCGAGCTGATCATCGCCGTAACCGCGCTTCATGCGGGCCAGTACATGTTGGTGAAGGCATCGATCGCGGGTGCAATCGTCACCAACACACTGTTCATGCTGGGCGCCTCCTTTCTGCTCGGCGGGCTGCGCTATCATGTCCAGGAATATAACCGCGCCGGCGGTCGGCTCTATTCGGCGCTGCTCCTGATGGCGACCGTCGCACTCCTCGCCCCCTCCGCGGTTGCCGACCTTGATCTGGCCCATGGCGAAGCCCTCACGCAAAGACTCAGCACTGGCCTCGCCGCACTGCTCATCATCGCCTATGGTCTCGGCCTCGTGTTCTCGCTCCACACCCATAAGGAATTTTTTGCGAGCGACGAGCATGGCGAGGCGGAGGCACACTGGCCGATCGGCCTTGCGGTCGGCACGCTTCTCGTCGTCACTCTACTGGTGGCGCTTGTGAGCGAGATCTTTGTGGAATCCGTGCAGAAGGCGGCGGAAACATTTGGGATGAGCCCGGCCTTCGTCGGCTTCATCATCGTCTCGATCGTCGGCGCCGCGGCTGAGATGGCCGTGGCCTTCTCCGCCGCGCGCAAGAACCGCCTCGACATGAGCGTTTCGATCGCGCTCGGCAGCGCCTCGCAGATCGCACTGTTTGTCGCGCCGGCGCTGGTGCTGCTCAGCTATGTGGTGGGACCGGCGCCAATGAACCTGCAGTTCTGGCCGGGTGCGGTGACCATGGTGATGATTTCGGCCGTCATGGCCACCTTCATCACCAACAGCGGGCGCTCGGCATGGTTCATTGGCGTTCTGCTCCTCTTCATCTACGCTATCTTCGCCATGACGCTCTACGTCGTCCCACCGCAGGGACCGGCATGAATCACGCAAGAAGTTACCTGCCCGGGCCGGGACTCGAGAGAGCCATCTCGGCGGCTACATTTGGAAGCGTTTTGGTCAGGAAGTGTGTCGCCCCGGCGGGCAGCGCCCAGCCTGCGTCGCGGAACTGATCGCGCTCCACTACCGCTGACGTGTCTGCCGAGACAGGGCCGCCCTGCACAGCAAGGGCGATTTGTCACAGCATACGCCCAAAATCAGACATACCCGTCGGAGCAGTTGGCCTCACTCGAAATGCGCGTCAATTGACACACTTGGCGCTCAATCCGCTGACAACGCTCAGCATTGATTCAGATCAAGCAGCCACGACACGCGGCACTATTTTCAACGTGTCGCCGTTTAGTTGCGCCGTCCTGGGGTGCGAGATGCCGTATGCTTGGTATGTTACATTTGAGCTGCAAAAACGCGGCACGCTGCAAAAAAGGCGCAGCCCGCGAGAAACCAGGACATTTGAGACTGAAAGGGAAGCCAGGGAGTTCGCGCGTGCGAAATTCCATGAGGGGCTGGTCGTCCACGCCGGCACTCTTAATCCTCATCTGCCAAGACGAACGATTCCATCGAGCGATGTCCCCGATTGGCTCGACGACCAGCGCGAAGAGGATCCGGCCGACGCCCACGGCTCGGACAGGAACGAGGCAGGCTAACGGCCCGGCGTTTATCCGATTTACGAACGGCGAGTGGTATCGGGCTCTTTCAGCCTGCGTCAGGATATCGCACTTGCACGCTTGGCGTGCGAGTCCTGCAGCGCCCGCCCTGCGTCAGCAGATTTATCCGGGCCTCGAGACAACGCCAGTGTTCGACACGTTGCCGATGCGCGAGCTACGACAATTCGCATCCTGAAATTGATTCGAGACGAAAGCTCGCCGGACTCAAAAAGGTCACAAATTCCCGGGCACTGGGGAATGAATCTTTATGCCGAACTCAATAAAAGCATATTAAAATCAACAGATTATCGGATTATTTCGATTTCCCTTGTGTGTTGCCATTTTGGCACGGGGGTTTTGAACTCCAGAGCTTAGGATTCCCTCGATATCTCGCTTCGTGTCGAAAGCGACGTGTGCAGGAGAGAATGCAATGAAGAAGGTCTTGCTGAGTGCAGTGGGTTTGTGTGCATTGGGTGTGGCCGCGCCGGCTTTGGCGGCTGACATGCCGGTGAAGGCGGTTCCACCCCCGGTAGTGGCTCCGATCTACAATTGGAGCGGCTTCTACATCGGCGCCAATGGCGGCTGGGGCAGTAGCCACAATTGCTGGGATTTCGTAACACTCGGCGGACCAGTCTTCAGCGACGGCTGCCGTGATCGTGACGGAGGCGTCTTCGGCGGGCAAATCGGTTATCGCTGGCAAGCCAACCAGTTCGTGTTCGGATTGGAAGCGCAGGGCGATTGGGCCGACCTCAGCAACACACGCGTCAGCTTGCTCAATCCGACGCTCTCAACCCGCGTGAAAACCGACGGCATCGGCCTCTTCACTGGCCAAATCGGTTGGGCGTGGAACGCAGCACTGCTCTACGTCAAGGGCGGCGCCGCTGTAACCAGCAATCGCTTCGATATATTCGACACGCCCACCGGGCTCGGTCTGGTCTCGGCAAGTGCGACGCGCTGGGGCGGCACCTTGGGTGTCGGCTTTGAATATGGCTTTGCCCCCAACTGGTCGTTCGGTGCTGAATACGACCATCTGTGGATGGGAACTGCGAACAACTCCTTCACCGCAGTCGATCCGCGTCTTGTAGGTATACTCAACAACCGGATCACCCAGGACGTGGACATGTTCACCTTGCGCGTCAATTACCGTTTCGGCGGTTACGGCGCGCCGATGACTGCCCGTTACTGACTTGAGCTGACCGATCAAAAATTTGAGCCCCGGTCTCTTCCGGGGCTCGTTGCCGGGTCCTTGTTCGCGAGGATTCCTGCACCCTGATCAAGGGCCCGGAATTCGCTCAATGCCCAGCAGGCGCGCCGGTTAACCTCCGCGCCAGGGATTCTGGCCAAACCAGCCAAATTGCCATTGCGGCGGTGGCGCGAAAGGCGGCGGCGGCGCGTATCTTCTGGCGATCCTGCTTCTGCGTTGCGGCTTTTTCAGGTTCGGTTGCAGCTGCCTGGTCTCGGTTGGTTGCATCTGTGCGAACGCCCTACGCGCCGCCGCCGCGGCGGAGGCGACCGGCGGCGGCGTGCTTGGCTCACTGCTCGCGACCTGAGCAGGCACGATCGTCGGAAGGCTGGTGTCGAAAACGACGCGCTCCGGCCATTTCCGGTCGGAATGGATAGGAATGACAGGCAAATTGGCTTCTGCCCTGTCCGCGACCGGGAGTTTCGGGAGATATGCTTCCAGCGCAAGCAGCAGAGCGAGCAACACTCCACCAACGCGAAGAAAGTAGCGTGTCAGTGGCAGGCGTTGCTCACTGCGGCCTAGCGCCCGCTTCAGGTAGAACGCGGACACGGTTTCGTCTCGGCACAATGTACGCTGCACTCAAACATCGAAAGATCCGCCGAAAGTTTCCCGGCACCCATCACCGCCGACCGACGCGGTCTACCGGTCCGCCGCGATTCATGGGTGTTCCGCGAACGCCAACCCCGGGGGTCACCGCGCCGCGCGCGACCGGACGTGGACGCAACACGACACCCGCCCTTACGGTGCAGCCAGCCGGGTATTCGACATACTGGCAGTAGACGACAGCGCTGGCCGGTTCGACGCTCGCGGCTACAAAGCCGGCGACCAGCAACGCTGATAACGCGATCGGGAGTTTCATTGTGATCTCCGTGTCAGAAGCTCCAACCGTTCCTTGAGCGATCTGCGCTTCAGGCGGCTTTTCAAGGGGGTGGAGCGCAGTTGAACGCTGACGGAGCCTCAAGCGGCGGGGTTGATACAGATCAAGGGCGCCGGATGATCGTCTTCAATGCACCCTTTCATGCGTATGCGTACCCACACGCGCGATCCGCACATCGATGTCACTGCCCCGGCATGTCTGCCGGTGCCAGGAACCTTATTCAGGCCACCGGCGCTTCTCCCGCTTTTCCGGTCCGCCGCTGCTCGCGATCAGCGTCATGCGCAAGACCTCGAAAAGCACGGCCGTCGACCAGCCAAACAGCAGCACACCGTTCATCGCCGTCATGGGTCCGAGCAAATGCCAGCGCTCGACTGGTGTCACGTCGCCATAACCAAGCGTCGTGTAGTTCACAAAAGCGAAATAGATGACATCGGCGCCGTCAGGTGCGGCACCGGTCATCACGTAGATCGTTGACCAGACGAGTACCTCAGCCAGGTGCGCGATCATCAGGACGGTGACGGCCGCGATCATCACCGCGATCAACCGAAACGTCTGAAAGGTCGTTGCCAGTTCATCCGCGAAACGCGCCACCCTTATGACGACCACCATCACCAGGGCATGAATCGCAATATTGCAGACGCTGGCAGTCGCACCCACGAGATATTGCCGCAACATAGGGGCACCTCCGGCGCCGGGGCTGTTCTGCCTCTATATCGCTGTTTGAACCCGCCACTGCCTAGTCGATGATGTGATATCCGCCATCGATATACATGACGCCGCCGGTGATCAGCTTTGCGCCGTCGAGCGCCAGGAAGGCCGTTGCGGCACCGACATCATCAATGCTCACGAGGCTTCTGGCGGGAGCCTTGGTTTGCGCCTTGTCCATCAGTTCGTCGAATTCGGGAATACCTGAAGCCGCACGCGTCGCTAGCGGCCCCGGCGATATCGCGTGCACGCGGATGCCCTTGGGACCGAGTTCGGCCGCGATGTAACGGACGGCTGCCTCAAGCCCTGCCTTCGCAACTCCCATGACGTTATAGTTCGCTACCACCATCTGGCTGCCGTAATAGGTCATGGTGAAAAGCGTACCGCCGCTCTTCATCAGCGGCTCCGCCAGGTGCGCCATCCGCATGAAAGACCAGCACGATACATCCATCGTCTTGAGGAAGCCGTCGCGATCGACATCGACCACGCGGCCATGCAGCGCCTCTTTTGGCGAAAACGCGATCGAGTGCAGGAGGAAGTCAAGCCGGCCCCACTCCTTCTCGATGCGTTCGAACACCTGTTCGATCTGTCCGTCGGTGTTCACGTCGAGCGGCATGAAGATCGAGGCCTCAAGCTCCTTTGCCAGGGGTTCGACATGTTTCCTCGCCCGGTCGTTCAGATAGGTGACGGCCAGTTCCGCGCCCAGTGCTCGAAACGCCTTGGCACACCCCCACGCGATCGACTGATCGTTGGCGATACCGACAACCAGGCCCTTTCGTCCCTTCAACGCAACCTTGGTCTCTGGAAACACCGGAATTGTCATGAAGCTCTCTCGCGTTGTGAATTGGAATGGCGATTCCACAGCAACGACAATGTGTGTTGTGCGATCATCAGCTCTTCATCAGTCGGAACAATGTAGAGGGGAAGGCGGCTGTCAGCGCGCGAGATCCGCGGGGCATGACGGGTGTTCTGAATCTGATCGAGCGACGCACCGAGCCATCCAAGTCGCTCGGCGATCCTGGCCCGCATGTCGGCGGAATTTTCGCCGATCCCGGCGGTGAAGACAAAGCCATCGAGGCCCTGCAGGGCAGCAGCCAGCATTCCGGCATGAAGCGAAACGCGATGAACAAAATAGTCAACCGCAAAGGACGCACGCGGATCGTCGCTGACCAGAAGCTCCCGCATGTCATTGCTGATTCCGGAAAGCCCCTTCAGGCCACAATCGCGGTACAGGAAATCCTGCATCTGTGACGGTGACATTCCCTTTGCCGTCATGAGGTACAGGATGACGCCTGGATCGATCTGGCCGGTGCGCGTTCCCATCGGGAGGCCGTCGAGAGCCGTAAAGCCCATCGTGCTTTCCACGCTCCGCCCGCCATGGATGGCGCACATGGAGGCGCCGCTGCCCAGATGGGCGACGATCACCCGCCCGCTCGCGATTTCGGGCGCGACCTTGGGCAGGGCCTTCGCGATATATTCATAGGACAGCCCGTGAAATCCGTAACGCCGGATCCCTTCATCGTGCAGCCGGCGCGGAATGGCGTAATGGTCCGCGACCTCGTCGTGGCCGCGGTGGAAGGCCGTGTCGAAGCACGCGACCTGGGGCAATGCCGGAAATCTGGCAAGCAGAGTGCGGATCGGCGCCAGATTGTGAGGTTGATGAAGGGGCGCGAGCGCCGTGAAGCGCTCCAGCCGCGCGACGACGCCATGATCGATCAGCACGGGCCGATCGTAATCTGGTCCGCCATGCACGACCCGGTGGCCGACGGCGAGCGGACCCAACTGGAGTTCTTCGCGTAGCCAGGTGCTCGCAAGCATCAGCGCCGCAGGAACGTCCGAAACACTCTCGATCGGATAGGCGCGATCCGCCATCGTGTCGCCCGTCGCCGCCGTAGCGCGCAGCCGGGGGCGACTGCCGATTCCATCCACCTGACCCTTGATCTCGCGCTGCAGTCGGCCCTCTCCGTCGACGGCAAACACCTGGAACTTCACGCTCGAGGAACCGGCATTGACGACGAGGATCGTGTCCATGGCAGTCACGCCGCGGCTATCTGGGCGCGGCGTCGCCGTGCATCGGCATAGAGCGTTGCAACCGCGCAGGATGCCATCCGGGCCCGCGGCGAATCGGCGCGCGAGGTCAGCACGATCGGGACGCGGGCGCCGACAACGATGCCTGCTCCATCGGCCTTGGCGAAGTATGCGAGATTCTTGGCCAGCATGTTGCCGGCCTCAAGATCCGGCACCACCAGGATTTGTGCGCGTCCAGCGACCTCCGACTTGATTCCCTTGATTCTTGAGGCCTCCATGTCGACCGCATTGTCGAACGCCAGCGGTCCGTCAAGCAGACCGCCGGTGATCTGCCCGCGGTCCGCCATCTTGCAAAGCGCGGCGGCCTCGATCGTCGACGGAATCTTGGACGTGACGGTCTCGACAGCAGAGAGAATTGCGACCCGGGGAGACGTGCCAAATCCGGTCTGCGTGTAAAGATCGATGGCGTTCTGCACGATGTCGCGCTTGCCATCGAGGTCCGGAAAGATATTGATGGCGGCGTCGGTGACGAAGATGGTTTCGCTATAGGCCGGAACATCCATCACGAAGACGTGGCTGATCCGCCTCTCCGTCCGCAGCCCACCTGTCTTTGCGGTCACGCTACGCATCAACTCGTCGGTGTGCAGGCTGCCTTTCATCAACATCTCGCCCTTGCCGGCGTGAATGAGCTCAACCGCCTTTGCCGCTGCAGCCTCGCTGTGCGCCGCATCGATCAGCTCGAAACCGCCGATATCGACCCGGTGCTTGAGCGCAGCCGCCCTGATCTTCGCCGCGGGGCCCACGAGAATCGGCTTGATGATGCCGGCTTCGGCGGCGTCGGCGACACCGCGCAGCGAGCTTTCGTCGCATGGGTGCACAACGACGGTCGCCGCCGCCGGAATTGCTTTTGCCGCTGCGATGAGGCGATCGTATTTTGAACCAGTCCTGGCTTTGTCCGTTTGGCGGGATGCAACGCTCATGTTCAACTCCCAATCACCTTGAGCTCTAGGACGCCTTGGCCTGCGGTTCGGCGGTCAGTCCGAACAGCTGTGTCACGCGATCGAAACGCCTGGCGGTCTCCCCGGAGAGGTCTCCGCTCGCGGACAACACACCGCGGATGGCGTTGAGGCCAGCACGGCGCTCGTCTTCGCTCGGCGGCAGTAATTTCGGGATGGCCGCGAGGCTCGCCTCCGGCTCCAGCAGCAGCATGAAGAATTGCTCGCGCACGATCGTCTTGAACTGCGCAAGCGTGAGCCGCGAGCCGGCATCGCCCGAGCGAGCCCGCCGCAACGCCTCGAGGCTGCGTTCATCGACCATTCCGCGAGACATCCCGACATAGAGCAGGCCGCGAATGACGCATTCCCTGAGACCGCCGCTGCCGATCTGCGATTTCAGCTCGGCGATACGCGCATCCAGACGTTTGCGATGCTCGGGCGACATCTCCGGCTTGGGCGAGACGTCCGCATCCGGCTTGATGCCAACGGCGGCCTGCACCACCGGCGATCCGTAGATGCCGAGAAAGAGCGCTTCGCTGAACGCCTCCTGGGCGTCACGCCACCTGTCGAGTACGGTCACGATATTCTTCGAGACCGTCTCCTGCAGGGAAATGAAGGGGTTCTCCTGTGCGGCCGGCTTGCGGTGCTCGCGAACATTGTCTGCGGTTTCCGCGACAGCCCTCATGAAGGGGTTGTCGCCGCCGAACGCATCGTAAGAGACCCGGAGCGGATGCAACTTGCGCATGCCCTCCGCCAGTTGGGGAGTAACGGCGGCGCGGACCCAGGGCTGTACGAAATTGCGATAGTTGGCGAGATTGATCTCGGATACCCGAGCGGCCGTAGCGAAGCGCCGTTCGTCCTCCTCGGTGTTGCCGCCCATGGCCCTGATATCGTCGAGCGTGCGCTTCTCGCAACGCATGATCCACTTTCCGAGCGCAAACTCCGGATTGGCAGTATCGGCGGATTTGGCCTCGAAGGTCGCCTCGTAAAGCCCGGGCGGCAGCACATCGATCAGGTCGATATTGCTCGAGAACTCGCTGTGCTCCTTCTTGGCCACACCGCCGGAGACGAAAATTCCGAGATGCCCGATGCTTTCGTGGACGGTATAGACAATCGTCTGCCCATAGGCCCGGATCTCGTCGACATCGCGATAGAGATCGAGGATCCAGCCGAGCGCCTGCTGCGGCGGCGTGATGTTGTCGCCCTTCGAGCAGAACACCACGATGGGAGAAGATATCTTCCGGAGATCGACGACCTGGCCCTCGGACGTCTTGATGCGTCCGGCGGCGAGATTGTTGCCGACGAACAGCTCATCGACGATGAACTGGATCTCCTCGGCATTCAGGTTGACGTGTCCGCCCCACCAGCGTTCGAATTCGAGATAGCGATCCGCCTCGCTATCGACCTTCGAATAGACGTTGTACTGCTTGGTCCAGAGCGTGTTCGAGGGGTTCATGTTTTCGAAGTTTTGAACCAGCCACGCACCATCGAATTTGCCGCCGCCGAGATCGCTGGTGAGCGCGGTCAACCAGCTCCCGCCCAGCAGGCCTCCCGAGTAGCGCATCGGATTCTTGCCGCGGACGCCGGCCCAGTAGGACAGTGGCGCGCCAGCAATGATGAGCGGCCCGAACAATTCCGGTCGCAGCGCGGCAAGGATCATGACCGCCCAACCGGCCTGGCAATTGCCGATCACGCACGGCTTGCCGTCGGCGTCGGGATGCAGGGCGATGACTTTTTCGATGAAGACCGCCTCGGCCCGCGCAATGTCCTCGATGGTCTGGCCCGGCATCGGTTCAGGCAGAAAGCCGATGAAGTAGCAGGGATGGCCGGCCTTCATCGCTACGCCGATTTCGCTGTCGGCCTTGAAACCGCCGATGCCCGGCCCGTGGCCCGCGCGGGGATCGACCACAACGAACGGGCGGCGCTTGAGATCGATCTCCACTCCCTTGGGAGGAGTGACGCGCACCAGCGCGTAGTTGACCGGCCGCTTCAGGCTTCTGCCGTCGACGATCAATTCAACGGCATAGTCGAGGACATGAGGCGCCGTCTCTGCCATGTGCTCGCGGTATTGAGCACCGCGCTGGCGCATGACATCGAGAAAGAGGACACTGCGTTGTCCGGTATCCATCAGATATTCGAAGGAGGATGCGAAAAGGCCGGACAGCGCGTCGGCCGGAATCGTCGGCTTGTCGATAGACATGCTCAAATCTCTCGCTGGCTGCAGCCCGCGATCAGAATGACGCCCCGGCGAAGCGCACCCTTGATATAGGTCAAGGGCACCGGCACCGATTTTCGCGATCGCCTCAGCTTCGGGTTGCGCGCAGCGAGGCGTGATCGAGATTCACGAGCGGCATCGGACCCGGCGCTAACTCTCCGCCGCCGCTCTTTCGCCGCTTCGCTCCATGTCGGGCGGAACTGTCTCCGCGCGCTCTTCCCGGATCCACGCCATCATCAGTTGCCAGGCCACTGCCAGAATGATGGGCCCCACAAACAGGCCGACGATGCCGTGCGTAATCATTCCGCCGAGGACGCCAATGAAGATGACAAGCATGGGGGTTTTCAGGCCGCGCCCCATGAGCAAGGGCTTCAGGATATTGTCAGCCAATCCCACGAAGCCCAGATAGATCGTCAGCGGCAGCGCCACTGCAAAATCCTTGGTCATCCAGATCCATATGATCACCGGCAGCAGGATAATCGCCGACCCGATCTGCAGGATGGCAAGGACCAGCACCGCGAACGCCAATATGCCGGCGTGCGGCACACCTGCGAGCTTTAATCCCATACCGGCCAGCAGCGATTGAAGGACGGCCACCCCGATCACGCCTTGCGATACCGTGCGTATCGTGACCCCGGCCAGCGCAACAAAATCCTCGTTTCGCTGCGTCACGATCCGCGCCTGAATCCGCCTTATCCCTTCGAGCAGGCTCGGGCCATAGATGAACAGGAAACCGGACATCACCACCGACAGGATGAATTTGAGAGTTCCGATGCCCGCACTGCCCGCAAAGGCGAGCACCGGTCCGGCCAACGGCTTCAAGTGCGGCGCCACCTCGCGGAGCGCGGCCTGAAGATTGGTCGAAGCCTGTTCCCAAAGTCTGAAGGCCTGCGTACCGATGATCGGCCAGTGCTTGACCGCCTCCAGAGGAGACGGAATAGCCAGGGTACCCGCCCCGAGCTCGCCTGCGAAATCCTGGAGGCCCTCAATGAGGCCCAGGCCAAGCCACGTAACGGGGCCGATGATAATCAAGAGACTGACGGTCGTGAGGATCACGGCGGCCAGCTTCGGGCGGCCGCCCATATGAACGGCCAGCCAGTCAAACACCGGGAACAAGGCGACAGTCAGGACGATGCTCCAGGCGAGCATCGGAATGAAGGGTTGAACAAGGACGAACGACCAGTACAGCAGGAAAGCCAGCACGGCGAGCCGGACCGCCAGCTGTATG
>Ga0105238_10005338_pt1 | contig 12697 bp, 10 predicted proteins | sample KBSC34metaG_FD_81526 | JGI IMG/M metagenome (GOLD analysis project Ga0105238, IMG submission 81526) | Corn rhizosphere microbial communities from Kellogg Biological Station, Michigan, USA - KBS C3-4 metaG | ecosystem: Host-associated > Plants > Roots > Rhizosphere > Soil | place: Michigan, USA... | reverse complement strand
CGGCAGCGCCTACACGTTCACGGCACGCAACAGCGGCACGGAGTGCCTGGACGTGACCAACCGCAGCACGGCGAACGGCACGCGGATACAGCAGTGGACATGTAGCGCGGGGGACACCGCCCAATCGTTCACGCTGGTGCCCATGGCCTGAGCGGGGCGCGGGGAAGAAGACGGCCGGCTCGCGCCAGGTGGCGGCTTGGCGCGAGCTCGGCGACCCACGCTCACGCGCCTCTGACCGAGGCGAGGCCGGCCTGGATCAGGAACGCCAGGTTGTCCTCCAAGTGCCAGTCCTCGACGATCCGGTCCGGACCCACGTGCTGGATGTCGAAGGCCGCGAAGTCGATCGCCTGGCCCTCACCCCGGATGCCGTTGAACACGCCGGTGAAGTGCCCGGTGAAGCGCAGCCGTACCGCCAGCCGGTCGGCGACGACCAGCAGCTCGGACAGCTCGCACGCCAGGTCGGGCACGGCGGCCCGGAACGCCGCCGAGGCCGTGCGCTGTCCGGCCCGGCCTTGGGGCCGCCCCGGGGGCAGGGTGTTGTCGACGAACTCCGGCGCCACCGCGGCGTCGAGGTACTTCTCGTCGCCGGTGTGCCAGAAGGTGTAGAGGAGCTGGCCGATCCGCACCAGGTGCCGGGCCCGGCCGGGTTCCAGGGAGCCGTCGACCGCCAGGAACAGCGGACGGACCAGGTCGGCGTCCGGGCTGAGAAGGTCGAGGTCGGTGCGGACGTGGCCGGTGCGAACGTGGTCGGTGGTCATCGGCTGACCCCCTCCGGGATGAGCGGAGCTTGGACCTGCGGCTCCGACGCGGCCTCCGCCGGTACCGGCGCCGGCCGAGGCGGCAGAAGCCTGCCGTGCACCATCAGATCCAGGGTCCTGATGCTCACCACGGCGACGAACAGTGTCATCGCGGCGATGATGACGACCGCGTAGCCGGCGGCGAACGGCGGGCGGTCCAGGGCGATCCACTGCAGTGCGTAGTTCACGGTCGCGGTCCAGGAGAAGACGAAGGCCCAGAAGCCCGGGCCGAAGCGCAGCTTCAGGAACTTCGGCAGCATCCTGATCTGGACCAGCACCATCAGCAGCGCGTAGCCGGCCAGCGCGTGCGAGACGAAGTCGCGGCGGCCGTCGGTGATGGCGAAGTAGGCGATGCCCGCGACCGACGGCGGGGCCATCTCGATGGCCAGCGTCGGGACGAAGGCGTCGGGCAGCGCGGTGTGGAAGAAGAGACGGTTCAGGATCGTCGAGCCGATCAGCGTCCAGCAGAGCAGACCGATGCCGAACGCCGCTTCGGCCAGCCCCCGCAGCCCCACCTCGCTGGCGCAGTACGCGGCGACGAACCCGCCGGCGACCGTGGGCAGGAAGTAGCCGGGGTGCGCCGAGTCGTGGTCGAGGTCGGCGACGATCCACTCGCCGGTGAAGAAGCCGCCGACCAGCAGCGTCACCACGAGCGAGATCAGGACCAGCACCTTGCCGGCGGCGAACCAGTGTGCTGACAGCTGCGCGGCCAGCAGCATCGCGGTGATCGGTGCGAGCGAGACGAACGGCGAGAAGATCCGGTGCCGCAGGTCCGCCACGATCGTCCGGCTGCCCTGCAGCGTGTAGCAGAAGCCGAGCGTGACCCAGACCAGCGCCGCCAGGATGCTGATCGAGTCCGGCACCGCCTGCGAGGTGTGCAGGGTCCGCTCGGCGGCGTGCCAGGCCGCCGCCAGGCCGGCCAGCCCGAACGAGATCGCGAACAGGTTCGGCGGAAAGCGCGGCCAGTCGCGCACGCCTTCGACCACCAGGGCTCTGATGTCCGGCATGGTTCTCCTCGGAACGGTTGCGGTGCGGTCGGACCGCCTTGCGTCCAGTCTCGGCAGCATGATCCCGTCCGGGCATCAGACAAACGACCTAGCCGGCCGCCGGCTTGGTCGGATGACTGATGCGCCGGCGGCGGCCCGCGGGTCAGGCTCGGTTTCACGGACCGCCCCGATCGAGTACGGAGGCCCCATGAACACCGCCGCCACCGAGCACCCGCAGATGCGCGCCGTCGTCCTGAAGGAATTCGGCGTCGAGCCGACCCTGCGCAGCGTCGAGCGCCCCACCCCCGGCCCCGGCGAAGTCCTGGTCCGCGTCGAGGCCAGCGGCGTGAACCCGCTGGACCTGAAGATCAAGGCCGGCGCGGCGGGGCACGCGCGCGTCGAACCCCCGCACGTGCTGGGCATCGACCTGGCCGGCGTGGTCACCGAACTCGGCCCCGGCGTGACCCGGTTCGACGTCGGCGACGAGGTCTACGGCATGGCCGGCGGTGTCGGCGACCTGCCCGGCACGCTCGCCGAGTACGCCGCCGTGGACGCCGACCTGCTGGCCGGGAAGCCGTCCCGGCTGACCATGGTCGAAGCCGCCGCGCTGCCGCTGGCCCTGATCACCGCCTGGGAAGGCCTCGTGGACCGCGCGCAGGTCGGCCCGCGCGAGCTGGTGCTGGTGCACGGCGGTGCCGGCGGCGTCGGGCACGTCGCGGTGCAGCTGGCGCTCGCTCGCGGCGCCACGGTCTTCGCCACCGGCGGCGAGGCCGACCTGCCCACCATCCGCGACCTGGGAGCCGAGCCGGTCGACTACCGCGCGACGACCATGGAGGAGTACGTCCGCACGGCGACCGGGGGAGAGGGGTTCGACGTCGTCTTCGACACCGTCGGCGGCCAGACCCTCGACCTGTCGTTCGCCGCGGTGCGGCCCTACACCGGCCGGGTGGTCAGCATCCTGGGCTGGGGCGAGCACAGCCTGGCCCCGTTGAGCTTCCGCGGCGCCAGCTACTCCGGGGTGTTCACCCTTCTGCCGCTGCTCACCGGCAAGCACCGCGCGCACCACGGCCAGGCGCTGGAAGCGGCGGCGAAACTGGTGGACCGGGGCCTGATCACCCCGATCGTCGACCCGACGCCCTACCGCCTCGGCGCCGTCGGCGAGGCCCACCGGGCGGTCGCCGAGGGCAGCCGGCGCGGCAAGGTCGTCGTCGGCGTGCGGGAAGGCTGACAGGGAACTGCCGGGAACTGTCGTCCACGGCCCCTGCACCTGGCGGAAACCTTGGCTGACATGGGCACTCGCCGCCCCACCACGGTCACATGACCGATGCCGCGCGGGCGCCGGATCCGGAGGCTGGAAGCGGAACCCCCTCGCGTCGAAAGGACCCGGACATGAACGTCCCGCGCACCGCCGGCGAAGGGCCGGCCGCGTCGCGCCGCCTGGCGCTCGCGGCCATGCTCTTCGCCGTGGCGATGACCTTCATCGACCAGACGATCGTGGCCATCGCCTCGCCCACCATCCAGGCGCAGCTCTCCCTGTCCCGGCCGGCCACCGTGTGGGTGGTCAACTCCTACCTGCTGGCGCTGGCCGCGGCGTTCGCGTTCGGCGGCCGGCTGGCCGACGTCCTGGGCGCGCGCCGGATGGCGGTGGTGGGGATCGTCGGGTTCGCCGGTGCTTCGGCGATGTGCGGCGCGACGCCCAAGGGGTCCTTCGCCGAGGCGTGGATCATCGGGTTCCGGGTCCTGCAGGGACTGTCCGGCGCGCTCATGATCCCGGCCGCGCTGGCCGTCGTCGTCGCCGCGTTCCCGGTCCACGAACGCGGCCGGGCGCTGGCGCTGTTCTTCGGGGTCAGCGGCGCCATGACCGCCATCGGGCCGATCGCCGGCGGCTACCTGTCGCAGTGGACGTGGCGCTCGATCTTCTGGATCAACATCCCGATCGCGATCGTCGCGCTGGCCCTGACCGCCGCCGCGCACATTCCGCAGGTGCGTCGGCCCGACCGCATCGACGTGCCGGGCGCGCTGCTGATCGCGGCGGGCATGGGGCTGTCGGTCCTGGGCTTCGAGCAGGCCCAGAACTGGGGCTGGGGCAGCGCCGCGACGTGGGGCTGCATCGTCGGCGGGCTGATCCTGCTGGTGGTGTTCGCCCGGTACGAGAGCCGGGTGGTGAGTCCGCTGATCCAGATCAGGATCTTCCGGAACCGGGCCTTCGTCGTCGACAACGCGGTGTTGTTCTTCTCGCAGATCGCCTTCGTGCCGGTCTTCTTCTTCGCCAGCGTCTACGCGCAGGTCTCGCTGGGCTACAACGCGAGCAAGTCCGGCCTGTACCTGCTGATGATCTTCGCCGGCTTCGCGCCCGCCGCCCAGATCGGCGGCCGGATGCTGGACCGCGGCGGTGCCCGGCGCCCGATGGTGCTCGGGTCGGCGCTCGGCTGCGTCGGCTTCGTCCTGTGGGCCGGGCATCTGGACCGGATGTCGCTGGGCGCGCAGTGGCCGTACATCGTCATGGCCGGTGCCGGCATCGGGCTGCTGCTGGGCCCGGCCAGCACCGACGCGGTGAACCGGGCCATCGGGGCGTCCTACGGCGAGGTCACCGGCATCACGCAGACGGTCCGCAACTACGGCTCCGCGCTCGGCATGGCGGTGCTCGGCACGGTGCTGACGACGGTCTTGACCAGCCGGCTCACCACGTCTTTGACCTCGGTCGGAGTCCCGGCGCAGACCGCCGCGGGCATCGCGCACGCCTCGACGAACGACGCCGGCGCGCACGCCGCCGCGACGGCGCCGCCCGCCATCCGCGGCCGGCTGAACGCGCTGGTGGCGCACGACTTCAGCACGGCCACGCAGTGGGTGATCTACGGCATGGCGGTCGCGTTGGGGGCCACGTTCCTCGCCGCGTTGCGTCATCCCGGACAGCGTCACCAGCGGGAGCGGAGCGAGATGGTCGAGCCGGTGGCGGTCCCGCAGGCCGTCGCGGACCGGTAGGGGAGCGTCAGTGGTCTTCCGCCGGGCCGGGCGCCGTCGTGCTCTGCTCCCGTCCCAGCTCCGCGTACCGGGCGCGCATGCCCGGCCCGGCGGAGGGACCCGCGGCGAAGACGAACTCCTCGGAGTCGTGCAGGCTCCGGCCGGTCCGGGCATCGACGACGACCGGTTCGACTTCCTCACCGGTCGCCGCGTCGATGAGGACCATCGAGCGCTCCCGGGGCGCCAGGTGCTCGTTGCCCCACGCCGCCAGGGCGACGATCACCGGGCGCAGCGAGCGCCCGCGCTCGGTGAGGACGTACTCGTGGCGGACCGGGTTGGTCTGGTAGGGGCGCCGCTCCAGCAGACCGTCGGCGACCAGGGTCTTCAGGCGCGCGGTGAGCATGCTCGTGGAGATGCCGAGGCTCTTCTGGAACTGGTCGAAGCGCGTGTAGCCGTCGAAGGCGTCGTGCAGGAGCAGCAGGGTCCACCACTCGCCCACGTGCTGCACGGTGGTCGACAGCGGGCACTCGCGGTCTTCCAGCCTGATCCGGCTCGTCATGGCGCCGCCCTCCGAAGTGACTGCTAAAGTGAAAGTTACTGGCTTCTATTTTAGCAGCTACCGGGCTGCCGACGCTGTGGCGTGCCCGGAAACGTTCAGGAGGATTCATGACCGAGGTCATCGACAGCTCGCTCGCCGACCGCCGCGCGCTGGTCACCGGCGGGACCAAGGGCGCAGGGGCGGCGATCGCCGCCCGGCTGCGCGCCGCCGGAGCGAGTGTTCTGGTGACGGCCCGCTCCCGGCCCGCCGAGGTGGACGAGCGCGATTTCGTGGGCGCCGACCTGACCACGGCCGAGGGTGCCGAGAGCGTCGCGGCCGAGACGATCGGACGGCTCGGCGGCGTCGACATCCTCATCCACACACTCGGAGGCTCCTCGGCTCCGGCGGGAGGCTACGAGGTCCTGACCGACGAGATCTGGCTGCGGGAGCTCAACCAGAACCTGCTCGCCGCGGTCCGCCTGGACCGCGCTCTGATCCCCGGCATGGTGGAGCGCGGACGGGGCGCGGTCGTGCACGTCTCCTCGATCCAGCGCCGCCTGCCGCTATGGGACGGCACCCTGGGCTACGCCGCGGCCAAGGCCGCGCTCAGCACCTACAGCAAGGGCCTGGCCAACCAGGTCGCGCCGCACGGCGTACGGGTCAACACGGTCTCGCCGGGATTCATCCGCACCGAGGCCGCCGAGGCGCTCATCGGCCGCATCGCCGAGCGGACCGGGGACCGCGAGAGCGCTCTGGCCTCGCTGATGGACTCCCTCGGCGGCATCCCCCTCGGCCGTCCCAACCAGCCCGAGGAAGTCGCCGAACTGGTGGCGTTCCTCGTCTCGGACCGGGCCTCGGCCATCGTCGGCGCGGACCACGTGATCGACGGCGGGACCGTCCCGACCGTCTGACGGCACAGCAGGCAGGCAGAGAACAGGAAAAGCGCGCAGAAGCACGAGAAAGGGAGTCAGTCATGACCGATCTGCCCGGAGTGATCCGCGAATACCTCACCGTCCACAACGCCGGCCAGGGCTCGGCAGCGGCGGCACTGATGACGCCGGACGCGCAGGTCACCGACGACGGCCGGACCTATGCCGGCCTGCCGGAGATCGAGCGGTGGCTCGACCGCGCGGCCTCGGAGTACACGTACACCACGACGTACATCGGGGCCGAGCGGCACTCGCCGGAGCAGTGGACCATCACTCAGCGCCTGGACGGCGACTTCCCCGGCGGCACGGTCGAGCTCCGCTACGCCTTCACCCTCGACGGCGATCTGATCAGCCGGCTCGTCATCGCGCCCTGAGGCGCCGCATTTCTTTGTGCGCGAGCGTCCGAAGCATTGTCGCGATCGTCTTACGGCCGTCTTTGTGACAGTACCCGCATGTGACACTTCGAGGGCGTGGAAAAGGACAGTGGAGGAATGAGATGTTTTCTGGTCGTGCATGGCGCCTGGTGGAATTCGGCGATCCGGAGAAGGCGCTGCGGTTGCAGGATGTGACGCTGCCCGAGCCCGAGGAGGGGCAGATCGTCATCCGGGTGCGAACCGCGGGCGCCGGATACCCCGACGCGATGATGGCCGCCGGCCACTTCCCGCTGCTCGGCGAGCCGCCGTTCGGCCTCGGCGAGGAGGCGGCCGGGGAAGTGGTGGCGGTGCCGAGTGGGTCGCGGTTCTCCGTCGGCGACCAGGTCACCGGCATCACCGCGTTCCTGGAGGGCTGGGGCGGATACGCCGAGTACACCTACCTGCGCGAGGGCTCCACCATCCTGATCCCGCCGGGGATGACCGACGAGCAGGCCGGTGGGTTCCCGATCGGCTTCCGGACCGCGTACGCGGGTCTGGTGGAGCGCACTCGTCTGGAGGCCGGGCAGACCCTGCTGGTCCTCGGCGCCGCGGGGAGCAGCGGTAGTGCGGCGATGCAGCTCGGGAAGGCATTGGGGGCGCGCGTCATCGCGGTCGCCGGTGGTGCCGCGAAGGGGGAGTTCTGCCTGCGCAACGGCGCGGAGCAGGTCATCGACCATCGCAGTGAGGACATTGCGAAGCGGATCGCCGAGCTGACCGACGGCCGTGGTGTGGACGTCATCTACGACCCGGTCGGTGGTGCCACTGCCGGCGCCGCGCTGGGCGGGATCGCGCGTGACGGTCGGATCGTCCTGATCGGTCTGGCCAGTGGCAGCCCGGTGGCGTTGGACTCCATGGACATGCTGCTGCGCAACTACTCGGCGGTGGGGGTGCTGGCGACTCCGGGCAGCCCCGAGGACGAGGCCGCGGCCTGGGCGCGGCTTGCCGAGCTGGCCGCCGCCGGGAAGATCACCACGCCGGTGGGGCAGGTTCACGACTTCGCCGGCGTTCCGGCGATGGTGGCCGGGCAGGGAGCTCCTGCTGCGGGCAAGTCCGTGGTGCGGATTTCCGCAGGGGCCTGACGTTCCAAGGCCGGGGACCCGTCGCGCTGACGGGTCCCCGGCCTTTTCGGTGCTCATCGGCTATGCGCCGGCCATCGGCTATGCGTCGGCGACGTCCACGATGACCTTGCCGCGCGATGTGCCCGTCTCGATCGCGCTGTAGGCGTCGGCGATCGTCTCGAAGGTGAAGTGCCGAGCGTCGACCAGAGGCGTGAGCTTCCCCGCGTCGGCGAGTGCGGCGATCTGCTCCAGGATCTCGCCGTGGTGCTCGCGTCCTTCGCCGGTCAGCATGGGCAGCAGGGTGAACACGCCCGAGTACGTCGCGCCACGGAAGCTCAGCGGGGCCAGGCTGTGCTCGCCCCAGCCCAGCGCGCTGACGACGTGTCCGGTGTAGACGCGCGCCGCGGCGAAGGAGGCGTCCAGGGTCCGGCCGCCGACCGTGTCGAAGACGATGTCGAAGCCCTTGCCGCCGGTGTGGTCGGCGACGTAGGTGCCGTGGTCGGTCGTCGTGTAGTCGATCGGGGTGGCGCCGAGGGCCTCGATGGTCCGCAGGCTGTCTCCGCTGCCGGTCGCGAAGACGCGGGCGCCGCGGGCGCGCGCGATCTGGATCGCGACGTGGCCGATGCCGCCGGCGCCGCCGTGGACGAGGACGTCCATGCCTTCGCCGACGCGGGCGCGGTCGACGAGCCCTTCCCACGCGGTGACCGCCACCAGCGGAAGGGCCGCGGCCCCGCGCATGTCGAGGCGGGCCGGTTTGCGCGCCAGGAGGCGGGCGTCGACGGCTGCGTACTCGGCGAGCGAGCCGGGAAGGTCGCCGACGCCGCCGGTCAGCCCGTACACCTCGTCGCCGGGCGCGAAGCGGTCCACTCCCGCACCCACGGCCACGACCGTCCCGGCCAGGTCCAGGCCGGGGACGGCGGGAAGGAGGCGGCGGGCGTGGGCCGCCTTGCCGGCGAGGATCTTGAGGTCCAGGGGGTTCACGCCGCTCGCGTGGACGCGGACCAGGACTTGGCCGTCCCGCGCCGTGGGCGTCGCGATCTCGGTGAGGTCGAGCGGCTTGCCGAATTCTTGAAGTACCAGTGCTTGCATGCCCACTCAAATTCTCTGCCGCGGCTGAATATTTCCTTCTGGACGCGTGCGCAGAATTCTCGGACGATCGCGCATGCGCGGTGTTGTCGGTCTTTCCGTTGTCGGTCTTTCTTTATTGCGTGTAGTCGGATGACTGATGCCGGTTCCCGCCCGCGGTCACGAGCATGGAAGCAACACGCCACAGTGAGGAGCGACCATGGTCCCCGTCCACCACCGGATGACGAACGTCGACGGACACCGCGTCTTCTACCGCGAGTCCGGGGCGGCGGAGGCACCCGTCGTGGTGCTCCTGCACGGCTACCCGACCAGCTCGCACATGTTCCGCCACCTGCTCCCCGCGCTCGGCGACCGGTACCACGTGATCGCGCCGGACCACTTGGGCTTCGGCCTGTCCGACGCACCGGGCGTGGAGGAGTTCGACTACAGCTTCGACGCCCTCGCACGGATCACCGAGGCGCTGCTCGAACGGCTCGGCGTGGACCGCTTCTCGATATACGTGCAGGACTACGGCGCACCGATCGGCTGGCGCCTGGCGCTACGGATGCCCGGCCGCATCGAGGCGATCATCACCCAGAACGGCAACGCCTACGAGGACGGCTTCGTCGCAGGCTTCTGGGACCCGCTGTGGCAGTACGCCGCCGGCCCGAGCCCGACGAACGAGAAGCACATGCGCGAGGCGCTGAGCCCGGAGGCGATCCGCTGGCAGTACGTGCACGGCGTCCCGGACCCGAGCCTGGTGAGCCCGGACACCTGGACCCACGACCACGCGCTGATCTCTCGACCGGGCAACGACCTTGTCCAACTCCAACTCTTCCGCGACTACACCACCAACCGCGACCTCTACCCGACCCTCCACGCCTACTTCCGCGAGCACCAGCCCCCACTGCTGGCGGTGTGGGGCAGGCACGACGAGATGTTCGGCCCGGACGGCGCGCGGGCTTTCGCGCGGGATCTGAGGGATGCGGAGATCCACTTGCTCGACGGCGGACACTTCTTGCTGGAGAGCGATCTGGATGCTGTGACGGGGTACGTGCGGGGGTTCTTGGGGCGGGTGCTTTCGCGAGGGGTAGCGGATCCGCTTGCCGACCAGAGCGGCTGAGTGATGGCCCACCTGCTGCCCCGGCTGTTCGAGGACCCCAACCTCTACGAACTAGGCACCGCCGCATCCCTCTCCCGCTGCGAAAGCGCATCGCGCAGCGCCGCCCGCGAGCTGATGCCCAGCTTCGGGAACGCGTGGTACAGGTGCGCGCCGACGGTGCGGTGCGACATGTACAGCCGCTGCCCTATCTCCCGGTTCGTCAGGCCGGCGGCGGCCATCAGCGCGACCTCGCGTTCCATCGGCGTCAGCGGGTCGTGGGTTGGGGCGGCTGCCTCGTCCGGCTCGGCTGCCGTCTGGTCCGGTGCGCAGCCGGCGGCGCGTAGTTCGTTGCCGGCGCGGTCGGCCCACGGTGTGGCGCCGAGTTGGCGGAAGACGTCGAACGCGTCCGACAGGTTCCGCAGTGCCGCGTCATGCTCACGCGCGCGCCGCAGCCGTTCGCCGTACGCCAGCTTGATGCGCGCCAGGTCGAACGGCCAGCGCTCGGCGTCCGCGCGGTCGAGTGCTGCCTGGAACAGCTCGCCCGACTCCTGTGCGGGCGCTGCGAGCGCCAGCGCCCCGGCCGTCAGCAGTGCGGCGCGGGAGGAGATCGCGGCGATGCCCGCCTCCTCGACCGCGCGGGCGTGCGCCGCGGCGGCCCTGTCGTGGCCGCTGCGCACTGCCGCCTCGACCAGGTCGAGCGGCGTCCACAGCGCGTAGGGCACGCACTCCGGCAGCGTTCCCGGCGGGCTGATCTCGCTCAGCAGCTGGAAGGCAAGGTCGAAGTCCTTGCGGGCGAGCGCCGCCACCCCGTTCACATGACACACCGCGAGGTACGCCTGACGCACGCCCCGAGGCCGCGCCCACGTCTGGATCTCGTCGGCCAGTTGTCCGGCCAACCGGTGCTGCCCCCTGTGCGCCGCATAGAGCGCCCGCTTGTGCTGAGCCTGCCAGACCTGGATCGGGTGCCCTACGGTCCGCGACAGCGCGAGGCCCTCCTCGGCGAGTTGCTCGCCCTCCTCCCAGCGCCCGCGTAAGAGGTCGTCGACGCACAGGTGCCCGAGGGCCGTGATCGCCGGGATGATCGCACCCGTCTCGCGTCCGTCCCGCACGATCCCCCACAGCGCCGGACGCGCCAGCCCGATCCGGTCGGTGTACAGCGCGCACGACGAGACCTGCAGTACATGCCACAGATCGTTGTCGGTCTCCAGCCCGGCCAGTGCCTCCTCCAGCCGGTCGGTCACTCCGGCGGCGGTGCGTACCGGGTCGATGCCGGTGTGGTTAAGCAGATCCAGATCGGCCGGGAGCCGGCCGCTCAAGCGCGCCACGGCCTCGTGATACGGACGCCACAGCTCCGGATCCGAGCCGAAGACGTTCAGCATGAACAAGGCCTGCAACGCCGCGATGTAGGCACTGTCCCGCGCCGGATCAGGGCCGGCATAAGCGGTGACGGCCTGCGTCAGCAGCCGGTGCGCGACGAGCAGCTCCCCGTCGCTGTTGACCATGGTCAGGGCTTTGCTGATCGCCTCGTACAGATCGCCGCGCGGCTCGGTGACCGAGGCGCTCGTGCCCACCGTGGTCGGCGGCTGGTCCCCGGTGATGCCCACGTCGACGTAGTGCGCGGTGGCCAGCCGGCGGCTGCGGTCGGCGACGGCCGGGCTCAGCTCGGCGGCCCGCCGCAGCGCGGCCACCGCCCGGCTCGCGTCGCCGCGGCGCAGGACGCGCTCGGCCATCTCCTCCAGCAGCGCGGCGACCTCCTCATCGGGACCGTCCGCGGCGCCGGCCAGATGCCAGGCGCGGCGGTCGGGCTGGTCGCGGAAGTGCTCGGCCAGCTGACGGTGCGCGCGCCGGCGCTCGGGCCCGGTCGCGATCTCGACCACCGCCGAGCGCGTCAGCGGGTGGCCGAAGGCCAGGGCCCCGGTGCGGCCGTCGATCCGGACCAGCCCGGCGCGCAGTGCGGGCCCGGCCGCCTCGCCGCCGTCGGAGACGGCGGTCGGCAGCTCGGTCCCCGGCTCGCCCGGGCCTTCCAGCGCGGCCAGCAACAGCAGGCGGCGGGTCGGCTTCGGCAGCGTCCGCACCCGCTGCGCGTACAGCGCCTCCAGCCGCGCGGTCAGCGGCAGCATCGACGGCAGGTGGCGGCCGGCCCGCAGCTGACGCTCGTCCAGCGCGGTCGGCAGTTCGAGGATGGCCAGCGGGTTCCCCTGGGCCTCGGCCAGCAGCCGCGCGCGCACCACGTCGGCCAGTTCCGGGAAATGCAGGTCCATCAGCGTGCGCGCGGCCTGCTCGCCGAGCGGCGCCACGGGCTGGCGGGGCAGGTCGTGCGGCCCGAAGAAGTCGCCGTCGTCGCCACGCACGGCGGCCAGGAATCCGACCCGCGTGCCGCCCAGCCGGCGCACCACGAAGCTGATGATCTCGGTGCTCGACCGGTCCAGCCACGGCAGGTCGTCGACGACGAGCAGCACCGGGGACTCCGCGGCGACCCGGCACAGCAGCACCAGCACGGCGGTGGAGACCACGAGCCGGTCGGCTGCCTCGCCCTGCCGTAGCCCGAGAGCGACCTGCAGCGCGTCGCGGTGCGCCTCGCCGAGTTCGTCGATGCGCGCCAGCACGGGGAACAGCAGCTGGTTGAGCGCGGCGAAGCTCAGCTCCGCCTCGAACTCGCTGCCCGCGGCGCGCAGGACGATCAGCCCGCGCTCCGTCGCGGCGGCCGCGGTGGCGTTCAGCAGGGCGGTCTTGCCCAGGCCCGCGTCGCCGGTGAGCAGGAGCGCGCGGCCCCGGGCGGCGACCTCGTCGAGGAAGCCGGCCAGCTGGTGCAGTTCGCCGTCGCGGCCGACCAGGGCCGGGGCTGAGG
>Ga0105238_10005337_pt1 | contig 12698 bp, 9 predicted proteins | sample KBSC34metaG_FD_81526 | JGI IMG/M metagenome (GOLD analysis project Ga0105238, IMG submission 81526) | Corn rhizosphere microbial communities from Kellogg Biological Station, Michigan, USA - KBS C3-4 metaG | ecosystem: Host-associated > Plants > Roots > Rhizosphere > Soil | place: Michigan, USA... | reverse complement strand
TTCGTGGTCTCGACCACGAGCTCGTCGCCTTCCCAGTGCGCGCGCGAGTCGCCGAGGTATTGGTGTATCGCTTGGTTGATGTGCGGCCGGCCATCGGTATAGATGAGGCGAGTGTCGTGCACCATCTCATAAGAGAGCGCCACGACCCCCGGCGCTTGCACGATCCGCTGTCCGTTGCCGTACACGACACGTAGCGTCGAGCCGGCGATGCCGCGCGTGATGCAGCGCTCGTACAGAGAGAAGTCGTTCACGCTGTCGAGCGGCCCGTTGCCATAGGTGCCGCGCGGCATCGGTCGCTTCGTTCCTTCAGCTGTGTAGGCCGGCATCCGGCCGTCCGCGGGATCGACGATGATCGACGTCTGGGCGAACGCACGCCGTGCGAAGTCGGAACGGAACGAGCTCACCGCCGCCTTCTCCGCTTGATCGACGCCGCGCGCGACTTGCTTCGCGCGGTCCGCATACTCCTGCTCGGTGAGGTACCGCTGGTTGCCGTACTTCTCGGGCCTCTGCAGCGGAATGCCGGCGGTGTTGTCGCTCGACCAAACCCCCTGCAGGTCCGGCTCGCCCCACGACAGGCGGCGCGTGCTGTATCGAGGCGCGGGCTTGTCGCCGAACGCGGTGATGACCAGCGGCGGAGCGGCGCCGTGATCCTGGCCCGCAGCCGGACGCGAGCCGAAGATTAGCGCGCCGATCAGCAAGCCGAGAGAGCCAAGTGAACCGAGCCGTAGTATCGCCATCGCCGGGCTCCTCTTTTTCGATCTCGTCAGGTTCTTACAATTCATTCTAACACGCGACGCGCTCACGATTCGTAGCCGCGCTGAATCGCTTCCATCACGTTCGCACCGCCCTTGAACGCGCTGTAGCCGGCATCGACCGGGAACACTCCGCCGGTGACGCAGCGCGCCTCGTCGGACGCGAGGAAGAGCGCGAACGGGGCGATGTCCTCCGGCGTCGGCAACGGCAGCAGGTGCAGCTGCTCGATCGCGCGGCGTGCCTTCTCGTCTTTGAGCCACGCCTGCTGGCTTTCGGTCGCGACGAAGCCGGGACAGAGCGTGTTGACCCGGATGCCGTGCCGCGCGAGGCCCGCGGCCATCGAGCGTGTCATCGCGACCACGCCGCCCTTCGCCGCGGTGTAGGCGTCGAGGTCGGCCTGACCGATCAGCGCGTCGACCGTCGCCGTCAGCACGATCGAGCCGCGCCGGTGGACACGCATCGCTGTCGCCGCGTACTTGGCGCACAGGAACGCGCCGGTGAGCGCGATTTTCTGCATCTCGTCCCAGACTGCCTCCGGCAGGTCGACGATGCAGCGGTCCTCGCGGTTCACGAACCCGACGTCGATCGCGTTGTGGTAGAGCACGTCGACCTGTCCCCAGCGCTCCACGGTCGCCGTCACCATCGTTTGCACGCTGGCCGAGTCGCGCACGTCACAGGCCACGTGCACCGCGTCGCCGCCGAAGTCGCGGATGCCGGCCGCGACCGCCTCGCCGCGCGTGCGGTCGATCTCGGCGACCGCGACCCGCGCGCCCTCGCGCGCGAAGAGCTGCGCGCCCGCGCGGCCGATCCCGGAACCGGCGCCGGTGACGATCGCGACTTGGCCTTCGAGGCGAGCCATTGCTTACAACCCGCTACTTGCCGATGTCGCTCGGTTGGTAAGGCAGGAATTGCCCGTGCGCGCGGTAATGCTCGTGATATTTCCGCACCTTCGCCTCGTCGACGCGGATACCGAGGCCGGCGCCGACGGGAACGCCCCAGCTCGGGCCGTCGGCGATCGGCAGCGGCGTCGCGAGCACGTCGTCGGCCATGATCGACGCGGTCTGCTGGTGGCCGTCGACGATGTTCGGCAGCGTGAGCAGCACGTGCTGATGGGCCGCGGCAGCGATGCCGAGCTCGCCGTGCGTGTGCTTGCAGACCTTGATGCCCTCGAGATGCGCGGCGTGCGACAGCCGCGCGAAGTGCGCGAGCGAGCCGACCCAACTCGAGCTGAAGCACAGCACGTCGGCCGCGCGGCTGCGGATCACTTCCCAGCAGTCGCTGACCCGCCCAAGGCCCTCGTTCGAGCACAGCGCCACGGGAGTGCGCGCCCGTAGCTCGGCCATGTTGCGCACCGGCTCGGACGGCACCGGCTGCTCGGCGAAGTCGATGCGGAAGCGGTCGAGCGCGGCGAGATTGCGCAGCGCTTCGTTCACCGACCAGCGGCCGTTCGCGTCGACGCGAATCTTGCGCGCTGGGCCGATCGACTTGCGGATCGTCTCGACCATCTCGAGCTCGGCCGGGAAGTCGATGCCGACCTTGACGTAGAAAACCGTGTAGCCGCGCTCGACCCCTGCTCGGCACTGCGCTGCGACGTCGGCGGGCTCGCCGATCGAGAGATAGCAAAAATAGTCGACGCTCTTGCGGCGCAGGCCGCCGAACAAGTTGTAGAGCGGCTGCTTGCAGTCCTGGCCGCAGAGGTCAGAGAGCGCCATGTCGATACCGGAGAACGCGAAGTTGCCGGTCATCGGGCGGTAATCCCAGAGGCCGGTCGTGTAGACGTCGTCGGCAATCGCTTCGCGCGCCCAAGGATCGCGTCCGAGGACCATCGGCGCCATCGCCTTCACCGCGGCTTCGACCGACACGACGTCGGCGCCGCTGCAGCTCTCGCCCCAGCCGACGAGCCCGGTGTCGGTGCCGATCTTCACGAGCACGTCGGTCACGCCGTCGCGGCGCACGCGCGAGCTCGTCTCTCGGTGGCGGTATGGAACGCTCACGATGGTCGTCTCGAGCGAGGTCACCTTCATGCGGACAGCCTCGGGTAGCGGAGCGGCAGACCCTTCTCCCCGACGTCGACGGCCATGACCGTGAATCCGCCGAGGTTCGAGACGAAGAGCGTCGCATCTCGGCCGAAGCAGCAGTTCGTCGGCCGAGTGAGCACGTCCGCGCCGGGATCGTGCGCGAGCACGGACACGCGCCGTTTCGGATCGACGATCAGGATCGCGTCGGGCACGTAGCAGGCGACATAGAGATTGCCCGACGCCGAGAACGCGATGCCGTCCGGCACCGTGCCAGGCAGCGTGACCCAGGTCTCCGGGTCGCCTAGACGATCGCCGTCGACCGGGAAGCGCACGATCGACGCCGCCGTGCTCATCACGACGTAAAGCCAGCGGCCGCTCTCGTCGAGCGCGAGACCATTCGGGAACTGCAGCTGGCTGCCCGACGCGAGCTCGGTTCGGCCGTCGGGCCGCACGACCATGAGCCGTCCGTTCGGCTTGTAGTACCCGCCGGAATCGCTGAACCACAGATTTCCGCGCTCGTCGAAGCACGGATAGTTCGGCAGGATCGCGGGCGCATCGGCTGGCCCACGCGAGTGCACCGACGCCGTGCCGTCGGCCGCGATGCGGTTCACTTGGGGCTGGCCGTAGTTGCACTCGTACATCGCGCCGCCGGCATCGAGACAAATGCCGCCGATGCCGCCGGTGACCGTCCCCGCGACCACAGCCTCGCCGCTCGCGGGATCGATCCGGAACATGCGCCCGTCCTCGCTGCCGGCGTAGAGCTTGCCGTCGGGACCTAAGTTGACGCATTCGGGATGATCGAGATTCGCCGCAACCGCGCGAAAGTCATGGATCGACCGTCGCCCCGCGGCGAGGGCCGGGCTCGGTCCCCAGCTCACGTCCGTTGCACCAACGTCGCGCGTCGCCGTTCCATGCCGCCCCCTGCGGTAGGCGCTACTGTTCACTCCATGGTAGCCGATCCTCGCGCTCGGCGATCACGGCTTCGGGAGGCCCGCGACGAACGCATCGATCTCCGCAAGCACCTCGGCCTCGTTCGATGTGTAGAGCATGTGCTTCGCACCGAGCAGATCGATCGCGCGCGCGTGCGGAACGCCTGCGAGAAAGCTGCGCTTCATCGCGGCGCGGGCGGCGACCGTGAATTCGTACTCGCGCTGCACCTTGGCGCGAAGCGCCGCGTCGGCTCGGTCGTACCAGGGACGCATCACGTCGTCTGCGTCGCGCGGGATCGCGTTGAGCGCAAGCGCCGGAACTCGGAACGCCGCGTAGTCCGGCTGCTGCGCGTTGGCTTCGATCTCGTCGAGAACTCTCGGATCGAACGTCCGTCCCGCGATGCTGCCCGACGGCGTGAAGGCGAACGTCGCGAGAACCTCGCCTTCAGGCAGCCCGACTCCGCCCATGCGTAGCGCGTAGTCGCGCATCGCGACGTATGACATGAGCTCCTCCGGCTTTGGCGCCGGTGGGTCCGGCAACGCGTTCATCAGCGCCTTGTATTCGGGGGACGGCTTGCGCGTTCGGTCGGCGGCCGCATCGAGATAGACGAGGCCGGCGATGCGTTCGGAGTGCCTAGCTCCGAGCTCGTCGAGCTCTACGCCCGCGATCGAGCTGCCCGCCACGACGACCGACGAGTCGATCTCGAGTGCGTCGAGCACGCGCACGACGTCCTCCGTGAGCCGCGGGATGTCGTAGCCGGACTCGGCGAGCGTCGATGCGCCATTGCCGCGCCGCGTGATTCCGTAAACGCGATAACGCTCTGCAAGCTTCGGCGCGAAGTCGTCGAACCCGTGCGCGGTGGCGCCGAGGCCATGGAGCAACAGAATCGGCCGACCTGTGCCACCCCAATCGAGCACCTCGAGCCGGACGCCGTCCGCGACGTTCACGTACAAAGTGTTGTGCGGTGAAGTATCACGCCACACGCTGCGCTCGACGGACTCCACGCTGCGCGTATCCGTCGGCAGCGGACATTCTGCGAGCGTGCCGCCGAGAACCCCGGGCGCTTCGAGTCGCCGTTCAAAGTGCGACCGCGCGGTGTAGGACGTGAGCTTTACCTTCGTGCGATCGACCCCCGCGGGTACCGTCAGCGTCAGCCTGTAGCGCTCACCCGTGAGGAGCTGAAGCCACGCGGGCTCGTAGTTCACGATTTGCGTCTCCGCCGTGCGCAGCGGCGCGCGGGGGATGTCGGCAGTGATCAGCGCGGGTTGTCTGCCGCGCTTGAAGCAGTCGATTTTGATCGTCGAGTCGGCGGGATCGTACGTCGCTCCGCAGTAGCCGGCGCCGGATAAGTGCCGCCGCTGACCGTCAGCCGGGAGCTCGACGGCCGAAGCCTCGAGCAGAGACAAGGAGTAGTCGAGCTCGAGCCGTGCCGTCGGCTCGTGCTTCAACCGCTCGAGCGCCGCGCTCGGCAACAGCCAGAAATGTGCGTAGGCCGCCCGGCCCTCGAGCGTCATCCGGGGCACAGACGCGACCCGGGCTTGTCTGGCGCTTTCCAGCACTCTGCCTTGCCCGTCGACGTAAGTCGCTTCGACGTGCGAGACGCGCATGCGCCAGCCGTCCGGTAAATCGCGTGCCTCGACGCTGGTGGAGAACGCAATGGCGCCGGGTCCCGCTTGCTCGAGCTCTTCCTTGTTCCACAGCCCTGCGCCCAACACGTGAGTCTCCGCGGACGACGCTTGAACCCCTGTGAGCAGCGCGCTCGCCGACTGGGCCGGGAGACAGCCCGCATTGCGCTTGACCACGAAGTCGTCGCCCGGTGGCGGTTCCGGAGCGACGGCCTCCTGAATCGCGAACAGCTGCGGCCAGCCGAGGAACACCGGCGCGACAATGGCGACCATCACGGGCGCGCCGCCGAGCACGGCTCGCGCTGCGCCGGTTCTGCGCTTTCCGTAGGTCAGGTACAGCGCCGCCGTGGCCGTGCCAATCGCGGCGACGATCGCGATCCAGAGCAGCACCCAGGCGACTCCGCCGCCGACGACCGCTTCGTCGAGGCTCGGTATGCCGATCGTCCGCAAGAAGGTCGGAACTACGAAGATCACCATGAACTGGCCGATGAGCACGGCTGCGGCTTGCAGCAGTGTCGAAGTCACCGCCGCGACGGCGATGACCAGCGGCAATGCGAGCAAGATCCAAATCCAGTCGACGTCGAGCGCCGTGAGCAACGCTTCTCCGACGGAGTAGCCTTCGATCGCATAAACGACCGCGCGAAATAGAGTGATCGGAGCCAGCATCGTGAGCGCGACGAAAACGGCCTTGGCTGCGACCATGTCGAGTCGCGAGATCGGTTTCGTCAGCCAGTCGTGTGTGGTGCTCACGGCGGTGTCCTGTTGGATCACGGCGACAACGAGCAGACCGTATGTGAGCTGCGTGACGAACGGCAGAAGCGTCCGCAGCGGCAAGCTCCCGCCCAAGCTGCCGAGCCCAAATTCGGCAACTACGATGTCCGCCAGCACGAGCAAGGTTGCGACGGCGGCCATCGGCCAGAGCGCGTGCAGGTCCTTGCGCGCGACGGCGGCTACGACCTTCGGCCGGAGGCTCACGCCGCGCCCTCCGGGCGGCGCGCGCGCATCAGCGCCTTCACGATCTCACGCAACGACAGTGGCTCGGCATCGAGCCGCACCGGGCCGAGCATGTTCCCGAGCGCGTGCTGACTCGCCTCGAGGCTCTCGAATGCTGTGTCGACGAAGCCCAGCGAGCGTTCGCCGCGCTCGACGTTCAGCCAGCTCGCCGGCCATCGCTCGGGGAGCTTGCTCGCTCCCGTGAGCGTGACGTCGACCTTGCGAAAGCGCGCGAGCAGCGTTTCGATCGAATCCTCGAACACGAGCTCGCCGCGATCCATGAAGCCGACGTGCGTCGTGAACGACTCGATCTCGCTGATCTCGTGCGAGGAGATCAAGATCGTGGTCTCGTCTGCCTGGCGCAGCATCCCGTCGACCATCTCGTCGCGCACGAGAGGATCGAGGCCCGAGAGCGGCTCGTCGAGGATCAGGACTGCGGGCCTGAACGACAACGCGGCGGCGAGGATCGTCTTCATACGCATGCCGTGCGAGAGCTTCCCGAGTCTGCGCTCGGGCGGCAGATCGAGGTCGCGCCGCAGCGAGCGCTCGAGGTTTGGGTCCCAGCTGCCATAAAGCGACCGCAGGTAATCGAAATACTGAGCGACGGTGAGCCGCTCCGGCAGCGCCTGATTCTCCGACACGTAGCCGATCCGCTCGAAGTCCTCCCGCGCGAGCTTTCGCGAGTCGATGCCGAGCACCTGCGCAGAGCCCGTGTCGGGCTGGAGAATATTCACGAGCATCCGGAGCGTGGTGGTCTTGCCCGCGCCGTTCGAGCCGACGAGGGCGTACGCCGAGCCGCGCGGAACGTGTAGCGAGAGATCGCGCACGGCTCGATGCCGGCCGAAACGCTTCGCGACTCTCTCGCATTCAACGGTCATCGCCGACTGCCTTCAATGCCGCGGTGCTTTTCCAGTTTGCTTCGATGGCCTCGAGCACGTCGTCGAGCGTCGCGCCGACTCGTCGCGCCTCGACGACCAGCTGGTCCACCTCCTCTTTCAGCAACCGCTGTCGATCGCCCGGCCGAGCCTTCGGCTGCTGCGCGACCGCCGTGCCGATACCCGGACGCACCTCGAGCCAGCGTTCCTGAATCAGGTGCTGGATGACCTTGTGCGCAGTGTTAGGGTGGATCCTGAGGTCTGCCGCGAGCGCGCGAACGGAGGGGAACGGAGTACCGGGCGGAAGCTCGCCGCTCACGAACGCCTTCGTCGCGGCGAACACGATTTGCTCGAAGATCGACTGTCCGGGATTGAGCTTGATTTTGAATGGTGTCACATTACTACTGTGACACATGGAACACGCCTGTCAAGCCGGCCCTGTAGGTACATCGCGTCCGCCCGCGCGCGATGTCTGTTCGGAGGTTCTCCATGAGAGCTCGACGCGAGGCCGGGGAAGCGACCCTTCGCGGACGCGCTAGCCGAGACTAGTTACGCTATATCAATTAGTTATGCTCTCTTTCTCGAATCTATTTTAATCTCGTCGTGGCGCATGCCCTATTCTTCACGCCAAGTCCGTTCAGCGGGTCGAACCTCGAATGATTGTAAATCCGCGCCGCGCCAAGTGGCTGCTGTCGATCTGCGCGCTCGGCATCGCAGGTTGCGGCGATCGCTCCGCGGCTCCGCCGATCAAACCAGCCGAGGTCGCGGCGTTCGCGCAGCGCATCGACGCCGCGGCCGCCCAGACCGAACGGCTGAAAGCGGTCAGAGCCGTCAAGCGTCTGCAGCACGCATACGGCCACTACTCGGAAGTCGGCCTTTGGAACGACTTCGCCGACTTGTTCGCGGACAAAGCCATTGGGCATTACACGCAGGGCGATCTCGATAAAGAAGGGATCCGCAAGCTGTTCGTCGAGCAAGTCGGCCAAGGGATCCTCGGGCTCGCCGACGGCAGAATCTATCCGCACATCGCACTCTCGCCGGTCATCACGCTGGCGGCCGACGGCAAGAGCGCGAAAGCTCGCTGGCGCATCGTCGCGATGCTAGGCGGCTACGGCGGCAACGCGAGCTTTGCGCGCGGCGTTTACGAGAACGCTTACATAGAAGAAGACGGCGTCTGGAAAGTTCAAGAGATCCGCTTCTTCAACGAAGTCGCTGGACGCTATGGCGAGAGCTTGCGGCCAACCGTCAACAAGCCAGACGAGGGACCGCCGGCGCCGTTTCACTACGAGCCGAGCGAGGTCGGCACCTTGGCCGCACGCGGCGCCGCTCGCGCGAGCAGCGCCCAATCGAGCGCGACTTTCGACGCGCTCGCGACGCGACTCGCCGCGCTCGAAGCAGAGGTCGCGCAATTGAGCGCCGAGAACGCGGTCCTGAACGTGCAGAACGCGTACGGCTACTACGTCGATCGCAAGCTCTGGGACGACGTCGCCGATCTATTCGCCGACGACGGCACGATGGAAATCGGCCAGAGCGGCGTCTACGTCGGCCGCAAGAGCATCCGTCGTGGGCTGGACCAGTTCGGTCCGGCGAAGCTGCGCGACGGAGAGATCAATGACTACATCCTGATGCAGCCGTTCGTCACCGTGGCGGCCGACGGCGCTACCGCGAAAGCGCGCGGTGTCTACCTCGGCATGACCGGCATGGTCGGAGTCGGCGCACAGTGGCGCGAGGGCATTTACGAGAACGAGTTCGCGCTCGACGGCGGGGTTTGGAAGATCGCGAAGCTGCACGTCTATCCGCGCCTCGTGACCGACTACGACAAGGGTTGGGCTGCCGACGCGCAACCCGTGAACCAACCGAGCGAGGCGTTTCCGCCCGATAGGCCGCCCTCCTCCGCGTACCAGAGCTATCCGAAGTTCATGATCCCGCCGCTGCATTTCCGCCACCCGGTCACCGGCCGGCCGCCGCAGTACCCCGCGGCGCACGCGAGCGGCGACCCGAGCATGGCTGCGGAGCCGTTGCTGCTGCCGCGCGTCGCGAAGACTTCGGCCGATCTCGCGGCGCGCCTCGGCGGGCTCGAGGGCGCGCTCGAGGCCGCCGCGGCCGCCGCCAACGCGGAGAATCTGCTGAACGCGTTCGGCTACTACGCCGACGAGCACCAATGGGACGCCGCGGCGCAGCTGTTCGCGGCCGACGCGTGGGCCGAGGTGCCAGGAGTCGGTGCGTACGTGGGTCGCGCGAAGCTGCGCGCCGCACTGCAAGCGAAGTTCGGCGCCAGACGCGCGGGCGTGTTCGAGCTGCATCAAATCGCGCAACCCGTCATCCATCCTTCGGCGAACGGCGTGGCGCGGATCCGCGCGCGTCTCGCGGAGATCGACGCGATCGAGGACGGCGACGATAGCTACGCGGCCGGCGTTTACGAGGCCGCGGTGGTCGAAGAAAACGGCGCGTGGCGGATCGGCGCTCTCGCCTACGACCCGACCTGGGCCGCGAGTCACAGCCGCGGGTGGGCGCGCGTCCAGGACGGCGAGCCTGCCAAGCTGGTCGCGCCGGTCACGAGCGATCCTCCGCCGCCGGATCGTCCACTGCTGGGTCCCGCGGCACCGCCTTTCCCGGCGATCGCGGACGTCCCGTTCGACTACCAGAATCCGGTGTCGGGGAGACCGGCGGCGCGCAATTCGTTCTGAAGCGAGCCCGAGCTCACGCGAGCATCTCAGCGTTGGCGTAGCTCGATGCTCGCACCCGTTTCGTCGATCACGATCTTCGTTCCGAATGGCTTCGAGTAGTCTGCGAGCCGCTCGAGAATGTAACGCGCCTGCGCGCCTTCCGCCGGCGACGGCAAGCCGCGCGTTTGCAGGAATTCGTTGCTCGTATATTGGCTGTGGACGTCGGGCTGGCCGTTGCCGACGTAGTTCATGGCGATCGGGCGCAGCGAGATCGATCGCAACGTCTTGCCTCGAAACTCGAGGTACGCGACCACACTCTCCCAGCTCATGGGCTCCGAGATGTACGTCAGAGCCGGCGGCACGTTGTAGATGAAATTGCCGAGGCAAAAGAAGATCGGCTTGCCGCGGAAGATCTCGACACCGTGCAGCAGCGGCGCGCCGTGCATGACGACGACGTCGGCGCCGGCCTCGACTTCAGCGTGCGTCCAGTCTCTGAGCCACTTGTTCGGCTCGAGCCGCTCGGCCATCCCCTCGGAAAAGATCGTGTTGAACGACCTGTTCCCGAACACGTGGTTGTGCTGATAGACGATGACGACATCGGCGCGTGCTTTCGCTTCGCGAATGGCGTTCAGAATCCGCGCCGCGTCCTCCTGGTTCGGGACGTTGGCCGGCGCGCCCGGTAAGTCCGCGTTCGCCTCGTTGGGCGCGTCGCCCGCCATGACGCGGAGCTCGTTCACACCTCGGCCGTCGGCGCGCGCCGCGCCGCCTGCGGCGATGAGCCCCGACGCGCTGGCCACGAGCGCGACCGTCATGTTGCCGACGCGGAGGTACGCCGGCGCCGCAGCCTCTGCGAGCGTGGCGCCTACGCCGGCGTGAGCGATTCCCCGCCGCGCGACCTCGCGCAGCGTGTTGTCGACGCCGGCCTCCTTCAGATCGAACGCGTGGTTGTTCGACAACGACAGCAGGTTGAACCCGAATGCCTGAAGCGCATCGAGCGCTTCAGCCGGGGCGAGGAATCCGCGCCCGCCGCCGGTGACCGACTGTCCGGGCTCGGCGACCGTTCCCTCGAAGTTCGTGAAGACGACGTCGCCGCGCAGGAGCGAGCGGATTCTCGGCACCGCGTCGGGCGCCGTCGCGCGCAGGTCCGAGCGAATCATCGACTGGCCGGTCAGCGTGATCGTCAGATCGGACTGCGCCCATGCCGGCCCGCACGCGAGCAGCAGGTACACCATCCCCATTCGCAACGACACTCTCATCGGATCCTCCCGCTTCGATACCGCGATCGCGCTCTGTTCTAGCCGGGCTGACTGGCTCTCTCGCCCGGACGCTGGATGAGGACTTCGCGGCTTTCCGCCCGCAGCGTCCACGCGAGCAGCAGCACGCAGACGGCGCACGCGAATATCGGCACCATCAGCGCGCCGAGCACTTGAGTCGGCGGCAGCTTCTGGCTCATGAGCCACGCGAGCCCGAGCGGACCGAACACAGAGCCCGCACGGCCGAACCCGTTCGCCCAGCCGACGCCCGTGGCGCGCGCCTCGTCGTCATAGAGGATCGTCGCGAGCGGCCCATGCGTGAGCGCGGTGCCGATCGCGCCGAAGCCGTACATCACGAGCAGACCGGCCCAGACCCAGAACTCGCTCGGATTCGCCGCGCAGAGCGCGAGCGACAGCGTCGCCATGAGATACGCTCCGACGAAGCCCAGAACGATCCGGCCGCGATCGACGCAGCGCGACACGAAGATGCAGCCGGGTATCGCGCCGATTGCGAGCACGGCCATCACGCGCGACGCATCCGGCAGCGTCCAGCCGTTTTGCACGAGCAGCGTCGGCAACCAGCTCGCGACACCGTAGTTCGCGAACAGGTTGAGCGCGTTCAGCAGCCACAGCAGAACCGTGCCGCGCCACGTCCCCTTCGCGAATATCAATCCGATGCGCGGCGCACCCACGGGCGCCTGCACGCGTGCGGCTTCCGACTGCCCTGGCGCAGCGGCACGCGCGGGACGCGAATCCGGGACGCCGCGGATTACGAGCAGCGCGATCACGAGCGGCAGGATCCCGCCGTACGCGAACATGCCGCGCCAGCCCCATTGCGCCGCGAGCAGCGGCGTGATCAAGCCTGCCGACGACGCACCGATTGCAAAACCGCTCGCCGCGAGCGTCGTGATCGATACGCGCCTGGCCGCGGGCGCGAGCTCCGCGCAGATACCGATGGTGACCGGGACCGTCGCACCGAGACCGCAGCCCGCTAGCAGGCGCCACAACGTCATCTCGAAGGGCCCGCTCGAGGACATCGCGAGCAGCGTCGGTGCACCGAACAGCACGAGACTCGCGATCAGCAGCGGCCGGCGGCCGAAGCGGTCGGCGAGCGGGCTCAAGAACAGCGCGCCGATCGCCATGCCGGCGAGCGACGCGGACGCGGCCGGCGCGAAGGCCGTCGGCGCCACGCCGAACTCCTTCGCCATCAGCGGGATCGCCATCGCGAGCATCTGCGCGTCGTAGCCGTCCAGCAGCACCGACAGCGCGCACAGCACGATCGGCCACCAACGTATCGCGGTGTTCCCCTGCACGACCTACCCCCTTGTCTACTTCTTGCGCGCCGGCTGCTGCGCGAGCCGGCAGCCTTTGTCGTCGCGCACGATCCATCCGCCCGTCGGCTCGCTGAAGTGCGAGCCGATCACGAACACGTCGGAGTTCGCGAGGTCGTCGATGAACTCCACGCGGGTGCGGCGCGCACGCGCCTGATCCATGTCGAAGCGCGCGGTGTCTTCCGGCCGCTCGAGCTGGATCGGGTTGTGCATCATGTCGCCGGTGACGATCGCGCGCTTGCCGCGCGACTCGA
>Ga0105238_10005336_pt1 | contig 12699 bp, 13 predicted proteins | sample KBSC34metaG_FD_81526 | JGI IMG/M metagenome (GOLD analysis project Ga0105238, IMG submission 81526) | Corn rhizosphere microbial communities from Kellogg Biological Station, Michigan, USA - KBS C3-4 metaG | ecosystem: Host-associated > Plants > Roots > Rhizosphere > Soil | place: Michigan, USA... | reverse complement strand
CCGTCCGCGGCTGAATGTCGGCGCCCTGCCATCCCCGCACAGCAACCCGCCTTCGTTGCCGAAATAGCGAAGCGGGACGGGTTTCTGGTCTAGGGCCGGTGAAAGCAGGACCGCCATGGACCCCAACAGTGAGAGGCCCGCGACCAGAGCAACGAGTCGCCAGAAACTTTCCTGCGCAAGCTGCCGCTCCTCCTCGAGTCTCGCCAATCCCGATTCGATAACACGGTTTACTCCTTTGTCAGTGAGATTGCTGAAGTCATACGACGGGTCGTCTTGGCTGGTATTGGGCATGAGTCGCTCCTATGCAATGGATCCAATCGATCCAACACGAATTTAACAAATATCAAATTTGATTACGAATATATTGGATTATTTAGGTATAATTTGCACTTTTAGTTCAAAATAGAGTAGAGTAGGGAAGTGATTTACAGCTCCCGTAAGCGACTTGAGGACGAGGTGATAGAGCTCGCGGCGCGCGAGCCGCTTACAGTAAAAGTACTGCACGAACGTCTCAAAAATAGAGACCCGAAACTGAGCCTGCGCGCAGTGTACAAGGCGGTCGACGGGCTCGTCGCGGCTGGGGTCCTGCTCAAGGTCCGGCAGCGGGTGATGGTGAATCAGGAGTGGGTGAGGGAAGTGAGCGCGAAGCTTGCCCCGCCGCTCTCGGCTCCGCTCGGGGAGGGGGAGAAGGCGGTCTACACCTTCACCTCGGTAGCCCACCTCGATGCCTTCTGGAAGACCATCGTGCTCCAGCTCGAAGCGTATGAGAAGGATGGGCTTGTGATGTTCTACAACCCTCACAACTTCTGGGCCTACGTGCCGGAACGGGAGCAGAGTGAAGCCGTGTACTACAAGCACTTTCTAGCAAGCAAAATACACGCTTTTTTCACCATAGGAGGCAATACCCCCGCAGATATGCAGTTCAAAAGGGCGTACCAGGATGACTACCTGCAGATAGATGCCCGCAACATGCCCTCTATGCCCCGGAATACCCATCTCACGCTCCTGGGTGACTACCTCATTACCGTGCGGCTCCCCAAGGCAATGGCAGACCGTATAGACCGGCTCTACGAGACAGGGAAGCCCATAGAGGAGCTGATGCCCGAGATCCAAAAGGCGTACCAGCGGCCTGGGAATATCAGGTTCGTACTCGAGAACAATCCCCAGAAAGCGAAGAAATTGCGCCGGCCACTTTCCCTCAACTTCTACTTCAAAATGAATTGATAGAAGCGCGGTTGTATGCGAATATGGGGCCTACGTGCGTCATATACGTGCTGCGGCCATGGTTCAATGGTAGAACGCGTCCTTGCCAAGGACGAGATAGGAGTCCGATTCTCCTTGGCCGCACTAAATAGCGCAAAAACGGCCCAATTGGGCCGTTTTTGCATTAAGGGACAGTGGGGGATAAGTCTGGGGATATGTGGATAAAGGACAAGGACAAATATGAAGGATTTATGATTAGTCCTAAGGAAAGCTCGCAAATAAGCCATATTCCTTAAAGTCGTGGAAGTGTCTCGCATGTCTCGCAAAGAAATCGGCGCCTATGGCGAGTCTGTCGCTGCGCACTACCTGACTAAAAGGGGATTCATCCTTATCGATCGAAACGTGGCCCGCAAGACAGGAGAGATAGACCTCATCATGCGGGAAGGGGATACGCTCTCGTTCGTAGAGGTGAAGACCATCCTCTGCAAGGAGTTTCCGGATCCGAACGCTGTGAGGGACGAGTACGATCCGTCAGTGAACCTCCACGAGCTGAAGATCCGGAAAGTGGCGCGTACCGCCGAGTGGTATGTGATGGAGCGTGGGTGGGAAGGGGAGTGGCAAGTGGATGGCGCGCTCGTGTCGCTGCGCGCCCGGGACGGAGTGGCCAAAGTGACCTACCTGCCACAAATCGTCTAAAGCTGGTAAAGTGCTAGGACCTACCCGGGGCGTCGTATACCGGTAGTACGCTTGCTTTGGGAGCAAGATGACCGGGTTCGATTCCCGGCGCCCCGACTAATTAGCATCGAGAAGTATTTTCTGTAGTTTCTGTTCCTCGCCCTTGAAGTTACTTATGAGTGTGGGGAGAGAGGCGTCTGCAAAATAGGAGTCGAAGTTCGCTTCGCCATCTATGGCAAAGCTCGTGCGGATATGGAGGGGAGTAATGGCGTTGACGATGTGCTCGCTAATGTCGCCCTTGATGCTGCTCGTGGTGATGATTCCCACGAGGCCGCCGCTACTGTCTGCCATGCCGCCGCCCGATGAGCCCTCCTGAGCGGCAGCGCTGCCGCTCACGGAAATCACGTCGATACTCGAAGTGTTGAAGGTGTAGCGATTGGTGATGGCGTCGAACACGATAGTGGGGTAGAGATCGTTCTCGATCTCACTTCCTGCGAGGTACTGTGCGGCGTACCCGCTAATGGCGAGCTTCTCGCCCGTCGTCGGAGTGTTGTTTGAAAGCGGCACGTAGGTAAAAGAGGAGGGAAGCGGCGTTTTCGTCGCGCTGTCGGTGATAGCGAGCACGGCAAAGTCATTCTCACCGGTGCCCTTAGGCGCCACTTCGGAAAGGTTCTTGGCATTATCCGCTATCCACGTGGGTGACACATATACCGGTTCGGCCTTGTACGCATCAGTCGCAGGGCCCCCGGTGCGGATGGTGCAGGAAATAGCGCTTGGCTCGGCATCTGCGAGCAGGAAGTACTGCCCGATATGTGCAGCGGTGAGTATGAGACCGCGCGGGTCGATGATGACGCCACTGCCCGAAATGCTCTGGAACCCGCTCGAACGCTTGGCGAGGCAAAGGATATTCACGGTCGATTTAAGCAGTGTGCCGCCGACCGCGGTGAGGTTCGGCGTAGGCACGACCGGGGCAGTCGTCGTGGCTGCAGCGCCTACGGAGGCGAACTCGCTCGCCTTTAGTACTTCCACTGGAGCCGCGGCAGGTGCCGCTTCCTCAGTGGTGGAGGTCGCAGCAGCTGAAGGAGTAGAAGTCGTGGCGATTGCTACCGGCGCTGGTCGAGAGTAAGGCTTGTTCGGTGAAAAGTAGAAGGAACCGACCGCAAGGACAGCGAGGACTGCGGCACCAAGTGGGGGGAGGAAGCGTCGTGGCATGCACGCATGCTACCAAATTCCAGGGTAATGAGTATGAAGAAGAATTATGGTATGCTCCGCCTCAAGCGGGATTAGTTTAATGGTAGAACAACAGTTTTCCAAACTGTTGGCAGGAGTTCGATTCTCCTATCCCGCACATTCTAGTGCTAGTTCAAGAGAGTGAGGTGCCTAGTAGGTAACTGGTTTTTCCTGGTTCAGTACGAAGTTATACTTGTTCTATGGAACTAGCCGAGAAAATCAATCCAAGCCATACGGCTCTTATTGTTATTGATGTGCAGAAAGACTTTGCGGCTCCTGACGGGCTTTGTGGAAGGCGTGGTCGGGATCTTTCCCAAGTGGAACCGATGATTGAGAATTTGCAGAAGACTATTTCTGTTGCGGAGAAAGCGAGTGTTCCTGTCTACTACATACGCCAAATATTTGACCGTTCAAAGATGAGCCCGATGAAGCTTGAGCAGTATGATATCGACGGGAATCTCATTACCTGTGATATCGAAACAGACGGTTGGCATTTTTATAAGCTCAATCCGCCTGAGGATCAGGTGTATACGAAATATAACTACAATGCGTTCTCCATTCCTGAATTCGTAGAAAGTTTACGGCAGAAGGGGATTAAGACACTAGTATTCGCAGGTATGGACACCTATGTGTGCGTAGAAACTGCGCTTAGAAGCGCGTTCGATATGGGATACAAGGTTGTTCTTCCTAAAGATCTGGTTGCCGCAAATGCGAAACATGCGGATTGGAGTGAACGCACATTTGCGCTCGTACAAAAAATATATGGGCCGGTAGTTGAATCTTCAGAGATCAATCAAATCTGGTCATCTCTCAGCTAGACCGAGATGCCTCAATCTCGGTTCTGAAAATCTGCAAAAGAACCCTTAAAGTGCCTCACACCACCCGATTCGAGACTGAGGTGGGGCACACTTTGATCATGCTCGAAGAGGATTACCTTCTCGCGCAGGGTATATAGTTGTGAGGGAGACGTTACCAACGGATAACCGACCTCTTTATGGCTACCTCAAGACAAACCGCCGCGGCGAAGAAGAACGTTCGCAAGGCGCAGGCGGCGTGGAAGAAAATGACCAAGCGTCAGCACGCGCTCGCGCAGCCGCAGGGGCGCTCTCGCCAGAAGCCCGGTACGACGGGCAAGGGCAGGTTCTTCCGCATCGAGCTGCGCCCGAAGTCCCAGTTCACGTCCTTCAGAGTGCAAGACGTGGGGAAGAAAGGGGGACTTGAGCGCCTGGCGGGGCATCGCAGCAGCGGAAGCTGGGCGACCGTGTCCTGGCTCCTTTCAAAGGATAAGGCGCACATGGATGCGAAGGGGAAGCTCGTCATTGATAGTAAGAAGGACAGGGACGCGCTCGCGAAGGCCATTCGAGGGCCGATCAAGCACGTGAAGGGCGACATATTTTCTGCGCATCCCGTAAAGAACGTGCCGGAGCGCGCAAAGCCGACGCCGGCCATGAAGAAGGCGCAGGCAGCCAATATAAAAAAAGCGCAGAAGGCGCGAAGGAAGAAATAATATGAAAGGATTCGTAACCAATATCGAGCAGATTACACTCGAGAATGAGGATTTCCGGCGCGTGGTCTATACCGCAAAGAACTGCCAGCTCGTTCTCATGTGCCTTCCTGCCAGCACGGATATCGGGGAAGAGGTGCACGATGTAGACCAATTTCTGCGTATTGAAGAAGGAGAAGGGAAGAGCGTCCTCGATGGCGTAGACCGCTATCTGACCGACGGGTCAGTGATTATCGTGCCTGCGGGCGTGAAGCACAACATTATCAATACCTCCGCGAATGAAACTCTCAAGCTCTACTCGCTCTACGCGCCGCCGCACCATAAGGATGGCACGGTGCACGCGACGAAGGCCGATGCAGAAAGTGATAATGAGCATTTCGACGGTGTCACCACTGACGACATAGGACGGGCATAGGCTAAAGCGCACCACCGCTGACGCACAATGAGTAAAAAGAAAACGCCCGATAAGGGCGTTTTCTTTTTACTCACTGCTGCTTAGCAGTTGGTAGTGCTCGTGTGCGTGAAGTGCTCGCTCGAACCGGTTGCAGTCGTAGAGCTCGTCTGCTCGACGTCGTTACTCGTGGTGATGACCTGGTTCGGATTGCAGGAACCGGAGTTGCTGGTCGCGCTCGTGTCAGAGTCCGAGTGTATGTGCGTGCCCGCCGGGATCACGACGCTTATGCTGCCGTCGGCATTCATGATGATCTGGTTGCTGCCGGTCGTCATAACGGTGTTGCCGCCGGTTACGACGGTGTTCGAGCCGGAGCCCGAAACGCCCGTCATGCCGTCGGCGGCATTGACGAGGATTACGCCGCTATGCGGGGCGATATCGGAGACGAGCATCGCAGCAGCCGTGGAAGCTGCCTGCTCGACCGAGAGCATGCCGTTTACGTTCACATACTGGTACGTTGCAGCGAACGATACTGCGGGAATTGCTACCGTCGCCACGAGGGCAGCGGCCATTACAAGGCTGTTTTTCATAATAGGTGTATCGGGATAAGAGTCTAAAGTTGAAAGTAAGAATCACAAGAACAAGCCCCGAGCATAGGCCCTAGGGGGTGAAGGGGCAGTGAACCCTATTTGGGCCTCCCGGAGCCTTCACAGAGCCTTCCGCTGGGGTGCGTAAGAATACCCTCCGTAGCCCGTCTTCAGGGGTAGCCTGTCCAGAGCGGCAGGGGAAATTACCAAGCATTTACCTAGCAAAAATCACTTATGATGAACGCAATCCTTAAGGGAATCGCTACGGTCGCTACGGGTCTTACCGCGGTATTCGGCATCTCGCCGGCATTCGCTGCAATGAACCCGAACGGCGCCGTTGATTCCTCGATCAAGGCAGCCATTACTGCTGATGCTCCGTCGGTTTCTGACCTCAACAAGATCGAGGCTCAGGAGGATACGGACCAGGCGCAGATCGACGCACTTACCAGCCAGACCGCTTCCGCTTCCTGCGGTTGGGACTGCATCGATAAGAAGCTCATCGCTCTTGGCGACAAGATGACGACGAACCGCATCGACGCACTCACGACTGAGAAGGCAGCGATCGACGCTAAGGTCGGCATCACTGATGGTCAGCGCGTCGCGCTCGATGCAGAGCTCAGCTCGAACATCAGCAAGATGACTGCCCTCAAGGCAAAGATCGATGCTGATACGAATCACACGACTCTCGTGGCTGATGTGGAATCGATCACCATCGACTACCGCGAATACATGCTCGTGATCCCGCAGGTTGCTCTCGAGGCATCTGCAGACCACAAGGACAACGTGTACACGCAGCTCTCCGCTGACGCAGCTGCTCTTCAGGCAAAGATCGACAACATGAACGATGTCACGAAGAAGGCAGAAGCACAGGCAAAGCTTGATGACATGAAGGCAAAGATCGCAGACGCTAAGACGAATGCAGATGCTGCTTACAATGGCGTCGTAGGCCTCAAGCCTGACCAGGGCGTCGCAGATGTCCGCAAGGCAAACAAGGCCGCTCTCGACCTCGCGACGACTGAACTCGCGACCGCTCACCAGGACTACGTCGCTGCACGTGCTGATGAGGACGCTATCACTAAGCTCCTCGGCGGTTCGGTAACGGGCGGCAACAACGGCAACGTCATCATGAAGGTCAACCCGGGTACCCCTTCGGTATCCTCGGCACCTCATGCGATCGTTCCGGTGCACCCTATCGCTAACACCATCATGAAGGTTACTCCGCAGGCTTCGGTCTCGGGTGCCGTTCATGCGAATGTTTCGAGTGCAGCCGCAGTTCGCTAATACTCCTCACGGATATTGAGAAAACGCCCCGCATTGCGGGGCGTTTTCTTGTGTATGGGCAAGAAAATCGAAAAGCGTAGACTATAGGTATGGAACCAAGGGCAGAACCATTGGCAGCCCGGATACGGCCACAGACCATAGACGATGTGGTGGGGCAGGAGCACCTGGTGGGGCCCGGGAAGCCGCTGCGCGTGGCCATAGAGAAGAAGCACTTGTTCTCGTTCATCCTCTGGGGGCCGCCGGGGACAGGGAAGACCACGCTCGCGCGCATCTACGCGCGAGCACTCGATGCAGAACTCCACGAGCTTTCTGCCGTTTCAGCAGGGAAGGAAGACATCAGGAAGATTGTGGAAGAGAAGCGCGGCGGCATGTTCAATAGGCCGCGGGTGCTGTTTCTGGACGAGATCCACCGCTTTAATAAGGCACAGCAGGATTTCCTACTGCCGTACGTAGAGAGCGGGGAACTCACGCTTATCGGTGCTACCACCGAGAACCCGTCGTTCGAAGTCATCTCGGCGCTTCTCTCCCGTGCACGCGTGTTCGTACTCGAGCCGCTTTCGGAAGCAGACCTGCGCAAGATTATTGCGCGCGCAGATGGCGAGATGAGTGAAGAAGCGATCGCGTGGCTCCTGGGCTACGCGAATGGCGACGCGCGCAAGGTGCTCGGCATCATCGACGGCGCGAAGAGTTTGTATGGGGAAGTGAATGAGGAGACGCTGAGCAAAGCGCTCGAGTCTCCGCACCTGCGCTACGACAAAAAGGGCGAAGAGCACTACGACACCATCAGCGCATTTATTAAGTCCATGCGCGCGTCTCAGCCCGACGCCGCGCTCTACTACCTGGCCCGCATGGTCGAAGCAGGGGAGGACCCCGTGTTCATCGCGCGGCGCATGGTGGTGTTCGCAAGTGAAGACGTGGGTATGGCAGACCCAGTCGCGCTCCAACTTGCAAACGACGTATTCCGCGCCTGCGAGACCATCGGCTATCCTGAGTGCGCCATCAACCTCGCCCACGGCGTGGCCTACCTCGCGACCGCAGAGAAGAGCCGCAAATCATATGACGCGTACTTCGAAGCCGTGGACGATGTGAAGGGCTACGGCAACCTGCCTGTGCCGATGAAGATCCGCAACGCCCCGACGAAGCTCATGAAGGATTTGGGATACCACAAGGGCTACAAGCTCTACGACAAAGACTCCTACCTGCCCGATAAATTGAAGGATAAAAAGTATTTCAAGTAACGCGTGCTAGGCTCTCTGATATGACGATTCAGACACTGGCGGCGCTGCAAATACTCGGGGTGGTGGTGCTCGCCACAGCGGCACGGGTGTTCCACTGGCAGCTGTTTACGAAGAAGCTCAAGATCACGTATGTGAACGCGCCCGTGTGGACGTTCTTCTATTTCAGCGCGTTCGCAATAGTTATCGCGCTCGTATTCCCAGGCCACATTGCTCGGCTGTTCGCCGGGGTGAACTTCAGCGGCTTTCTCTTGCTCACGTTCCTCTTCGTGGTCGTGTTCCCCTTCGTGTATCACATTCTGCGCAAGCAGGGAGGCGTACCGGCGTGGCTTATCAAAGACACTCCGGACGAGCCGATACTCTCCTTGGGCGAGCGATTCATACTCGCGAAGGTCGCCGACGTGGTGATGCAGGAATTCACCGCCGGTATCATCATCCTCACGCTGTCTGATGCTGGCGTTTCGTATCCGTGGATCGTGTTCGCGAGCGTCGTTATCTTCGGGCTCGCACATGCGTACATCTTCCAGACCTCGGGCGCATTCTGGGGCATGTACTACACGAGTTACGCCATGCTCGCCGGATTCGCCATTCCGTTCCTGATCCTTTTCGTACCGGGCGGCATCGCATACGCGCTCGTGCTCCACATGCTGTTCTACGTGCTCTCGGGTGCGTTCTTCGCTAAGTTTCCGCGCCCCGGATCCGCAGCCCATCACGACGTGCTCGGCCCCGCGCAGGTCTAGCGTTTACTCTTCTCCCGCTGTGCGATAAGGTGCGGGCAGACAAGAGGAGGCAAGCATGAACTATTCGTGGACTCGGGAAGACCGAGTCATCAATAGCAACAACTACGAGATCCGAGACAGCAAGTACCGGCTGCTCTCGCCGATTGACTGCCGTCGAATCCACCAGGCTGAACGCATTTCTCGACGGCTGCCCGGGCACAATGTGATCATCGCGGCGGGAAACGAGATCGTCGGATGCGCATTCGGCTACGAGAGCAAGCACGACGCATGCCTTGCTGCCGCGGACATGTTCCTCGGCTACTACAAATTGCGCGGTCTTCCCGTCCCGGATCATGGTGTGATTGCGGTACTCAGCTTTGCGCCCATCCTTGGTGATGCCTGGACGCTCGCGGGCAGCGGCGTCGACACGATCTTTACCAGGGAACGTTTGCCATCGAGCGACCAGCTGGACGAATACTTCTATGGGCGCTGGACGGGTCCGCACATCGCGGCCAATCCCGAACTCGAGACGAATCGTCACGCAGAACCGACGGTGAATCTGGCCGAGCGGAGAATACTCGTACAACCTAAGTGGAAAGCGAAACCATGGGAGAAATAGTGCCGGCGGCTCTCGAGGAGGGCCGCCGGTTTTGCATACCAGAAGTCAGCGTGTAGAGTGCGGGGGTGCAGTCCAACTAGGGAGGCCAGAGGGCCATGGAAAAAGGTGAATTTGCGTTACTTTCGGTCTTTAACAAAACAGGAATCGTGGAGTTCGCTCGCGGGCTCGTCGAACAGGGGTATCCAATCCTCTCGTCCGGCGGCACCGCGAATGTCCTGCGCAACGCGGGCATCCCGGTGAAGGATGTCGCCGAGCTCCCAGGCGGGGGCAAGGCGATGCTCGATCACCGTGTGGTGACGCTCTCGACCGGCGTGCACGGCGGCCTTCTGGCCACCGAGTCGCCGGAGCATAGCGCAGAGCTCGCCGAGCGCGGGATACCGCGTATCGGACTCGTGTGCGTCGATATGTATCCGCTCAAGGCCGAGATCGCGAAACCCGAAGCAACGTTCGAATCGGTGATCGAAAAGACCGATATCGGCGGACCCACCATGCTGCGCTCCGGCGCGAAGGGCGGACGGATCGTGATCTGCAACATCGCCGATCGCGCATTCGTACTCGGCTGGCTCGCGGACGGGCAGCCCAATGCAGCGGCAGTGAAGCGGCGCCTCGCGGCGAAATCCGAATTCACGGTCGCAAGCTATGTGCTCGATTCGGCGCGCTTTCTCGGTAGAGGTGCCTACGACGGCATGCTCGGCGTGAACGCGTTCGATTGCCGCTACGGCGAGAATCCGCGCCAGAAACGCGCGGCGTTCTACGTCACCGAGGAAGGCCAGAACGATCCGTTCTCGCCCGACAAGTTCGCGGTGGTCGAGGGCACGACGCCGAGCTATATCAACGTGACCGACCTTCACTGCATCATCGAGACAATGTCGAGGATGAGTGCAGCGGTCGCGGAGAATAGGCTGAAGCCGCAGAAGATGATGTTCCCGGTGAAGCACGGCAATTGCTGCGGTGCTGCAGTCGGCAAGGACAAGATTGCGGTGGCTATGGGCGCGGTGAGGGGCGACCCCGATGCGATTTCGGGCTCTCTCCTCGGCGCGAACTTCACCATCGATGCTGCAGTGGCGAAGGTCCTGCTTTTCCACCTCATGAAAGGGGGCGAGAAGCGTATCTTCGACGGCATTATCGCTCCTAAGTTCACCAAGGGGGCGATCAATCTGCTCGCACGCAAAAAAAGCGGCAAGTGCCGCATCTACGTGAACCCGGCGCTCGCCACCATGGGCAAGCTCGGGAGCGAGTGCATCGACGCATCGCGGCGGTTCCGCGCAGTGCGTGGAGGGTTCCTCATCCAGGACGGCGACCCCTTCGTGCTCACCGTACCGCGTGAGTGGAGGGAAGAGCTTTCCGACACGGATGTGCTGGACCTGCTGCTTGGCTGGGCCATCGGCTCGACCGGGAACAGCAACTCCATGGTGCTCACGAAGAACGGGATACTTCTCGGCAGCGGGATGGGCGAGCGGTCCCGCGTTTTCGCAGGGATGGTCGCACTTCTTCACGCAAAGACGCATCACCACTCGGTGAAGGGCGCATGGGCCTACAGCGACAGCTACTTCCCGTTCCAGGACGGGATACGGCTGCTCGTGAAGGCCGGTGTCGAGAAGATCTTCGCGTCGAGCGGTTCGATACGCGACAAGAAGATCTTTGCCGCAGTGAAGCGCATGCGCGTGGGCAAATGCAAGAAGAAGCGGCCGAGACTCTACACGTTGCCTGATGCTCTCGTCCGCGGATTCGCGAAACACTGACAAGCACACTTGAGACAAACGCAAAGGGGCGCTCCGTACGGAGCGCCCCTTTACACGTCTCTCTGAAACCTTACTTGACCGCGTCCTTGAGGGCTTTCGCCGGGCGGAACTTCGGCGTACGGGTAGCCGCGATGCGGATGGACTCGCCGGTGCGGGGATTGCGTCCTTCGCGGGCCGGGCGGGCCTTGGTCACGAAGATGCCGAGGCCGGCGACCGATACCTCGTCGCCTTTCTTGAGGCCTTCGTGGATGCTGGAAATGAAGCACTCAACAGCGCGCTCAGCGTCTGCCTTGGTACCTCCGAGGACGCCGTGCACCTTGTCTACGATGTCTGCTTTATTCATAGGGGCTTGGTTAGGGCTAATCCCGTGCCCTGTACGGACAGGGAGGGCATGCCGGAAGTATAGAATCCGCCACTTTTAGCGCAATACCCCTAGACGAACAACTCTTTTTGTAGCGCTATCGTGCGAATTCGACCACGCGGTTCTCGCGAATCATGTTCACTTTGATTTCTCCCGGGTATTTGAGCTCTTCCTGGATGCGTTCTGCGATATCGCGCGCCATTTTGTGCATCGCGACGTCAGAAACCTTGCCTGGATTCACGAATACGCGGATTTCGCGCCCTGCCTGGATGGCGTAGACCTTCTCGACGCCCGGGAATGACTGCGCGATGCGCTCGAGGTCGGTGATGCGCTCGAGGTAGCGCTCCACGGTGTCGCGGCGCGCACCCGGGCGTCCGCCCGAGATGGCGTCTGCCACCTGCACGATGACCGACTCAGGGGTCTCGTACGGATATTCCTCGTGGTGACTCTGCATCGCCTGGATGATGCGCTTGTCTACGGCGAACTTCTCGAGGATGCGGCGGCCGATTTCCACGTGCGTGCCGGATACTTCGTGGTCGACGGCCTTGCCGATGTCATGCAGGAGCGCACCAGCCCGCGCTATGTCCGGGTCTGCGCCGAGCTCGACCGCGAGCATGCCGGCCAGGTGCGACATCTCTACCGAATGCTGGAGCACGTTCTGTCCGAAACTAGTGCGGAAGTTGAGGCGGCCGAGAAGCGCGATGAGCTTCGGGTCGAGTCCCACGACGCCTGCTTCATACGCAGCCTGCTCGCCCTTCTGCTTGATGAGGTCGTCGAGCTCCTTCTTGGTCTGCTCCACGACTTCCTCTATCTTGGCCGGCTGGATGCGGCCATCGGTGATGAGCTTCTCGAGCGCGACCTTCGCCACGTGGCGGCGCAGCGGGTCGAACGACGAGAGGGTGATCTTGTCCGGTGCGTCGTCGATGAGCACGTCGACGCCAGTCGCGCGCTCGAATGCCTTGATGTTGCGGCCTTCCTTGCCGATGATCTTGCCCTTCATCTCTTCCGAGGGAATCTGTACGGAAAGCGTGGTGACTTCTGCATTCACCGCGTTCCCCAAGCGGTGTACCACGGCGGTGAGGATGTTGCGTGCTTTGTCTTCGAGGCGCTCGCGGCCGGTGGCCTCGAGCTTCTGGAGGCGCGCGAGAATGG
>Ga0105238_10005335_pt1 | contig 12700 bp, 13 predicted proteins | sample KBSC34metaG_FD_81526 | JGI IMG/M metagenome (GOLD analysis project Ga0105238, IMG submission 81526) | Corn rhizosphere microbial communities from Kellogg Biological Station, Michigan, USA - KBS C3-4 metaG | ecosystem: Host-associated > Plants > Roots > Rhizosphere > Soil | place: Michigan, USA... | reverse complement strand
GCCGTGATGCGGCCGCCGTCGAGCGGCGACACCGGCAGCAGGTTGAACAGATTGAGAAACAGCCCCGCATAGGCAATCGCAATCAGCACGCCGGTGTCGGTGTTGCGGCCGACCAGATAGCACAGCACCGCACCGACGGTGCCGACGAGCGGGCCGCCCATGGCCACATAGGCCTCCGTCTCGACATCGTGCGGCATCTCCTTGAGCGCAATCCAGGCGCCGACGAATGGAATGAAGGTCGGCGCGCCGACTTCGAGCCCGCGCTGACGCGCGGCGACATAGTGGCCCATCTCGTGCACGAACAGCAGTGCGATGAAGCCGGCCGCGTAGGGCCAGCCCCAGATGCCGGCGTAGACCACGAGCGAGAGCAGCATCGTGCCGCCGGTGGTGGCGAGCTTGCCCCACTTGAGGCCCGAGAACAGCAGAAGGAGGAGCGTCTTGATCACGACCGCGCGCTATTCGGCTCGTCCCCTCACGCGGCCGGCTTGCGGCGAAAGAATTTCACCACGCCGGCACCAAACGCGAGCGCGCCGATCGCGATCACCTTGGCGAACTTGAGCACGAAGGCAAAGATCAGCGCGAACAGGCCGAGCTTCTTCGCCGCGATCCCGCCGATCAGCGCCGCGAGCCCGTATTCGGCGATGTGGTCGGTCGAGGCGTTGAAATCCTCATAACGCTTGCCGGAATTATAGCCGAGGTCGGCGAGCAGCTCGTGCGCCACTCCCTTGTCACGGCCGATGCGGCTCGAATTGGTGAGCAGGTTGAGGCTGAAATAGCCGTCGCGGCCGAGCGCGTAGGTATTGTAGTTGATGCCTTTGACCGGCGCGTCGGCCTCGCCCTTGGTCTTGTTGGAGAGCGACCAGACGAGACGATGCGTCTGCGCGTCATAGGCCGGCGGCTCGACCCAGCCCACCACCTCGAGCTCGGCGAAGCCGCGGGCGCGGCGGTCCTTGTTCGCCTCCTCGGTCCCCTCCTTGAGGTTCTTCAGCAGCTCATCCTGGTTCCAGTTCTTGGCATCGTCGTCCTTGATGTAGCCTTCCTTGATATGGCGGACGACCACGATCCATTGATCGTCATCGCGCGCGCCGACCACGATCCCGACAAACGTCGTCTCGTTGATGGTGTTGCCGAGCGCGCGCATGATGCGCGCGGCCTCCTGCTTCGGCACGAACACATCACCGGCGGGCAGCTTGAGCACCGCCTGGTCCAGCAAGGTGACGTCTGCCGGTCCGCGGGTTGCGACCGCGGAGGCCGCCTGCCAGGCGGCGCGCCGCTCGGCGTCGCGCGCCTCCTGGCTGTTCGGAGCGGGTGTCGATTGGGCGGGTGTCGGTTGGGAGGGTGTCGGTTGGGCGCGCACCGGGGCCGACGCGACGACGCAGAGGAGCGCGGCCGCAAGGCGGATGACCCCGGCCAACGGGAAATCGCGCATGCGAGATCTCCTTCAGGGAGAGGATGAAGTGGATTGCCCGGCCCGACCGCCGACGCGAGCGGCCGTGCGATGTTAAACTAACGGGTTGCTTCCTGCCCGCCAATTGTTTCAGGCAAATGTAGCCGGGCTCGCGTGGCGCGCCCACCCTGCCCGAGCGCTGTGATGGCCATCACAGTTTCGGCGAATTCGCGCCGGCGCGCCGAACCCCGAAGCGCCCTGCTTCGACCTATCTGGCGGAGAGAGACTCACTCGCGTTGTGCTAGCCGCCGCGAGTGGCGGCCCGGTCCGGTCAGGTTGCCCCCTGGCTTCTGGCCGGGCCGCACCGCGTCGCGAAACACCGCAGCCGATCCAGAAATCGGGTGGGGCAATCGGGTCGGATCAAGCCGACGGCGCCGCCATGGTGCTCCGAAACAGGAGCACACGATGGCGTTCCGGATCTTCGACCACCTTCTCGTCAATCACGGCTGGAGCGAAACCGGTCCGCTCGGCGTCGCGCACGACCCGAAGGCCGAGGTCTCGTGCAGCGCAGGACCGTCGAAGGCGGAGACAGACTCGCTCCTCGCCCGGCTGATGCTGCGGACCCGGTCCAATCGCGTCATGCGCCGCGCAGCGCTTGCTGACGGAGCCCGGCGTGCCGTTCGATCAGCTCGCCTGCGAGCTCGGCGTCACCGAACGCCCTCTCGTATCAGCGCTGCGCGCTGCGCTCGGCGTCGACCCGACGCACTGGCGCGCCGTTCGGAACAAGCCGCAGACGCAGCCGCGCTCAGGATTTCAGCGAATCCCGGAGGATGCTCTTGATCGCGTCTTCGGTCGCGTCGGCGACCCGTTGCGAACGATGCGGAGCCGCTTTTTGCCGACCCGCACTGCCACGGCTGGTTCCCCCGGCGACGCCATCAAGCTGTTCATCGGTGACGACGGTCTGCTTCTTCGTCGACGCAGCGTCGGTCCTGGTCGGTTTGTCCGGCATGATCATACTTTCAATGGCTTGTTCGACAGGATCGATTTTGCGCTGCAGGCCGGCGGGAATCCATCAGGGATGCATCCACAATGGATGCAATCCCGCCGTCGAAACGAAAATGCGCATCGAGGCAATGCAGGCCTTTTGCAATTCCCGCGGAGAATGCACCACAATAGAGCAATTTCCCGCGTCTTGCCTTTCAGTTCGCTCGGCAACGATCGCTCATCGTCAGGTCGGGCGAATTGGAGCTGCACCCGCGTCCGGCGCAGCCGGCCGCAGGAGAACGCTGCGCTCACGCGGGCTACACGCGTCACTCCTCCTCCCCGCCGACATAACGCGTGAGCCGCGCCGGATCGCGGTTCTCCCCGATCGACATCGCGCAGATGCGCGAGAGCTGCACGAACGGGAGGCCGGTCTCCGCCGCCCAGGCATTGAACTGCGTTTGCACCTTGGCGAGGTCGCGCTTCGACGTGACGGTCTCGGCGATGTCGAGGCCGGCGTCGCGCAGGCACGCCGCCACATCGTGCGAAATGACGAAGCCGTCCCAGCCGATGAAGCGGAGAAACATCTGCCCGGTGTTGCCGCCGAGGCGGCTGCCGCGCTTGGCGAGCAGCTCGAGGAGGCCGATCTCGTCGGTCGACGGCCAAGCCGCCAAAAACTTGCCGAAGCTGCCGTGCTCCCTGGCGATCGCGCTCACGAAGGCCGCATTGGCACGCACCGCGGCGATCTTCGCGCCGTTACGCACGATGCGCGTGTCCTTGGTGAGGTTGTCCCAGTACGCGTCCGGCTGAAACATCAGCTTGCCCGGCGCAAAGCCGAGGAAGACCTCCTCGAAGCCCTCCCACTTCGCCTCGATCACGCTCCAGGCAAAGCCGGCCGAGAACACGCGCCGCGTCATCTCGGCGAGCACCCGGTCGTCCTTGAGCCGCGCGAGCGCCTTGAGGTCGGGCGGCTCCGGCAGCAGCCGCGCCAGCACCTTCGGTCCGCCTTTGCGCTTCTCGGCGCGCGCCCGGATGGTCTTGAACGAGGTCACTGTTTTGCTTCTCCCGTGCTGCCGAATTGAATCAACTCCATGCCACCGCCGTCAATTGCCCCTCAGCGACTTCATGGGAATCTCATATAGATTCCGCCCAGCAGACGGGCGAAAGGCACGGAGGGGACAGGTGTTTCGGGCGCACTGGCGAAGAGGCGCGGCCCGCTTGGCCGCGATGGCGGCCTTCCTCGCGGCCGCAACGGTCGCGGCCGCGCAGGCGCCCTCGCCTCCCGCGACCACGCTGGTCGAGGTCGAGCGCGCCGCGCCCGACCACCTGCGCGGCGGCTGGTACCTGTGGGACCCCTTTCAGTATCGCGACTATCGGCGCGGCGTGCCGGTGCTCACCGGCTTCGACATCGAGATGGAGCGCGCGCTCGCCCGCATGCTGGGCGTCGAGCTGCAGCTTTCCGAGATCGCCTGGAGCGACCATCAAGCGGCGCTGCAGCAAGGCACGGCCGACATCGCGGCCGGCGCCACCGAGACCGAGGCGCGGCGCACCTATGCGTTCTTCTCCAAGCCGTACCGCAGCGAGACCGATGTGCTCGTGCTGCGCAAGGGCGCGGCCCGACGCTATCCGTTCGGCACCATCGACGAGATGCTCGCGGCCTTCGCCAAGCAGAAATTCCGGCTCGGCGTGGTCGCCGGCTTCGTCTATGCGGACCCGCGCCTCAATGCCTACATCGCGGATCCCGCCAACCGGGACCTGATCATTCCGACCGGGGGCGTGGAGCAGAACCTGCGCAACCTGATGGGCGGCGTCACCGACGGCTTCCTCGCCGACCGGATCGCGGCGGCGACAACCGCCTGGCGCCGCCACCAGGGCGCGCTGATCGAGGAGCATCCGCTGCGCTTCTCGACCGACATCCACTTCATGCTGAGCCGCGCCAGCCAGACTCCGCAGATGCTTGCGCGCGTCGACGCGGCGATCGAGACGCTACGCGACAGCGGCGAGCTGCGCCGCATCGCAGCTTTCTACGCGCTCCCCGTGCTGATCAACCAGTCGCTCGACAGCGACTGGTTCCGTTTTCTCGCCATCATCGGCACGATTGCGTTCGCGATCTCAGGCGTGGTGCTCGCCTATGCGGGGCAATATTCCCTGTTCGGCGCCTGTATCCTGGCGACGTTGCCCACCGTCGGCGGCGGCGTGATCCGCGACCTGCTGCTGCAGCGCGACACGCTCGGCGTCGTGCGCAACCCGCAGGCGCTGCTGCTCGTGTTCGCGACCGTCATGGTCGGCATGCTGGTGATCCGCCTGCTGCAGGACGGGCGCGCCGATCCCCTCGCCCGCTATCTGAAGAAGCACGTGCATATCGGCACACGCATCGTCGAGCTGTGTGACGCGCTCGGGCTTGCGGCGTTCACGGTCGTCAGCGTCGTGGTCGTGCTCGACACCGCGGCGCGCCCGATCTGGCTCTGGGGTCCGGTCGCCGCCGCGATCGGCGGATCGTTCGGCGGACTGATGCGCGACCTGTTCCGCCACGATCGCGTGGTCGCCAACCTGCGCGGCGCGCTCTATCCGGAGATCGCCGTGGTCTGGGGGCTTGCGTTCGCGCTCTTCATCGAATGGGAGGGCGAGCGGCTGAACCCCGAGGAGATCGAGTGGGGCGTGATCGTTGCGATCGTCGGCTGCTTCCTGACGCGCCTGTTGGCGATCCTGCGCGGCTGGCGCGGCTGGTCGTATGCCTGACGACGTCCACGGCCTAACGCACTACCGCCGGTTCGCCACATTTCATTAACCTTTTGCTTGGGAATCGGCACCATCTTGTGCCCGCGCGCTGGGGGGCCAGCTGCGGGGCATGTTGGTGAACAGGATCAGGGTCAAGGACAACACGCGCGGGCAATTCCAGATCAAGATGACCACGCCGGACGGCACCATCACGTGCGTCGTTTCGCCGGAGGTCGAGAGTGCGTTGATGGCGGAACGGCGCAGCGCCGCGCTCGTGCTCGCCAAGCGCCTCGCTGCGCTCCTGGAGGGCGAGATCAAGCAGCCCGAACGGATGAGCGCGTAGGGCGAGCACCGACCCGTAGGATGGGCATAGGCGCCGTAAGACAATGCGGGAATGCGTCGACGCCTGATGGCGCGATGCCCACGCAACCACGCGCGGGATGTTGATCGGTCCGCGTGGGCATCGCATTCGCGATGCCCACCCTACGGTCACACCGCGACCGCGTAGCGCCGCAGCAGCCGCGCGACCGTGAAGCGCACCACGCGATCGCACACATAGCCGAGCAGCCCGAGCGTGATGATGCCGACGAAGACCCACTCGGTCTTGCCGTAGTTTCGCGAGGTCCAGATCATCGAGCCGAGCCCGACCTGGGCGGCTACGATCTCGGCCGACACGATGGTGAGGAACGAGTTGCCCATCGCGAGCCGCGCGCCGGTCACCATGTAGGGCACGGTCGAAGGCACGATCACGGTGATCAGCGTCTGCAGCCTGTTGGCGCCGAGTGCCGCCGCGGCGCGCAGGCGCAAGTCGCTGACGGAGAGCACGCCCGCGATCGTGTTGATCATCACGATGAAGATCGTGGTGTAGAGGATGAGCGCCACTTTCGACGCCTCGCCGGGGCCGAGCCAGATCACCGCCAGCGTGACGAAGGCGATCGGCGGGATGAAGCGGAAGAACTCCACATAAGGATCGAGCAACCGCCGCACGATCGCGAAATAGCCCATCAGGATTCCGACCGGGATACCGATCACCAGGCCGAGCGACCAGCCAACCATGATGCGCGCGAGCGACGCGCCGATCGACTGGATCAGCGTGCCGTCGTCCCAGAGTTCGCCGACGGCCTGCAGCGTCAGCCATGGCGACGGCAGGAACAGCGGCGGCACCCGCAGGCTCAACAGCTGCCAGACCAGTACGCCGAGCCCAACCGAAACCAGCGCGGTGAGCACGCGGCCGAGCCGCGTGTCGAAGAACGGCTTCGCGCGCTGCGCGCCGTCTGTTGCGGCCGGAATGCCGGGCGAGTCGGTGTCGACGGTGGTCATGCGGCGTCTCGGGCACTCTCTGCGCGTGCGAGCCCTTGTGCCTGGAGAACGCGCCGAACCTCGGATCCGATGTCCTCGCGCAGCTCGCGATAGAGTTCGACCGACGCGGGCGCGGCGAGGTCGCGCGGGTGCGGGATCGCGACCGCAGCGACGTTCTTCAGCCGCGCGTCCGGCCCGGCGGTCATGGTGATGATCCGGTCGCCCAACTGGATCGCCTCCCAGATGTCGTGCGTGATGAACAGGATCGTCGGCTTGGTGGCGCGCCAGATCCGGTCCACTTCGGCCTGCATCACCTCGCGCGTCTGCGCATCGAGCGCGCCGAACGGCTCGTCCATCAGCACGACCGAGGGCTCGTTTACCCGTAAGCACGCCATCAGCGCGCGCAGCCGCATGCCGCCGGACAGCTCGCCCGGCAGCCGGTCCGCCGCATGCGTGAGGCCGACGAGCTCCACGTAATGCCGCGCCAGCTCGGCGCGCTCGCGCCGCGGCACGCCGCGCATGCGCGGGCCGTACTCGACGTTCTCGCTCACGGTGAGCCAGGGAAACAGCGCCTCGGTGCTCTGGAACACGACCCCACGATCGACGCTCGGGCCGGTCACCGCCTTGCCGCCGACCGACACGCGCCCTGAGCTTGCCGGCAGGAAGCCGGCAACGAGATTGAGCAGCGTCGACTTCCCGCAGCCGCTTGGACCGAGCAGGCAGACGAACTCGCCCGGCGCGACGGTGAGGTCTATTCCCGTCACGATCCGGCTCTCGCCGAACGCGATGCCGACGCGCTCGAGCTTGATCTCCGCACCCGTGCAAACGGATGCGGAGTCGTCGGCTTTGTGAGGCTCACTCATCCGAGGCTCCGCTCATTTCGGCACATAGAAGCCCTTCTGGATGACCTTGCTCAGATCAACCTTGCCCGGCGTGATCTTCTTCGCCGCCAGGAAGTCGGCGATCTTGTCATAGGTCGCCATGTCGGCCGGCGTGAAGTCGCGCACCGTGCACTGCACTTCCTTCAAAGTCTCGCGCGCGATCGCGACCGGGATCTTGGCCTCGGCGTTCACCGCAACCGCGCCCTTCTCGGGATCGGCGCGGACAATGTCGCAGGCCTCCGCGAGCGCGGCGACGATCTTCTTGGCGTCATCCTGGTGGGCGGCGAGCCACGGGCCGCTTGCCGAAAGCCACATGTTGTAGACGTAGCCGACATCCCCCGAGGTGAGCAGCACCTTGCCGCCTTGCTTGACGCCATTGGTCGGCCACGGCTCCCACAGGAAGTAGCCATCGACGTCGCCGCGCGCGAGCAGCGCGGGGAATTCCGGCGGGCCTGCTTTCACCAGCTCGACCGACTTCGGATCGATTTTAAGCGTCGCCAGCATCTGCTCGGTCGAGAACTCGCTCACCGAGCCCGGCACGATCCCAAGCTTCTTGGCCTGCTTCGGATCGGTGAGCCCCGGCTTGCCGACGAACTTGATGTAGGTGCCGGACTGGCCGTAGATCGCCAGCACCTTGATGTCGGTGCGCGCCGCGCGGATCAGCGTGGTCGGCTCGGCCGCGCCGCCGAGCGGCATCTGCCCGGCCGCGACCGCATCGAGCGCGTCGCCGCCTTGCGTGAACTGCACCAGCTCGACATTGACGCCGTGCTTCTCGAACAGCTTGTTCTGCTTCGACAGATAGAGCGGCACGAACGCCGCATCGACGCCGATCGCGATCTTGATCGGCTCCTTGCTCTGCGCCTGCGCGGCGGAGCTAAGCGTCACCGCGAGCGCGAACGCCATGGCGGCCGGAGTAAATCTCTTCATTCCTCGTCTCCCTCTGTTCCGTTTCCCGGACTGCGCCGCCCCTTTGCGGCTTTTCACGTTCAGCCGTTCGGCCGTATCTCCCGCGTCGCCACCGGGAAGTGCGCGTTCTCGCCGCTGAACGGCGGGAATTGCTTGAAGTCGGCGCGCATCTCCTCGCGCACCGGCGAGTTCAGCGCCGCGGTCAGCGCGGCGGGACTGTCGAACACCACCTTGTTGCGCTGCATGTAGTCGACGCGTCGCCACGGCAGGAAGCCGCACCAGTCGACGCGCGTGCAGACCTCGATCTCGCGAATGCCGGGAAAGCGCGCCATGACCTGCGGATGATGGCGCAAATAGTAATCGTTCCAGACGTTCAAGTCCTCGGCTTCGCCCACGTAGTGGACCAGATAGCTGCAGGGATGGCCGCCCGGCTCGGTCTTGAAGGCCGGATCCGGCACCGGAAACGGCCGCGCCACCATCGCCTGCTGCGTCACCTCGACGCCGCCAAGACTAGGCAAAGTCTGCGGCTGCGCCAGCACCTGCAGGTAACCGTCGCGCGCCAGCACAGCCTCGAGCTGATCGAGCCGGTCGAAATAAAGCTCGAGCACGAGCTGCGGCGACGGCCCGTCGTGCACCGTCGTGTAGCGGTCGCGCGTCGACTCCGGCGTGAACACGAGGCCGCGGCGCAACTGCGGTATCGCGGCCACGATGTCGAGCACGCGCGTCAGCTCATCCGGCGCGATGCGCAGTTGCGGCCGCGCCCTGTCGTGGAACGTCGCGAAATAACAGAAGCTCAAGCTGCACTCCTTCGATGGGGCGCGACGATCATGCGAACTTCATGCCATCGCGCAGACGCTTCGCGTATGTCTGCTCACAGTTTGACGGCCGAGAGCCCGGCCGCATAATGACGCATGGCCTTTTCGGACGCGACCCTGAATGACGCCACGCACGCGATGCGTGTGCCGCCGCCGCTCGCGCGCCCGGCCTATCGATTTGACCACACGTTCGAGCAGAACGCCGCGCTCGGGCCGGACTTCGACGGACCATACGTCGAGGTTCCGGCGACGCCGACGAAGGACTTCTTCGGATACCGCGTCGCATCGCGTCTCGGCATCGCGGCGAGCCTGCTGGTGAACGAGCGCTGGGTCGAGCCGTACAGCCGGCTCGGCTTCGATCTGTTGACCTACAAGACGGTGCGGCGCCGCGAGCGCATCGCGCATGGCGTGCCGAACTGGGTCTACGTCGACGCGGCGAGCGTTGCGGCGCACGCCGCAACCGTCCGCACCATCGCGGGAGTGCCGGCCGATGCGCTCAACGCCACGGCGGCCGGCTCGATCGGAATGCCATCGACCGCGCCGGAGATATGGCGGCGCGACATTCGCGCCTGCCGGGCGCGTTTGCGCGCCGGACAGGTGCTGATCGTCTCGGTGGTTGGCACCGCCGACGCCGATACGACGCCGACAGTGTTTGCGGAGGACTATGCGACGCTTGCCGGCGAAGTGCGTGAAGCCGGCGCGCAGATCGTCGAGCTCAACCTCTCCTGCCCGAATGTCGGCAAGCGCGAGAGCGAGGTCTATCTCGACACCGAGGCGGCGGTGCGAATCGTGCGCGCGGCGCATGCCGCAATCGGGACGACGCCCCTCCTCGTGAAGATCGGGCAGATCGCGCAACGCGCCGATATGGAGACCCTGCTGCGCGCACTCGCCGGCATCGTCGACGGCGTCACCATGATCAACGCGCCGAGCCGCGCGTTCCTGAATGCCGCAGGTGCGCCGAGCTTCGGCGCGAGCCGCACCCGTGCGGGCCTGATGGGCGGCGTGGTGTTCGACATCGCGCTCGCGAGCGTGCGCAGCGCGGTCGAGATCGTGCGCCGCGATGACCTCGCGCTGAAGATCGTCGCGGTCGGCGGCGTGTGCAGCCCTGAGCGCGCCCGCGCCTTCATCGATGCCGGCGCCTGCGCGGCGCTCGCCGCATCCGCCTGCGCCTGGGATCCGTACCTCGCGATCCGCGCCAAGCGCCTCGACCCGTCGCTGTAAGCCATGCAGGCCATTCACTACGCCCGCTACGGCGGCCCCGAGGTGCTGCGGCACGAGGACGTTCCCCTCCCCGAGCCCGGCCCCGGCGAGGTTCGCGTCGACCTTCGTGCTGCCAGCGTCATCCCGGCGGACTGGAAAGTCCGCGCCGGCCACTTGCAGCACCTGTTCCCGATCAACTTCCCGAAGATCCCCGGCCGCGACGGCGCCGGCGTTGTCGGCAAGCTCGGTGCCGGCGTCGACTATGTGTCGCCCGGCGCCAAGGTCTGCGTGGTCGCGCAACATGTCGAGCCCGGCACCTATGCGCAGGCGATCATCCGCGACCGCGACAGCATCGTGGCGCTGCCGCCAAACCTGAGCTTCGAGCAAGGCGCCGCCCTGATGCATGCCGGCATCTGCGCCTGGATCTGTCTGGTCGAGACCGCGCAGTTGCAGAGCGGCATGCGCATTCTGGTCCATGCGGGCGCCGGCGCGATCGGCGGAATGGCGATCCAGCTCGCGCGCCATGTCGGTGCGCATGTCGTCACGACCTGCCGCGCTGCCAATGCCGACTACGTCACGGCGCTCGGCGCGCACGACGTCATCGCCTACGACCGTGAAGATTTTGCGCGCACGCCCGCGTGCTTCGACGTCGTGCTCGACCTGATCGGCGGCGACGTGCACGCGCGGTCCTACACAGTGCTGAAGAAGGGCGGGCACGTGGTCTGCCTGATCGCGGCGCCGTTCGTGAACCGAGCCGAGGAATTCGGCGCGCACGTCACGACCGCGCGAATTCACGATCGCCGGCCCGCGCTCGAGGCGGTTGCGGCGCTCGCCGCCAAGAATGTGCTGCGGCCGCAGATCTGCGAACAGCTTCCGCTCGCGGATGCGAGCCAAGCGCATCGCCGGATGGAGGCCAATCTGGTCACGCGTGGCCGCATCGTGCTGCAAGTTCCGCCGCTCCGGTAATTACTTTAAGCTTCAAATAATTTCCGCGCAAGCCGCCCTGGGCTGCGCGTGGCGCGTCACCTCACTTCGACGCAGGCTTCAGCTCGATCAGGATGTTGCGATAGCGCGCCTTGCCGACATTGCGCAGGTCGTGGACCTCGCCGGCATCGCGCCAGATCGGCTCGCCGATCCTGCCCTTCGGGCGCGCGATATCGCCGGTCAGCGCGGACTCGAGCTCGATCTCGCCGTCGGTCATCGGAATGATCACGTAAGGCAGGTCGTGCCTGTGCCAGCCTTTGCTCTTGCCCGGCTCGACCACGAAGTCCCACACGCGGACGCGCTCGTTCTCGAACATCACGGTGTCGCCGATCGGGCCGAGCTTGAGCTTGCTGATGTCCTGTCCGGGCATGATCTCCTCCTCCGTCCGCGGTGCTGCACGATTGAGCTTCAAAACCGAATGATATTCTGTTTTACTCATACCGCGCTTTCGCCGCAGCCACAACGGAGACCGCATATGAGCAAAGAACCCAGCAAGCTCAGGCATATCGCCATTCAGGTGCCGGACCTCGAGAAGGCCGCAGGCTTCTATGAGAACGTGTTCGGCCTCAAGCGGGTCGCCCAGGTCGACAGCCCGATCGGCAACGCGATCTCGCTCTCCGACGGCATCATGAACCTGACGCTGCTGCACTTTCCCGAAGGCACCAAGGGCGGCAAGGGCGGGCCGGACTGGGCCGGGCTGCACCACATCGGCTTCGTGGTCGAGGACGAGAAGGCGACCGCCGAGAAGATCAAGCAGCATGGCGGCGAGTTCTTCATGCAGCTGCCGAGCTATCCGGGCGTCGACGCCGAGAAGAAGTTCAAGGACCTCAACGGCGTCGTCTTCGACGTTGCCGAGCACGACTGGCGACAAGCCAAAGCCGGCTGATGCGTATCGTCGCCGTCACCGAGCAGACGATCGACATCGGGTCGAAGGTCCGCAGCGCGAGCATGAGCCTTGGCGCCATGACGGCAAGCGCGCTCGCGATCCATACCGACGGGAGGAAAGACGGGAAGCCGCTCGTCGGCCTCGCCTTCGACTCGATCGGGCGCTACGGCCATGGCGGATTGCTGCGCGAGCGCTTCATCCCGCGGCTGACGGCCGCCGACCCGGAGCGGTACCTCGACGGCAACGGCGGCATCGACCCGCACCGAGCCTGGGACGTCATGATGGCGGACGAGAAGCCCGCCGGGCATGGCGAGCGCTGCGGCGCGGTTGGTCTGCTCGACGCGGCGCTGTGGGACCTGTCGGCGAAACAGCGCGGTGAGCCGCTCTGGCGCACACTTGCCGATGGCGCGGACGGGCGCGGCACCATCGCGCTCTACGCGAGCGGCGGGCATTACCGCGCCGAGAACGACATCGCGCGGCTGTGCGAGGACGTGCGGCGCGCGATCGGGCGCGGGCACCGCCGCTTCAAGATCAAGATCGGCGGCGCCACCATCGCGGCGGACGCTCGCCGGATCGAGGCGCTGCTCGCGCTGCTCGGGCCCGGCATGACGCTCGCGGTCGATGGCAACGGCTCGTTCTCCCG
>Ga0105238_10005331_pt1 | contig 12704 bp, 9 predicted proteins | sample KBSC34metaG_FD_81526 | JGI IMG/M metagenome (GOLD analysis project Ga0105238, IMG submission 81526) | Corn rhizosphere microbial communities from Kellogg Biological Station, Michigan, USA - KBS C3-4 metaG | ecosystem: Host-associated > Plants > Roots > Rhizosphere > Soil | place: Michigan, USA... | reverse complement strand
TCGCTGCCGCGACCGAGGCCGAGCGGCACGACGCCAACCGTGACGTGCCGATCTTCCTCGCCCACGGCAGCGCCGATCCGGTCATCCCCATCGCGCGCGCGCGCCAGTCGCGCGACGCCCTCGTCGCGATGGGGCATGCCGTCGAGTGGCACGAATACGCGATGCCGCATTCGGTCTGCGCGGCCGAGATCGTCGACCTCAACCGCTGGCTGCTGCGCGTCCTCGCCTGACGGGGCTCAGCGCGCGAGGCGCGCGATGACGGTCGCATCGGCGCGCTTCGACGTGCTGCCCGACGCACGCGGCGGGGGCGGCGGCAACGGCGCCGGTGCCACGGTCGCGATGCCGTCGAGGCCATAGCGGCCGCTCGCCATCGCTGCCGTGATCGCCTGCACGTCGAGCACCGTCGAGACGACGGCGCCGATCATGATCAGCAGCACCAACAGCGCTTGATCGAGATGCCAGTGATGCCTGGGCTTGCGCATGGAGTCCTCTGGTGGCTTGCGGCATGACGCCGCGGGTGCCACTCTAGGAATCGCGCACGTCGCGATCAGCGCCAAATGGCCGGTCGTTCGCGTGCAATATTCACATCGGCCGCTCGGCCGGCCGCGCGTTCACCACGAGGCCGGCGGCTTCCTCGCGATCACGATCCGGCCGCCCGAGAGGTCGAGGTAGCCGCCAGCGGTCAGGTCCTTGACGATGCGGCTCACCATCTCGCGCGAGGCGCCGATGCGATCGGCGATGTCCTGCTGCGTCAGCCGCTCGCGGACGCGCCGCTGGCCGCCTTCGGCCGGATCGGAGATGTCGTTCAGAAGCCGGATGACACGCGCGTAGACGTCCTCGAGCGCCAGGCTCTTGACGCTCTCGGTGGCGTCGCGCACCGAGCGGATCAGCTTGAGGATCAGGTGCGACGCGAAGTCGGGATGCGCGGCGACGAACTCGCGCAGGTTGGCGCCGCTCACCACCGAGCACGTCGTCGGCTCGAGCGTCATCACCGAGGCGCTGCGCACGCCGCCGTCGAGCGCCAGCTCGCCGACGTATTCGCCCGGACCGTGCGTCGTGATCACGATCTCCTTGCCGTCGGCGTTGTTCGAATAGACCTTGACGCGGCCGCCGAGGACGATGAAGAGCGTGTCCGACGTGTCGCCTTCGTTGATGAGGACGGCGTTCGCCGGATACGAGCGCACGCCGCCCTTGCGGGCGATCTGGCGCAGGAGATCGAAGTCGAGGACGTCGGCGGTGACCTGCCGGGGCATGCGGCGATTCTGCGGCACCAGGGCGTGTGAATAAGTCACAACGCGAATCCGACTTTCTCAACTGCCCCGGGGCGTGCGCCTTCCTAACCTAGGCACATCGCGGCTTCGGCCCGCAGACCTTCGAAGGAGAGCACCATGTTCGAGACCGCCCAAGCCGCCACCGCGCGCCACACCATTCCGTTCGCCGCCAGCGGTCTCGTCCCCCGTCATCGCGAGACGACTGCCAGCGAGAGCTTGCCGCAGGCGACCTGGCACTGGCTCGCGGCAGCGCTCGACGAACTTGACTACGGCATCGTCCTCCTCTTCGATGGCACCCACGTCGTCCACATCAACGACGCCGCGCGCGTCGAGCTCGACGACCGCCATCCCCTCCAGCTCCAGGGCAACGAGCTGCACGCGCGGCTGGCGCGCGACGTCGCGCCGCTGCACGACGCGGTGAGCGACGCGTCGCTGCGCGGGCTGCGGCGCCTGCTCACGATCGGCAAGGACGCCGAGCGCGCGAGCATCTCGGTCGTCCCGCTCGAGGCCGCGGATTCCGGCCCGCGCGCCGTCCTCGTCGTCCTCGGCAAGCGCTCGATGTGCGAGTCGCTCTCGGTGCAGGGCTTCGCGCGCAGCTACGGCTTGACCGCGGCCGAGACCCGCGTGCTGGTCGCGCTGTGCAACGGCGTGCCGCCGGCGCAGGCGGCGCTCGAGCTCGGCGTCGCGATCTCGACGATCCGCAGCCAGATCGGCAGCATGCGGCAGAAGACCGGCGCCGAGAGCATCCGCGCGCTCGTTCGCCAGGTCGCGATCCTGCCGCCGGTCAAGGGTGCGCTGCGCCACAACGGCGCGCCGCGCGCCTGGTTTCCGATGCTGCGGCTCGCGCCGGTCTAGTCCGGATCGCGCCTAGCCGGCGCGCCCGGTCGGCGGCTCGTAGCGCTCGCGCGGCTTGTCGGCGCGCTCGTACAAGCCTTCGACCTTCGGCAGGTTGGCGCGGATGTCGCTGATCCGCGAGGGGCCCGAGGGGTGCGTGCTCAACAGCTCCACCGGCGCCTTCTGATTCGCCGCCGCCATCTTCTGCCAGAGCGTGATGCCTGCCCGCGGGTCGTAGCCCGAGCGCGCCGCCAACTCGAGGCCGACGAGGTCGGCTTCGGTCTCGTCGGTGCGGCTGAACTTCATCGTCAGCAGCTGCCCGCCCATGTCGGCGAGCAGCCTGCCGCCGGTGCCGAGGCCGAACACCGCAGCGCCGATCTCGATCGCCGCGCGTGTCGCGAACGTCTTGCCGAGCTGCTCGCGCGAGTGCTCGCGAAGCGCGTGCGTCATCTCGTGGCCCATCACCATCGCGACCTCGTCGTCGCTGAGCTTGAGCTTCTCGAGGATGCCGTAGAAGAACGCGATCTTGCCGCCCGGCATGCAGAACGCGTTGATCTGCGGGCTGTCGAGCAGGTTGACCTCCCACTTCCACTGCCGCGCACGCGGATTCCACTCGTAGGTGAACGGGATGATGCGCGAGGCGATGACGCGCAGGCGCTTGAGCTGCGGATGGTTCGCCGACGCGAGCTTGCCCTGGCCGCGGCCCTGCGCGAGCAGCTGCGCATACTGGCCGCTCGCGGCACGCTCGATCTGCTCGGCAGGCACGGCGTTCGTGAACACCGACGGCGGTCCGACCTCGACGCCCTCGCGCGCGAATGCGCCGCCGGCAACGACGGCCGCCGCGCCGGCGCCGAGCAGGCGGACCAGGCGCCGGCGCTGGAGATCGAGCGCACTGCTGCGGCAGCACGCGCAGCGGCTCGGCAACCGATCGCCGTCAATCACGCGTCGCATTGGCATCGCCGTCGAGCAGATCGATCGGCCGCCGCAGCACGGCGAGCAGCGCGAGCGCCGGCAACGCGACGACGATCGAGACGAGGAAGAACGCCGGCCAGCCGATCGACTGCGCGAGCACACCGGCGAGCGGTCCGACCCAGACGCGCCCGATCGAAGCGAACGCGCTCAGGAGCGCGAACTGCGTCGCGCTGAAGCGGCGCGTGCACAGGCTCATCAGGAAGGCGACGAACGCGGTCGTTCCCATCCCGCTGGTGATGTTCTCGCTCGCGATCGCCATCAGCAGCCCGCCGTCGACCGGCGTCGGCTCGGTGAGCTTGACGAAGCCCCAATCGAACGCCGGCAGCACGAGCCCCGGCAGGGCGTCGCGGCCGTGCAGCGCGAGCCACCAGAAGCCGAGGTTGCCGAGCATCTGCAGGATGCCGAACAGCAACAGCGCGCGCCAGAGACCGAGCCGGATCATCAGTGCGCCGCCGACGAGCGCGCCGCCGATCGTCAGCCACAGTCCGATCACCTTGTTGACGACGCCGACCTCGGCCGTGCTGTAGTGCATCGCCTGCAGCAGGAAAGGCGTCAGCAGCGAGCCGGCGAACGCGTCGCCGAGCTTGTAGAGGACGATGAAGGCGAGGAACGGCAACGCGCCGTCCTGGGCGAAGTAGCTCCTCAGGCTGCCGAGGAACGTCTCGAAGCGCGCCCGCCGGGCCGCCCAGGCGACGAGCGGCAGCGTGAGCGCGATGCCGACGAAGAGCGCGACCAGGTCGGCCCAGCGTTCGGCGAGCGATGCGGTGAAGCCGTGCGCGACGAGCGTCGGCGCGATCAGCGTTCGCGCCGCGGGCGCGAACGCGTAGCGCGTGACGACGAAGCCGAGCGCCACCGCCGCGGCGACGGCGAGAAAGCCGACCACGTCGTTGCGCGCGACGCTCGCCGGCTTCGGCGCGGCGACGAGCCGCGGCACGACGAGCGCCGAAAAGACCGCCGCACCGACCATGAAGAACGCCATGAGCCGATACACCTCGGGCCACGTCCAGCCGCCACCCTGGTGCGGATCGACCCAGATGAACGCGATCCCTCCCGAGACGATCATCGCGAGCCGATAGCCGAGCACGGCGAGCGACGAGCCGATGCCGCGCTCGGGCGCGGCGAGCAGGTCGGTGCGGTACGCGTCGACGACGACGTCCTGCGACGCCGACAGCCATGCGACGAGCCCGGCGAGGAGCGCAAACGCGCCGAGCGCCGAAGCCGGCGGCGTCGCCGCCATCCAGAAGAGCGCAGCGGCGAGCGCGAGCTGGCTGACGACAAGCCAGCCGCGCCGCCGACCGAGCCACGGCGGCTCGAAGCGGTCCATCAACGGGGCCCACAGGAACTTGAACGTGTACGGCAGGCCGACGAGGCTCAGAAATCCGATCGTCGCGATGTCGATGCCGTCGGCGCTCAGCCACGCCTGCATCGCCTGCCCCGTGAGCGCGAGCGGCAGACCCGACGCGAAGCCGAGCACGGTCACCGCGAGCAGCCGGTGCAGCGCGCGCCGGTCGAGGCGCGCGGCCGATGCGCCGCGTGCCGGCCCAGACGTCATGCGTTCATTCTAGGGAGCGTCGACAATCGATCACCATGGACCGCAAGGCGCGCGCCACGCCACCGACGTTCAGCGACGACGCCTTCCGCGCCGCGCTCGCGATGTTCGCGACCGGCGTGACGATCGTCACCGCGCGCAACGCCGATGGCGCGCCGATCGGCCTCACCGCGAACTCGTTCAACTCGGTCTCGATCGCGCCGCCACTCGTCCTCTGGAGCCTGTCGCGGCACGCCGGATCGATGCCGACGTTCGCGCGCGGCTCGCACTACGCGATCCACATCCTCGCCGCCGACCAGCACGCGCTCGCGCTGCGCTTCGCGAGCAAGGCCGTCGACCGCTTCGAAGGCGTCGCGTTCACGACCGGCCCGAGCGGCGTTCCCCTGCTCGACGGTGCCGCCGCGACGTTCGAATGCTTCAACCGCAGCCGCTACGACGAAGGCGACCACGTCATCTTCGTCGGCGAGGTCGAGTCGTGCGCGCGACGGCCCGGCGCGCAGCCGCTCATCTTCCACGGCGGCCGCTACTTCACCGAGCTGCCTCTGTAGCTCGCCTGCGGGCGAAGTCGGTGAACCAGGCGACGCTGTCGGCGTTGGCCATGGCGTCGAGCTTGAAGACGTCGTCGGGAGAAGCGCCGAGAAGCAGCTTCTTGACCGGCAGCTCCATCTTCTTGCCGGAAAGCGTGCGCGGGATCGACCGCACCTGGAAGATCTCGTTCGGCACGTGGCGCGCCGACAGTGCGGTCTTGATGACGTCGCGCATGCGCTTCGTCAAGGCGTCGTCGAGGACGAGCCCGTCGCGAAGCACGACGAACAGCGGCATGTAGCTCTCGCGGCCGAGGAACTCGAGGTCGACGACGAGGCTGTCGAGCACCTCGGGGAGCGCTTCGACCGCGCGGTACAGCTCGGCGGTGCCCATGCGGATGCCGTGGCGGTTGATCGTCGCGTCGCTGCGCCCGTAGATGATCGCGCCGCCGTCCTTGGTGATGCGGATCCAGTCGCCGTGCCGCCACACGCCCGGGTACATGTCGAAGTAACTGTCGAGCAGCCGTCGGTTGCCGGGGTCGTTCCAGAAATAGAGCGGCATCGACGGCATCGGCTTCGTGCAGACGAGCTCGCCGACTTCATCGACCAGGGCACGACCGCGGCCGCTCGCGTCGGGCTCGCTCCACGCCTCGATCGCGGCGCCGAGGCAGCGGCACTGCATCTCGCCGGCCGTGACCGGAAGCGTGCGCATGCCGGCGACGAACGCGCCGGCGAAGTCGGTGCCGCCCGAGATCGGGTCGAGCCAGATGGGTTCGCCGCCGCGCTGCGGCAGCTTCGACCAGATCCATTCGTAGCACTCGATCGCGAGCGGCGACCCGGTCGAGCCGACGGCGCCGAGCGCGCCGAGGTCGCCGGCGCGCTGCGGCTCGACTCCGGCCTTGAGGCAGCTCGCGAAGAACGCGGCACCGGCGCCGAAGAAGGTCGCCTTCGTCTCGGCGGCGAACCGCCACAGCGTCGACCAGTCGCTCGCTCGCCGCTCAGCGGCGAGGCCGCTCTCGGGTCCGGCGGGGCTGCCGTCGTACATGCACACCGTCGTTCCGCCGAGGAGCGCACCCGGCTGCGAATTCCACATGATCCAGCCGGTCGAGCTGTACCAGTGGTAGCGATCGCCTCGCAGCGCGCTCGCTGCGATGTCGTTGTGGAGCGCGCCGCCCTTCAGCTGCTCGAGCATGATGCCGCCGTGGCCGTGGACGATCGCCTTCGGCAGCCCGGTCGTCCCGCTCGAGTAGACGATCCAGAGCGGATGGTCGAACGGCAGCCAGCGCGGCGCGAACGTCGCCTGTCCCGCGGTCAGGGCGTCGAAGTCGTGACGACGGCGGTGCGCCGACGCGAGCTCCGGCAGCGCGAGGCCGAGCTCGGGGCGCCGCGAGACGACGACATCGGTGAGCGTCGGCAGCTCGGCACACAGCGTCGCGACGACGTCGGTGCGATCGTGCACGGCGCCGCCGTAGACGTAGCCGTCGCACGCGATCAGCACCCTTGGCTCGATCTGGCGAAAGCGGTCGAGGACGGCGAGCGGCCCCATGTCGGGCGAGCAGATCGACCAGACCGCGCCGATCGAAGCGCAGGCGAGGAACGCGACGATCGCCTCCGGCCGGTTCGGCAGGAACGCGACGACGCGATCGCCGGCGGCAACGCCCACCGCCTCGAGCGCCGCGGCCAGCGCAGCGACGCGGCGGCGCAGCTCCGGCCACGCGATCTCGTCGTTGCGGCCGTCGCGATGCATCGCCTCGTCGCGAAAGACGATCGCCGGATGCGCCGCCGCGTGCGCTGCGTGCGCGTGACCGAAGACGTGCTGTGCGAAGTTGACCTGCGCACCGGGAAACCAGACCGCCCCGGGCATCTTCTCGGCGACGAGCACGGTCGAGTGCGCGGTCGGCGAGACGACGTCGAAGTGGTCCCAGATCGATTGCCAGAACGCGCCGAGGTCGCTGCACGACCAGCGCCAGAGACGGTCGTAGCCGGACGACGTCGTCGGGTCGAAGTCGAGTCCGAGCGATTCGCGCAGAAAGCGCGTGTAGCGCAGGATGTTCGGCTCGGCAATTGTCACCGTCGTTCCCTCACGCCAGCGCCTTGGCACGCATCGCGCCATCGACCTCGATGTAATGCCACGATGCGTTGCGAAAGAACGGCTGCCGGTAGCCGGTGATCCACGGCCGGGTGAAGTCGTTGTAGATGCGGTGGACGTGGATGCGGTAGGGCATGTAGGCGACGACGAGGTCGGTCGCCTGGTGAAAGAGCGCGAGCCGCTCGGCGCCGTCGGGAAGGTCGAGCATGCGGCGGTAGATCGCATCGAACGCCGGCAGCTTGAAACGCGCGAGGTTGCTCTGGCCGATCGACTCGCTGTACATGTATTCGAGCGCGCCCTGGCCATCGGGGTCGGCGGCGGTGCTGCCGAGAAACCACATCTGCAGCGCGCCGGCGCGCGCCTTCTTCATGTGCTCGGCCCATTGCGCGGTGTCGAAGACCATGCGCACGCCGATCGACGCCGCGCTGCGCTGCCAGTTCTCGTCGTACTGGCGATAGATCTGCTCGGGCTCGCTCGACATCGTGAGGACGAGCGGCGAACCGTCGGGCTGCTCGCGCCAGCCGTCGCCGTTCTTGTCGACGTAGCCGTAGATGTCGAGCAGCGCATTGGCGCGCGCGACGCTGTAGCTACTGTTGGCGGTCCGCAGCGCGGCGTCGAAGCCATACGTTCCGGGCGCCATCGGCGCCTGCGCCGCGATCGCCTGGCCGCGCCGGATGATCCTCATCTCGTAGTCGATGTCGTACGCGAGCTGCACCGCACGCCGCAACGCCACCTTCGCCGGCGTGTAGCCGCCGACCACCGGATCCTCCATGTTGAAGTACGACAGCGCCGTGTCGCAGTTCAGATAGCGCTGCAGCCGGATGCCCTGCTTGGCCAGATTCGGTGCGATCCTGCCGTTCGGCGCCGCCATCGGCGAAAGCTCGGGCGGAACGCGCGCGAAGTCGGCCTGGCCGTTGAGAAAGCTGAGCCAGCGCGGCTGGTTCTCCTGGACGACCGCGATCTCGACGCCGTCGTTGAGCGGCAGGCGGCGCCCATTGAAGAGTTTCGCCCACGCCACCGCCTCGGTGTCGCTCGTCGCGGGCTCGCTCTCGAAGCGCACGTCGCGGTAGGTCGGATTCTTTTCGAGGACGATGCGCGACGAACGTCGCCACGACTTCAGCCGGTACGGACCGGTGCCGACGGGGTGCGCCATCAGGTCGTCGCGATACGCGTCGACGACCTCGCGCGCGACCGCCGCGTACGTCGTCGTCGCGAGCGTCGATGCGAAACGAGGCCGTGGCTTGGCGAGCTGGAAGCGAAGCGTGTAGCGGTCGAGCGCGCGCAGTCCCTCGGCGACGGCGTCGTAGTCGAACGGCTTCTTCTCGCGCAGCGCGCGCGCGCGGATCTCCTCGAGGCCGACGATGCCGTCCTCGGCAAGCGAGCTGTACGCGGGACTCTTCCACTGCGGGTCGTAAATGCGCTTGAACGCGTAGACGAAGTCGGCGGCGACGAGCTCGCGCGGCTTGCCCTTGAACGCCGGGTCGTCGGCGAAGGTGACGCCGCGGCGCAACCGCACCGTCCACACCGTGTAGTCGCTCGAGGGCTCCGGCATCGCCTCGGCGGTCAGCGGAACGAGCCGCACCGGAATCGCGAGCGGGTCGTAGCCGAGGATCGCTTCGAAAATGTGCGCGATGACGCGGTTCGAGTAGAGGTCGCTGACCTGTGCCGGATCGAATCCGGTCTCGGGCGACTCGAAGAGCACGCGCAGCACGTTCGAGCCCAGCTCGATGTCGCTCGTCGGCTCGGCCGCGCGCGAGCGTGCCGACGCGACCAGCGCAGCGCCGCCGAGGGTGAAGCTTCGCCGGTCGATGCCGCGCACCCGCGCTCCCTGCTCAGGCGCGCGCCACCGCCGGCGGATCGCCGTCGTCGATGTCGACGTAGTGCCACCATTCCTGCCAGAAGGGCGGGCGGCGGTAGCCGATCAGGCGCTTCTGCGTCATGTCGATCGACATCCGGCAGAGGGTGAACTTGTACGGCATGTAGGCCACCGCGAGGCGCTCGGCTTCGCGGAACAGCGCGGTGCGCTCGGGGCCGTCCGGGAGCGACTCGAGCTTGTCGTAGATCTGGTCCATCCGCGGCAGGCGCAGGCGCGCCATGTTCTGGCCGCCGATCTGGCGGCTGTCGAAGCGCGCGAACGCGCCCGAGGCGTCGGGCGACGCCGCATAAAGGCCGACGCTCCACATCTGGTAGTTGCCGGCGCGCGCGGCCTTCAGGTTCTCCGGCCACTGCGCGACCTTGATCTCGGAGCGGATGCCGATCTCGGTCATGTTGTTGACGAACACTTCGGCGATCTTGCGGTTGCGCGCCTGCGGCTCGCTGTTGACGCGCAACACCAGCGGCGAGCCGTCGGGCCGCTCGCGCCAGCCGTCGCGGTCCTTGTCGACGAAGCCGTAGAGGTCGAACAGCGCGCGCGCGCGCGCTGGATCGTAGTCGCTGAACTCGGTCTTCAGCTTCGGGTCGAAGGCGCTCGTTCCCGGCAGCGTCGGCCCCTGCGCGACGGCGCCGAGACCGTTGTACGCATAGCTGATGATCTTCCTGGTGTCGACGCCGAGGGCGATCGCCCGTCGCAGCGCGACCTGCGGCGCGCCGTAGCCGCCGACCACCGGATCGTCCATGTTGAACAAGTACTGCTGGCTGGCCGGTTCGACGATCAGGTGGCCGTTGATGCCGCGTTTGGCGAGGTTCGGCGCGACCTTGCCGTTGGGCATCGCCTGCGGCGCAAATTGGTAGCCGACGCGGTATGCGAAGTCGGCCTCGTCGTTGACGAACGAGAGCCAGCGCGGCTGCTCCTCTTCGATGATCGAGATCTCGACGCGATCGACCATCGGCAGTCGCCGGCCCTTGAAGCGCCTGACGAGCGCCTGCCCCTCGACGTCATCGGCCGCCGGCTCGGCGTCGTAGAACATCTCGCGGAACTCGGGGTTGCGCTCGAGGACGATCAGCGAGCTGCGCCGCCACTGCTTGAGCCTGAACGGGCCGGTGCCGATCGGGTGCGACTCGAACTGGTCGCCGTAGAACTCGACGACCTCGCGGGCGACCGCGCCGAACAGATCGCTCGCGGCGAGGCTCGCCGTCACGAAGCGGGGACGCGGGTCGCGGACGGCATACCTGATCGTGTAGCGGTCGAGCGCGCGCGCACCCTCGATCTCGTGGTCGTAGTCGAACGGCTTCTTCTCGTCGAGCGCGCGCTGCCGCAATTCGTTCAGACCGAGGTAGTTCTCGGTTTCGAGCCCGGACCAATTCGGGCTCTTGTTGGCGGGATCGGCGAAGCGCTTGAGCGCGTAGACGTAATCCTGCGCCACGAGCTCGCGGCGCTTGCCCTTGAACGCCGGGTCGCTCGGGAAGTAGATGCCGGGACGGACGCGCACCGTCCAGACGCGGAAGTCGTCGGAGTGCTCGGGCATGCCGTCGGCGGTGAGCGGCTTGACCTTGGCCGGCCGCGCGAGATGGTCGTACGCGTAGAGCGCCTCGAAGATGTGCGGCGTGATCGTGCGCGAATAGAGGTCGTTGACCTTCACCGGATCGAGGCTTGTCTCGGCGACCTCGAACGCGTAGCGCAGCACCTTGGTGCCGCCTTCCACGCGCACCTCGGGCGCCGACGCGGCGAGGGGCAGACGCGGAAGCGCCGCGCCGAGCGCGCCGGCCGCGACGACGGTCCTTCGCCTGATCGTCATGACGGGTCTCCTGTTCGCCTTCAGCGCGTCCGCCGCGCCTTCTCGGCGAGATCGATGTCGAGGTAGCGCCAGTATTCGCGCAGGAAGACGTTGCGGTGGTAGCCGACGACCCACGGTTGCGCGAGGTCGGTCCAGATCCGGTGGACGTGGGCCTTGTAGGGCATGTAGGCGACCATGATCTCCTTCATTCGCTTGATCACTTCGAGCCGCTCCGGGCCGTCGGGCATCACGCGCTGGAGTTGCAGGAGCCGGTTGTACTCCGGCAGGTCGAAGCGCGCATGGTTCGACTGTCCTTTGGCCGGGCCGTCGCCGAGGACAAGGAAGCCGTCGCCGTCGGGGCCGGCGCTCCAGGCGACGCCCCACATCATGAGCTTGCCGGCGCGCGACGCCTTCAGGTTCTCCGGCCACTGCGCCGTCTTGAAGACGACGCGAACGCCGATCGCGTCCATGTTCTTCTGCCACTGCGTGATCAACTGGCGGTCGAGCTCGTTGGGCTGCGTCGCGTACTCGAGGACGAGCGGCGAGCCGTCGGGCAAATCGCGCCAGCCGTCGCCGTCCTTGTCGACGTAGCCGTAGAGATCGAGCAGCGCCTGCGCCTTGGCGCGGTCGAAGGTGCCCATTTCGCTCTTGAAATTCGGGTCGTAGCCGTAGAGCCCCGGCGCCATCACCGCCTGGGCGACGATCGCCTGGCCACGGCGCACGACGCGGATCTCTTCCTCGACGTTGACGGCGAGCGCGATCGCGCGGCGCAGCGCGACCTTCTCCGGCGTGTAGCCGCCGACGACCGGGTTCTCCATCGCGAAGTACGACACCGCGGCGTCATTGCGCAGGTAGCGGACCTCGTAGATGCCGTCCTTGGCGAGGTTCGGCGCGACCTTGTTGTTCGGGATCGCGACGAAGGTGAAGTCCTCCGGCACCTGCTCGATCACGTCGCTCTCGCGGTTGAGGAAGGCGAGCCAGCGCGGCTGCGGCTGCTCGATGATGCTCAGCTCGACGCGGTCGACGAGCGGCAACCGCTTGCCCGCGAGCTTCTTCACCGCGGCCTGCGCGAGCGGGTCGTCGGCGGGAGCTTCCTCGTCGTAATGGACTTCGCGGTAGTTCGGGTTCTTCTCGAACGCGATCAGCGAGCTGCGCCGCCACTGCGCGAGCCGGTACGGACCGGTGCCGACCGGGTGCTCCATGATGGCGTCGCCGTAGCGCTCGACGACCTCGCGCGCGACGGCGCCGGTGCGCGCCGGATCGCTCATCTCGTCGGCGAAGCGCGGGTTGGGCTGGGCGAGCTGGAAGCGCAGCGTGTAGCGGTCGAGCGCGACGAGTCCCGCGACCGGCGCGTCGTAGTCGAATGGCTTCTTGTCGCGCAGCGCGGCCTGACGCACCTCGTCGAGGCCGACGATCCTGTTGTTGGCGAGCGTCTGGTAGGTCGGGCTCTTCCAGCGCGGGTCGAAGATCCGCTTGATCGAGTAGACGTAGTCGGCCGCCGTGAGCTCGCGCTTCCTGCCCGCGAACGACGGGTCGTCGCTGAAGTAGATGCCCGGCTTGATGCGAATCGTGAACGTCTTGAAGTCGGCCGACGCTTCAGGCATCGCCGCCGCGGTGTTGGGCCTGAGGCGCACCGGCCGGGCGAGGAACGCGATTTCGTAGAGCGCGTCGAACATGTTCGCCGCCATCGTGCTTGAGTAGAGGTCCGAGATCTGCGCCGGATCGAATCCGGTCTCGGCGACGCGCAGCGCGTAGCGGAGCACCTTCGTGCCGGCTTCGGGAGCGTCCGTCGGCGCACCCGCGCCGGGGATG
>Ga0105238_10005330_pt1 | contig 12704 bp, 7 predicted proteins | sample KBSC34metaG_FD_81526 | JGI IMG/M metagenome (GOLD analysis project Ga0105238, IMG submission 81526) | Corn rhizosphere microbial communities from Kellogg Biological Station, Michigan, USA - KBS C3-4 metaG | ecosystem: Host-associated > Plants > Roots > Rhizosphere > Soil | place: Michigan, USA... | reverse complement strand
TCAAGATCGGTGACGAAGTCTATGGTGTTGCGGAGATAAACCGCCGAGTTGAAACCCAGCTTGTAGACGGCGATCACATAGCCGCCGAAGACGCCGATGATATCGGCGATCGCCACCAGGAAGGGCAGGCTGATGAGCCCGGCGATCAGCCGCGGCACGACAAGATATTTGATCGGGTTGGTCGAGAGGGTGCTGAGGGCGTCGATCTGCTCGGTCACCCGCATGGTGCCGATCTCCGCCGCCATGGCCGCCCCGATCCGGCCTGCGACCATGAGGCCGGCGAGAACCGGACCCAGCTCGCGGGTCAGCGAGATGACCACCACATTGGGAATCGCCGATTCGGCATTGAAGCGGGAGAAGCCCGTATAGCTCTGCAGCACCAGCACCATGCCGGTGAAGATGGCGGTCAGCCCGACCACCGGCAGCGAGTAGTAGCCGATGTCGATCAGCTGCCGGCCGATCAGCCGGACGTAGAAAGGCCGGCGGAAGGCGAGCGCGATGGCCTCCAGGGCGAAGAGGGCGATGCGGCCGATCTGCTCCAGCCCGTTGAGGACGGCGGCGCCGATGGGCTGCAGGACATTGGTCATCTCAGGCTCTCTTGCTTGGCGTCCGGCGCCGGCTCGATATAGACCCGGCGATAGCGCCGGCTGAGCGCCGTCAGCAGTTCATAGCCGATGCTGCCCGCCTCCGCAGCCAGTTCGTCGATGGAATGCTGGGGGCCGATGATCTCGACCCGGGCGCCGGGCACGGCCAGCTCCGGCGGGGTCGCGCTCACATCCAGGGTGATCAGATCCATCGACACACGTCCCACCACCGGGATGCGGTGGCCGCCGAGGACCCCATATCCCCGGTTGCCGAGGGCCCTGAGAAAGCCGTCGGCATAGCCTAGCCCGACGACGGCGATCCGCCCCGGCGCGCCCACGGAATGCGTCGCACCATAGCCAACGGTCATACCCCTGTCAACGCGACGGACCTGGATGATTTTTCCTTCAAGTTTAAGGACTTGGCGCATGGGGTTCGGGTTGTTTTCGAGCGGCGCCAAGCCATAGAGCGAGGCCCCGGGCCGCACGAGGGTGAGGTGGAATTCGGGCCCCAGGAAGATGCCCGAGGAGGCCGACAGGCTCACCGGCCGGCCGGTGAGGCCGAGTGCCGCGAGGCTGCCCCGGAAAGTCTCGAGCTGGCGCCGGTTGAGGGGATGGTCGGCATCGTCGCCACAGGCGAGATGGCTGAGGATGAGCGCGACCTCGACTCCCTGGAGCCGCGCGGGGGCCACCGTCAGCTCGGCCAGTTCGTCGGGGGGAAGCCCCAGCCGGTTGATGCCGGTGTCGATATGGAGGGCGGCGGGCGATCCGCCGCCCGAGTCCTTCCAAAGCGCGATCTGGGCGAGGCTGCAGAGGCAGGGGCGCAGGCCATATCGCGCCATGGCCGCCGCCCCGCCCGGCGCCACGCCATTCAGCACATAGATGTCGGCGGCCGGGAGCAGGGCGCGGAGCGCCATTCCCTCCGCCGTGGTGGCCACGAAGAAGGTCCGCGCGCCGGCAGCCGCCAGGGCCGGGGCGACCCGCGCCATGCCGAGCCCATAGGCATCCGCCTTGACCGAGGCCGCGGCCTCGGCCGGCCGGACCCTGTCGGCGAGCAACCGCCAATTCTCGACAATGGCACCAAGATCGATCGTGAGGACGGGACGCTCGTCGTCTTCGGCGAGGTCGTCGCCTGGTCGGACCATGCCCGTCAGTGGCCGCCCAGGCTGTCGTCGCGGACGAGATTGCTGAACTTGGTCACCATGCCGTCGAAGTACAGCTCCACCACGCCGATCGGTCCGTGGCGCTGCTTGGCGATATGAACCTCGGCGACGTTGTGGATGCGCTCCCCGCGCTCGAGCCATCGGGCATGGCGCTCGGCGAACTTCTCGTTGCTCTCGTCCTCGCGCTGCTTGGGCTCGCCGCGCTCGTGGTAGTACTCCTCGCGGAAGATGAACATCACCACATCGGCGTCCTGCTCGATCGAGCCCGATTCCCGGAGGTCGGCGAGCTGCGGGCGCTTGTCCTCGCGTTGCTCGACGGCGCGGGAGAGCTGGGAGAGCGCCAGCACGGGCACGTCGAGCTCCTTGGCGATGGCCTTCAGGCCGCGGGTGATCTCGGAGACCTCCTGCACCCGGTTCTCGCTGCGCATCCCGGCGGGGCTGCGCATCAGCTGGATATAGTCGACGACGATCATCTGCAGGCCGTGGCGGCGCTTGAGACGCCGGGCCCGGGTCCGCATGGCCGGCACGGTGAGGCCGGGCGTGTCGTCGATGAAGAAATGCAGGGCCTGGAGCTCCTGGGCCGCGACGACGAGGCGGGAGAAATCGTCGTCCCGGCTGATCTCGCCGCGCCGGATGCGGTCCGAGGAGATCTCCGTGCGCTCGGCCAGGATGCGCATGGCGAGCTGTTCGGCCGACATTTCGAGGGAGAAGAAGGCGACCTTGGCGCCATTGGCCACCTTGACCCCCCCGAGGGCGTCGCGGGTCTCGGCGTAAGCCTGGGCCGCGTTATAGGCGATGTTGGTGGCGAGCGAGGTCTTGCCCATGGAGGGCCGGGCGGCCAGGATCACGAGATCGGAGGGCTGCAGCCCGCCCAGCTTCTTGTCCAGATCGGCAAGGCCGGTGGTGACGCCGGTGATATGGCCTTCCCGCAGCACCGCGGCCTCGGCCATCTTGATGGCGCCGGTGATGGCGTGGGTCAGCGGCTTCAGCCCGCCTTCGGTATCCCCGGTCTCGGCCAGATTGTAGAGATGCTGCTCGGCTGTCTCGATCTGCTGAGTCGCCGAGAGATCGAGATCATGGGTATGGGCCGAGTTGACCATCTCCTCGCCGAGATCGATCAGCTCCCGGCGCAGGAACAGGTCATGGATCGCGTGGCCGTAATCCTCGGCATTGATGACGGTGACGACGGAAGCGGCAAGCCGCGCCAGATATTGCGCCCCGCCGAGCTCGATCAGCGCCGGATCCTGATCGAATAGATTCTTCAGAGTCAGGACATTGGCGATCTGACCTCGCTCGATCAGCTTGCCGGCGGCCTCGTAGATGCGCCCGTGCAGCGCATCGGCGAAGTGATCGGGGCGGAGGAACTCGTTGACCTTGTCGAAGACGAGGTTGTTGGCAAGGATCGCGCCGAGCAGCGCCATCTCCGCCTCGTAGTTGTGCGGCGGAACGCGCAGCGGAACTTCGCCCGGCTGGCGCAGCGCCCTCACATTGCGACTGCCTGTCGTCATTGCTTCCATCGACGCACCCTAGATGGATGCTCGGCAGCTTACACTGATCCTGTGCCTGTGGATAAGGTGCATCGCGTGCACAGAGTCAGGCGGCGATGACTCGGCCCGCATGGCTGCGCTCGAAATCGGTGATGTAGTCGCGCGTCAGCGGCACGGCATCCTGCTGCTTGGTCAGCTGCATCTGGAAGACCATCTGGCCCATGTAGCGGAAGGCGACCTCGCAGCCCGCGAGGTAGAAATCCCACATCCGCCCGAAGCGCTCATCGTAGAGCGCCTCGATCTTGGCCCGGTTGGCCAGGAAGCGCCGGCGCCACTCGCGCAAGGTCGAGGCGTAGTGGAGGCGCAGGATCTCCACATCGGTGACCCAGAGTCCGACATCCTCCACCGCCCGCAGCACTTCCGAGAGCGCCGGGGTATAGCCGCCGGGGAAGATGTATTTGCGCAGCCACGGATTGGTGCTGCCCGGCGGCTCCATCCGGCCGATGGAATGGAGCAGCATGACGCCGTCGTCGGCCAGCAGCTCCTTCGCTTTGCGGAAGAACTCGCGGTAATGCGTGGGGCCGACATGCTCGAACATGCCCACGGAGACGATGCGGTCGAAGGGGCCGGTCTGGAGGCGATAGTCGCGCAGGAAGAAGCGGACGCGATCGCTGAGGCCCGCCGCCGCCGCCCGCTCCTGCGAGAGCTTGTGCTGCTCGGTGGAGAGGGTGACGCCGGTCACGTCGGCCCCGGTGAGCCGGGCGAGATAGAGGCCGAGGCCACCCCAACCGCTGCCGATGTCGAGCAGCTTCTGACCCGGCTTGAGCAGCAGCTTTGCCGCCAGATGCAGCTTCTTGTTCGCCTGCGCCGTTTCCAGATTGTCGTTGTCGCTGGTGAAATAGGCGCAGCTGTACTGCCGGTCCTTGTCGAGGAAGAGGTCGTAGAGGGTGCTGGAGAGATCGTAATGATGGGCGACGTTGCGCTGCGCCTTGCCGATCGGGTTGTAGGTATGGATCAGGCGAGCCAGCCGCCCCAGCCGCTCCCGCCAGGCCTGGCTGGGATGGGCTTCCAGATAGGCGATGTTCTGCGCCACGAGGTCCAGCACCTCGTAGAGGTCGCCGCCCTCCCAGGTCAGGGTTCCGTCCATGATGGCTTCGCCGAAATAGAGCTTCGGATTGGACAGCAGCTTCCAGTGCAGGGCCCGGTCGTGAATCCGCATCGTGACGGCCGGGCCCGGCCGCTCGCCCTGAAACACATGCGTCTTACCGTCGCCGTCGATCAGCGTCAAACGGCCGGTTTTGATGGTCTTCTCTAGAATCCGAGCGAACAGCATCCTCTTCGACCCCCGTCAAATTGGAGCAAGTCTAAACCGGTTGCGGCCCGCGGGCCAAGTTGCGGCTGCCGCAGGGCTGCCCGGCATTTTTGCAACCCGGAATGGCGGCCGGTTCCTTAGTCAGCGTCTCGCCTCTTTACCCCTCTCCCGCGCTTTGAAGCGGGAGAGGGTGGGGACCCATTGCGCAAGCGATGGGGAGGGTGAGGGAAGTGCAAGCAGGATCTCGCCTGAGCAGCCCTCACCCGGCTGCCTGCGCTTCGCGCCGACAGCCGCCCTCTCCCGCTTCGAAGCGCGGTAGAGGGAAGATAAGGCGTCCAGCGGGCGAGTCGCCCCGAATCGAAACGGCCGCCGTGAGATGCGGCGGCCGTTCCTGGTTCTTCGGCAGAAGCGGGCGATCAGGCCTTCTTCTTGCCCTTGCCCTCGGCCTTCGCCTTGGCTTCCTTCGGTTCCTTGGCCTTGGCTTCCTTCGGCTCCTTGGCTTTGGCTTCCTTGGGCTCCTTGGCTTTCGCCTCACCCTTGGCCTTGGGCTCCTTGGCCTTCTTTGCCTCGGGCTCGCCGGCCTCGGCTGCCGGGGTCTCGTCCGGCGTCACCGCCGCCTCGACTTCGGCGAGCAGCTCGTCGAGATCGGCCGCCTCTTCCTCACCGCGGCCGACGAAGCCGCCGGCCTTCTCCTGGGCTTCGGCTTCCTCGGTCGATTTCGCCACATTGGCGGACACCCCGACGATGACCTCGGGATGCAGGGCCACGCGGATCGGGTGCAGGCCCAGGGTCTTGATCGGCCGATCGAGGATGATCTGGCGCCGTTCGACCGTGAAGCCCGAGGCCGTGATCGCATCGGCGATGTCGCGGCCGTTGACCGAGCCGAAGAGCTGGCCGCTCTCGCCCGCCTGACGGATCAGAACGACCTTCAGACCGTCGATCTTGTGCTTGACCCCTTCGGCTTCGCTGCGCTTCTCGAGGTTCATCGCCTCGATCTGCGCCCGCTGGGATTCGAACTTGGCCTTGTTCGCCTCGGTCGCCCGAAGCGCCTTGCGGGTGGGCAGCAGGAAGTTGCGGGCATAGCCCGGCTTTACCTTCACCACATCGCCGATCTGGCCAAGATTGTGGACGCGCTCGAGAAGAATGACATCCATGGCTTCCTCCTTATTTCAGCAGGTAGGGAAGGAGGGAGAGGAAGCGCGCGCGCTTGATGGCCTGGGCCAGCAGGCGCTGCTTCTTGGCCGAGACCGCGGTGATGCGGCTCGGCACGATCTTGCCGCGCTCCGAGAGGAAGCGCTGCAGGAGCTTCACGTCCTTGTAGTCGATCTTCGGCGCGTGATCGCTGGAGAAGGGGCAGGTCTTGCGACGCCGGAAGAAGGGCCGGCGGGCCGGGCCGCCTGCGGCGCCGCCGCTGCTGCCGCCGGAACGGGGTGCATCCATGCTCATGTGCGGTCTCCTTCGGGGGCAGGAACGAAGCCTTCACCGCGCTCGCGGCGCGGGCGGTCGCGATCCCGGTCGTCCCGGTCGCCGCGGCGGGGCCGATCGCGCTCGTCGCGCGAGCGGAGCATCGCCGAGGGAGCCTCCTCGAGGGCGTCGACGCGCACGGTCAGGAGACGCAGCACGTCCTCGGAGATGCGCATGTTGCGCTCCATCTCCGTCACCGCCGCCGGCGGGGCGTCGATGTTGAGCAGGGTGTAATGGCCCTTGCGGTTCTTCTTGATGCGATAGGCGAGGCTGCGCAGTCCCCAATATTCCTTCTTGGTGACCTGGCCGCCTTGCTCGGTGATGATGTTCGTGAAGGTCTCGGTCAGGGCTTCGACCTGAGCGGCCGTCGCGTCCTGACGCGCGATGAAGATATTCTCGTAGAGTGGCATTGCGTAACGTCTCCCTATGGCTGTTGGCGGTCCGGCGCTGGCGGAACATCCGACATCAGCCGCCCGGACCTAGCCGGCTCGCCTGAAGCGGACCGGCAGGGATCTCGCGAGGGGGTCCCCCCGCGAAGCGGCGCACTATACACGGAATCCTCCCGCGCGCAACGGACTCCGGGGCCTTCCGGCGGCCAGGCGCCGAGCCGCCGTGCTGCCGCCATAAATTTGCCAAATCAACGGGTTATCCATCATTCCCGGCTAGACTGCCGGCGTGACCTTTACTCGGCTTGCGTTCCTGTCAGAATCCGGCCCGACCACCCAAGAACATCAAAACGGGGAAACACCCATGCTCCGCCCCTTGCATCAGTTGTCCCTTCGACTGAGCGCGGTCCTGTTCGTCCTTCTTGTCCTTCCTTTCGCAGCCCGCGCCGATGACGCTCTGCAGTCCATCGCCGATCAGGCGGCGCAATATCTGAGCGATATCCAGGGGCAATACGGAAACAAGGACGACCCGGCCGCCCGCAGCACCGCGTTGGCCGCCGCCAAGAAGGCCCTGGCCGCCGGCGACGTCAGCGCCGCGGTCACGGGCTATGAGCAGGCGATCGCCGCGGGCGAGGATACGGCCCAGACCTGGACGGCCCTGGCCGAGGCACAGCTTCGCCAGGAGAACTACGAGAAATCCGCCGACGCCGCCTATAAGGCCTATGCCGCCGGCGCCGCCCCGGCGGATCAGGCCAAGGCCCTGGCGCGGCTGGGGCGGATCCTCGAGAAGGCCGAGAACCCGACCCAGGCGCTCGCCGCCTATCAGGCGAGCCAGGCTCTCGTCCCCGATGCCCAGTTGAAGACCCATATCGCCGCGCTGACGGAATCCCTGCGCTTCCGCGTCATCGGCCAGAGCACGGCCGCCACCGGCGACCAGCCGGAGATCTGCCTCGATTTTTACGGCAATCTGCCCGCCACGACCGACGTCCATTACGAGGATTATGTGAAGATTGCCCCGGCGCTGTCGGGGGCCGCCTTCACCGTCAACGACGCCAAGCTCTGCATCGCCGGAATCTCCTTCGGCCAGCATTACCGCGTGACCGTGCTGCGGGGTCTGCCCAGTGCCGGGGGAGAGAAGCTCGCCAAGCAGGAGAACATCGACTTCCTGGTGGGCGACAGCGAGCCCTCCCTCGGCTTCAAGAGCGCCACCTATGTCCTGCCGCGCGACGGCTCGATCGGCGTGCCGCTCTATAGCGTCAATGTCACCAAGGCCAAGCTGCGGCTCCTGCGCATCAACGACCGCAATCTGGTTCAGACGATCCAGCGCGGGCTTTTCCTGCGCGCGGTCGACAATTACGACGCCGACAGCATCGCCCAGGACACCGGCGAGGAGGTCTGGACCGGTACCGTCACCGTCGACCCCCAGCGCAATCAGCGGGTGACCACGCTGGTGCCGGTCAGCGAGATGGTCCCGCAGATGAAGTCGGGGGTCTATCTGCTGGTAGCTGAGCGCACCGACGGCGGCGAGGACAAATACGGCTACAAGGCGACGCAGTGGCTGATCGTCACCGATTATGGCCTCACCACCATGACCGGGGACGACGGGCTGCATGTCTTCCTGCGCTCCCTCGATACCGGCAAGCCGGTCGAGGGCGTCACCGTCAAGCTCTACGCGCGCAACAACGGCGAGCTCGGCAGCGGGGTCTCCGACGGTTCGGGCCAGGCGGGTTTCGCGCCCGGGCTGATGCGGGCGACGGAAGGGCGCACCGCCACGGCGGTGATGGCCTTCGGCAAGGACGGCGATTTCGCTTTCCTCGATCTGACCCGGCCCGCCTTCGATCTCTCCGACCGCGGCGTCGGCGGGCGGCTGGCGCCGAGCGGGGCCGACGTCTTCCTCTATGCCGATCGCGGCGTCTATCGGCCGGGCGAGACGGTGCATCTGGCGGCGCTGCTGCGCGATACCACCGGCAATGCCATGGACGGCCTGCCGCTGACCATCCGCCTCGTGCGGCCCGATGAGGTCGAAGCCCATCGCTACACGCTGACCCAGGCCAAGGCCGGCGGCTATGCCGTGGATATCCCGATCTCGGCCTCGGCGCGCACCGGCGCCTGGGTCGTCCAGGCCTATCTCGACCCCAAGGGCGATCCCATCGGCAGCCTCAACTTCCTGGTCGAGGATGTCGTGCCGGCGAAGATCGAGTCCAAGCTCACGACCAAGGCGACGGCGATCGAGCCCGGCCAGCCGACCGAGGTCGCGCTGCAGAGCGACTATCTCTATGGCGCCCCGGCCGCCGATCTGCTGGTGAAGGCCAGCATCACCATCGAGCAGGACAACGACCCCTTCGCCAATTTCCCGGGCTATCACTTCGGCCTCGTGGACGAGAAGGTCGATCCCCAGGTCGAGACCTGGGACGACACCACGACCGATGCCAAGGGGCAGGCGAGCTTCGACATGACGCCCAGCGACCTGCCGGATACGCCCCAGCCCCTGAAGATCACCCTGCGCACAGAGGTCTATGAGTTCGGCGGCCGGCCCGTGATCAAATCCCTCACTTTGCCGGTCCGCAACAAGCCGGTCTTCCTCGGCGTCAAGCCGCAGTTCAGCGACGATGCGGTCGCGAGCGGCGTGGATGCCGGCTTCGAGCTCATCGCCGTCGACAAGGCGGGCGCGATGGCCGCGGCCAACGGCGTCCAGTACCGGCTGGTGCCGGAGGATTGGGACTACCAGTGGTTCTATAAGGACTCGAATTGGGACTACAAGATCGTCACCCGCGACAAGCCGGCCGTGGCGACGGGCAAGGTGGATCTGAAGGCGGGCGAATCCGCCAAGCTCTCCATGAAGGTCGATTGGGGCTATTACCGGCTCGAGGTCTATGATTCCGCATCGGGCGCCGCCACCAGCTACCGCTTCTATGCCGGCTGGGGTGCCTCGCCGGGCACCGGCGATACGCCGGACCGCCTGCAGGTCGTCGCGGACAAGAAGATGTACAAGGCGGGGGAGACGGCGACCCTGCTGCTGAAGCCGCCCTTCGCGGGACCCGTGCTGCTCGCGATCGCGACCGATCATCTGATCAAGTCCTGGACGGTCGATGCCTCGCCCGAAGGCACGGCCGTCGAGGTGCCGGTCGACGGGGCCTGGGGACCGGGTGCCTATCTTCTCGCCACCGCCTTCCGGCCCGGCCATGACAATGATCACGGCCCCGGCCGCGCCATCGGCGTTTCCTGGATCGGTATCGATCCGGCGGCGCGCAGCCTCACGGTCTCCTTCACCTTGCCCGATCATGTCGCCCCGCGGGGCGGCTTCGACGTGCCGATCCATGTCGCCGGCCTCACCAAGGGCCACCCGGCCTATGTGACCCTGGCGGCGGTGGATGAGGGCATCCTGCAGCTCACCGACTACGTCACCCCCGCGCCGCAGGGCTACTACTTCGGCAAACGCAGCCTGGGTGTGGAGATCCGCGACTTCTACGGCCAGCTCATCGACGGGCGAAACGGCAAGCGCGGCCAGATCCGCGAGGGTGGCGATTCCGACGCCCTGGCCGGCCGCGGCGCCCCGCCGGAGATCAAGCTCGTCGCCCTCTATTCCGGCATCGTGGCCCTCGACGACCAGGGCAATGCCACGGTGCATCTCGACATTCCCGACTACAACGGGCGGCTCCGGCTGATGGCCATCGCCTGGGATGCCGAGAAGGTGGGGTCGGGCGAGGCGGGTCTCGTCGTCCGCGATCCGATCGTGGTCACCATGGCCATGCCGCGCTTCCTGGCCCCCGGCGACAAGAGCCAGATCACCGTCAGCCTGGAGAATATCTCGGGCCCGGCGGGGGATTATCAGCTGGCTTTCAGCGCCGTCGGCGGCGCTTCGCTCGGCACGACGACCAATGTGAAGCAGCATCTCGATTCCGGCGGCCATGCCGTGGTGCGCGTGCCCCTCGCCGGCAACGAGGTGGGGGAGACAAATATCCACATGGTCGTCTCCGGCCCGGACAGCGTGAAGTTCGAGCACAGCAGCATGCTCTTCGTCAGGGCAGCCCAGCTGCCGGTGGTGGAGCGCACGGTGAAGCGTCTGCAGCCCGGCGAGGGCATGACCCTCAATGACGCGGCGCTGGCGCGTTTCCTGCCAAATACGGGCCAGCTCCTGGCGAGCTTCTGGAGCCTGCCCAATCTCGACGTTCCCGGGCTGCTGCGGCAGCTCGAGCTCTACCCCTATGGCTGCCTGGAGCAGACCACGAGCCGCGCCATGCCGCTGCTCTACGTCGGCGATGTCGCCAAGCTCTGGGACGTGAAGACGGAGCTGCCGCCGGCCGTGCGGATCCAGAAGGCGATCGACCATATCCTGGAGATGCAGCGCTATGACGGCGGCTTCGCCCTGTGGAGCGCCACCGGCGAGGTGGAGCCATGGCTGACGTCCTATGCCATGGATTTCCTGACCCGGGCCAAGACCAAGGGCTATGACGTCTCCGATGTCAATTATCAGAACGGGCTGCGCTGGCTCGCCGATTTTGCCCAGCGCCGCGACGAGAACGATACCGACACCCTCTCGGCCCGGGCCTATGCGCTCTATGTCCTGGCCACGGTGGGCGACGAGAATCTCTCGGCACTCCGCTATGTCGCCGACAATCAGATCGACAAGCTGCCCACCGCGCTGGCCCAGGCCCAGATCGGTGCGGCCCTCGCCCTTCACGGTGACCAGACGAGGGCGGCCGATGCCTTCAAGAAGGCCCAGGCAACCCTGAAGCGCGAGAGCGGCGATTCCGACTGGTATGGCGACTACGGCGGGGCGCTCCGCGATTCCGCGGCGATGATCACGCTCGCCGCCGAGACCAAGGCGCCGGGTATCGATCCCGTCGCCTTGCTGGCCCGGGTCGCGGGCCTGCAGGCCAGCCAACGATGGCTGTCGACCCAGGAGGAAGGCTGGCTGATCATGGCTGCCGCGTCCATGAGCCCGCTCTCGACGGCCATGAGCCTCGAGGTCAACGGCAAGGCGCAGCCGGCGATGAACGCGCCTTATTATGTGAAGCCCGATGCGGTGGATCTGGCGAAGGGCATCGTGGTCAAGAATGCGGGGACCGCCCCGGTCTATGCCAGCGCCACGCTGATCGGCGTGCCCGTGGAGCCGCTGCCGCCCGTCAGCAACGGCTACCAGATCCATCGCAGCTTCTTCACGCCCGACGGCAAGCCGGCCGATCTCGCCAAGCTGAAGCAGAGCGATGTCCTGGTGGTCAAGATCGACGGCAAGGTGACGGATTCGGATTCGCACCAGACCCTGGTGGTCGATCTTTTGCCCGCCGGTTTCGAGATCGAGAATGCCCGCATCTCCGGCAGCAAGAAGACCGATGAGTTCGCTTGGCTGGGCGATCTGACCAATCCGCTCTATGCAGAGTACCGCGACGACCGCTTCGTCGCCGCGATCAACCTCGACTCCGACAACAGCGACTTCCAATTCGCCTATCTCGTGCGGGCGGTGACGCCGGGGAACTATGGCCTGCCGGCAAGCTCGGTGGAGGATATGTACCGGCCCAGCTTGCGGGCGCGGACCTCGGCCACGGGCAAGGTCACCATCGCGCCCTATCAACGGCAGAGCGAGTAGGGAGCCAGAGGGCAGAGGCAAGGAGCGGGAGCGCGTGAGGAAGCGGAGCTCTTGATATGACCTGGCCGATGAAGCGCATCGGCCGCTGGCTCGGCGTCTCGGCCGGCGTCCTGCTATTGGTCGCCGCAGGGGCCTTGCTGCTCGACCGTCTGTTGCCCCCGGACCTCTCGCGCCTAGACAACCTCTCCGTCCTGGTAGAGGACAAGGACGGCGGGCTATTGCGCGCCTTCACCGCCAGGGACGGCGGCTGGCGCCTGCCGGTGACGGTGGACGAGGTGGATCCGCGCTACCGGCGCATGCTGCTGGCCTATGAGGACAAGCGCTTCGAGAGCCACTGGGGGGTCGATCCCCTGGCCTTGCTCCGGGCCATGGGCCAGCTCGTGACCCGGGGCCATGTGGTCTCGGGCGCGTCGACCCTCACCATGCAGACCGCCCGCCTGCTGGAGCCTCGGCCCCGGACCCTGGGTGCCAAGCTGATCGAGATGGCGCGCGCCTTCCAGCTCGAGGCGCGCTACAGCAAGGATCAGATCCTCGCGATGTATCTGACCCTGGCGCCCTATGGCGGCAATCTCTCGGGCATCCGCGCCGCCGCGCGGTTCTATTTCGGCAAGGAGCCGGGGGAGCTCAGCGACAGCGAGGCGGCGCTGCTGGTGGCGCTGCCGCAATCGCCGGAGCGCTTCCGGCCGGATCGTCAGCCCAAGGCGGCAGCTGCGGCAAGATCGCG
>Ga0105238_10005328_pt1 | contig 12707 bp, 12 predicted proteins | sample KBSC34metaG_FD_81526 | JGI IMG/M metagenome (GOLD analysis project Ga0105238, IMG submission 81526) | Corn rhizosphere microbial communities from Kellogg Biological Station, Michigan, USA - KBS C3-4 metaG | ecosystem: Host-associated > Plants > Roots > Rhizosphere > Soil | place: Michigan, USA... | reverse complement strand
GGAAGGCCCTTTACCTTCGTCAGCGACAGCATGACGTTTTCCAGGGCGGTGTGGTCGGGAAACAGGTTGAACTGCTGGAACACCATGCCGACGCGCCGGCGCAGCTTTTCAGGCTTCATCGCCAGGATGCTCGCGCCATCGAGCAGCACGTTCCCGCCCTTGGGCTCAACCAGACGGTTAAGGCAGCGCAGCAAGGTCGACTTGCCCGAACCCGACGGGCCGATGACACAAGTGACCGTCCCCGGCTTGACCGTCAGGCTGACGCCCTTGAGGACAGCGAGGTCGCCATAGGCCATGTCAAGATTGCTGACAGCGAGACTGCCGCCCTTGAATCGTGGAAGCGCCGGGTTGTCTTGAGGGTCGGTCTCTGAAGGAGGACTGCCGGTAGCGCTTTCCAGTTCGCTGACCTCGGCGAGACCGCTGGTAATGAGGCCGGACTTTTGCTTGCCGACCCGCAGCGAATTGTCGATGTAGTTGACCACATGGGTCAGCGGCACGGTGATGACGAGATAGAACACGCCGGCCAGAAGCAATGGCGACAGGTTTCCAGTGACCACGGCCTGGTCCTGACCGACACGGAAAATCTCGCGCTCCGACGCGAGCAGACCGAGGAAGTAGACAAGGCTCGAATCCTTGACGTTGCCGATGAACTGGTTGACCAGGGCCGGCAGGACGCGGCGGATGCCTTGCGGTATCACGATCAGGCGCATGCCCTGCCCGTAGCTCATGCTGAGTGCCCTGCAGGCTTCCATCTGCCCGCGCTCGACGCTCTGGATGCCTGAGCGAAAGATTTCGCCGATATAGGCGCCGGCGATCAGGCTGAGGGCGAGAATGCCAAGCGGATAAGGCGAAGGCCCGAAGATTTCACGGCCGATGCGGGCAAAGCCCTGGCCGATGAGCAGGATCGTGACGATGGCCGGAAGGCCCCGGAAAACATCCGTGTACACCCGGGCCGGAAGGCGCAGCCAGCGCGATTGCGAAATGCCCATGACTGCCAGGATCATGCCAATAACGACACCCAGCACCGTGGACGCTGCTGCGAGGATCAGGGTGTTCTTCAATCCGATGGTGATCATGCTCGGCAGCACGTCAGCCATGGCCTGCCAATCGAGGAAACTGCGGCGCAGGTTGTCCAGCCAGTCCATTCGAGCCCCTTTGTCCACTGCTCCGTTCGCGCAGCCAGTTACCAGGCGCGAGAGAGTATTTGCAGCCGCCGGCCGTCACGGCCGGCGGCTGGGCGCACGGTTACTTCTTGGGGAGGTACTGGTCAGGCATCGGGGAGCCAGGGAACCACTTCTCGTACAGCGTCTTCCAGGTTCCGTCCTGCATCGCCGCGTGAAGCGCTGTGTTCAACGCCTCCCGAAACTTGTCGTTGCCCTTGCGCACGACGAAACCCGCGGGTGCGTCGAAGGAAGGAATGTTGATTGCGATCTTCAGGCCCGGATAGCGCTCGCCATATTGCTTGGCGGCCTCGTAATCGAGGAAATGCGCGTCGACGGTTCCGTTGTTGAGTGCGGAAACGGCGGAGTTGTTGTCGGGGAATTTGACGAGATCGGTTCCGACAAAGTTCTTGGCCGCGTAGATTTCCTGCAGCGTTCCCTGCACGACGCCGAGGCGCTTGCCCTTGAGCCCATCCGCAGACGTGATCGCCTTATCGGCGGTCAACACGGAGAGATAGCCCGCAAGATACCCGTCGGAAAAGTCGACGGTCTTCTTGCGCGCATCAGTGGTGCCGATCGCGGCAACCGCCACGTCGAAACGCCCATTTGCAACCGACGGCATAAGCGCCGAGAATTCCTGCCCGGTGAAGACAACCTGGTCCGGTTTGAATCCGAGGCGGCCCGCGACGTTGCGGAACAATTCGAGGTCGAAGCCGGTGAACGTGCCATCCGCCTGGGTGAAAGCGTAGGGTTTGGCATCGCCCATGGTGCCAACGCTAATGACTTTGGCGTCAATGAGACCATAGGGGTTGTCTTCCGCGGCAGCGGCTCCCGAAGCCAACGCGGCGCCAATGCACACGGCCATAAGAGCCATTGCGCCGGTCCGGACTGGTGACATCAACGACTTGAGAATTCCTGTCCTGCTCATGTCTTCTCTCCACTCTGAAGGTCTGTTCTTCTTGGTTTTTGCATCGAGCCCGCAATCTCGCGCTCCATACCGCCCGCCGCCGTGACGACGGCATGACGCAGGAGGTTTTCTTCGCGCTTCGTGGCTCGCAATTCTTCTAAAGAGACCGGTCTCTTATTGATTGAGACCGGTCTCTTTGATAATCGTTATCGCCAGATTGACCTTCCGTCAACAACTCTTGTAGTCGTTCATCCGATGAAAAGAACCGCGCCCAGGACCCGGTCGATAACCGTCAGCGATGTCGCCCGCGCGGCCAATGTGTCGAAGGCGACGGCTGCGCGTGTGCTCGGCGGATATGGCGTCGTCAGCGATACAATCCGCGCGAATGTCATGGCCGCCGCCAAGGCTCTGGACTATCGTCCGAACGAGCTGGCCCGCAGCATGACAACCGGCCGGTCGGGCATCATCGGGGTGGTTGTCGGCGACATCGAGAACCCGTTCTTCAGCCTCGCAGTGCGCGGCATCAGCGACGCGGCAAGGGCAGCCGGGTTCAACGTCATCCTGGCCAATTCAGGCGAGAGAATCGAGGCCGAAAAGGCGGCCGTGCGACTGTTGATCGGCAAGCGCGTCGACGGGCTGATCGTTACGCCATCGGAATCGCGCGACATCTCACATCTGCGCGACATCCATCGGTCGGGCAGGCCGCTTGCCTTGCTTGACCGGGCACTGGCTGAACTCGACGTCGATACGGTCACGGTGGACGACCGGGGTATCGCCATGCAGGCGACCCGCATTCTTGCGGAGGCCGGCCACCGCAACATCGCCTATGTAACCGCGGTGGATGCCGAAGGGCATGAATACCGCGATCTCGGGCAAATCTACACCTCGTCTGTTCGTGAGCGCATCGACGGTTTCCTCACGGTGTGCCGGGAAGCCGGAATCGACCGGCCGGAACGTCTTATTCGCCTTGGAGCGACATGCCCCGAGGAGACGCGCAAGCTTGCCGACAAATTGTTGTCCGGGCCAGATCGACCCACGGCAATCCTTGCTTCCGATAGCCTCATAGCGTTGGAAATCGTCCGGGTCATCCGCCAGCGTGGCTTGAGGATACCCGAAGACATTTCGCTCATTACCTTCCATGATGCGGATTGGACGAGCGTAACGACCCCGCCCATCACAGTCGTTGATCAGCCCGTCTATGCACTTGGCAAAAGCGTCGCGGAACTTCTCATTCGCCGTTTGAAAGGTGAGATACGTGCCCCGGAACGGCTCGTCTTGCCGACAGGAATCATTGAGCGCGGATCCGTTGGTCCGCCCGCTGATCGGGATGAGCGTTAGGCGTTGTGCTGACGTCGGCCATGTTGGCCCGAATTGGACCCAACCACGGCGCAGTCTCAAAAGCCCACCAGATCGCCTCCCTTCAAGCCCAGCATCGCGCGGGCCTCCGCCGGCGTAGCGATCTCATGGCCGAGTTCGGTCAGGATGGTGCGGATCTTGCGGACCTGTTCGGCGTTCGAGCTCGCGAGCTTGCCACGCCCGATGTAGAGCGAATCCTCGAGCCCCACGCGGACCGAACCGCCGAGCATGGCGGCCTGGGTGGCGAATGGCATCTGGAAACGGCCGGCAGCCAACACCGACCAGCGATAGTCGCTGCCGAACAGCTTGTCGGCCTTCTGTTTCATGAAGCTGAGATTGTCCATGTCGGGGCCGATGCCGCCCAGAATACCGAAGATCATCTGGACGAAGAAAGGCGGCTTCACCAGGCCGCGATCGACGAAATGCGCCAGGCTGTAGAGGTGGCCGACATCGTAGCATTCGTGCTCGAACCTCGTGCCATGGCCTTCGCCGAGCAATTTCAGGATGCGCTCGATGTCGCGAAAGGTGTTGCGGAAGATGAAGTCGTCGGTACCGCGCAGATAAGGCTCCTCCCACTCATACTTCCACGACGCGTAGCGGTCGGCGAGCGGATAGATGCCGAAATTCATCGAGCCCATGTTGAGCGAGCACATTTCGGGCTTGGCGATCAGCGGCGCGGCCAGCCGCTGCTCGACACTCATGTTGAGCCCGCCGCCGGTGGTGATGTTGATGACCGCGTCGGTCGCCTGCTTGATGCGCGGCAGGAACTGCATGAACACGGCAGGATCCGGCGTCGGCTTGCCGTCCTTCGGATCGCGGGCGTGGAGATGCAGGATCGAGGCCCCGGCCTCCGCCGCTTCAATCGACTGGCGGGCAATGTCATCGGGCGTGAAAGGCAGCGCATCCGACATGGTCGGCGTGTGGATGCCGCCGGTGACGGCGCAGGTGATGATGACTTTCTTCGACAGGTCGGCCACGGACTGGTCCTTTCTTTGGATGTTCAGCGGCGATTGTTCTACTGGTCCTGAAAGGTCACGCGCCGGCGTATCGGCACCAGCGAGAGGCCGGTCTTCTCGGCGAGAATGCCCCACAGCCCTTTCGGCGCTTTCAGCATGACGAGGATGGCGACCGCGCCGAGGATCAACAGGTAAGTGGTTCCGAGATCGGACAACGCCTCGCGCAGCAGGAAGAACAGGATCGTGCCCACGACCGGGCCTTCGATGGTTCCGATGCCACCGATGACGGCGATGAAGATGACATAAGCCGTCCAGTCGTTGACGCTGAAGGCGGCGTCCGGCGAGATGCGCAGCTTCTGCAGGAAGATGAAGGCGCCAGTCATCGAGGTCAGCCCGGCGACCGCGACATAGACGAAAAGCTTGCTGCGCCAGATGTCGATGCCGAGGCTTTCGGAGGCGATCTCGCTGTCGCGCAACGCCGTCAGCGCCAACCCCATGCGCGAGCGCAGCAGCAGGATGACGAAGGCCAGCGCCGCCAGCGCCAACACCAACGCCGTCCAATAGACCAGCATTTCGCGCAGATCGCGGCTTGTCGCGATGCCGGTGACAACGCTTGCGGTCAGGCTGCTTCCGGAGCCGCCGCCGAGCGCCGAGACCTGCGCGAAGCCGAGGCGGAACACTTCGGCCAGGACCCAGGTGCCGATGGCGAAATAGGCGCCCTGCAAGCGAAACAGCAGCGGCGCGATCGGAATGGCGATCAGTGCGCCGAACACGCCAGCGAGAAGGATTGCCAGCAGCGGATGGACGCCGAGAAACATGGCAAGCGCGAACAACGCGTAGCCGCCGAAACCGACATAGGCCTGCTGGCCGACGGAGACGAGGCCGGTATAGCCGGCAAGAAGGTTCCACAGGCTCGCCAAGGCGATAAAGGAATAGATCTCGCCAAGCAGCCGGACATTGGCGCGGCCGGCCCACCAGGGCGCCGCCGCCAGGCAGACGAGCACGACAAGCGCCACGGCCGCGGTGATACGGCTGGTCGCGGTGGAGCGCTCGATCGAGAAACTGGCGCTCATCAATCCATCCTCGGAAACAGGCCTTTCGGCCGCAGCGCCAGCACCATGAAGAAGACGAGATGGCCGGCGAGGATCTGCCAGCCCGGCGAGATCTGCGCGCCGATCGCCTGCGCCACGCCGAGCACGATGCCTCCAGCCAACGTGCCCCACAGATTGCCGAGCCCGCCGATGATGACGGCCTCGAATCCGAACAGCAGGCGCGCCGGGCCGGATGAAGGGTCGAAATTGGTGCGGATGGCAAGGAAGATGCCGGCGATGGCGACGACCGCCGCCGACAGCGCCATCGCCATGCCGAAGACATGCCGGCGGTCGAGCATCATCAGCTGCGCGATCTCGGCATCATCCGAGGTCGCGCGGAAAGCGCGGCCGAGGCTGGTTCGGTAGAAAATCCATTCGAGCCCGAAGATCAGCAGAACCGACACCGCGAACATGATGAGTGGCAGGATGCCGAGGCTGAGGCCCGGCAGGATCTCGATGCTCGCCGTTTCGATCGGACCGGCGGCGAGCCGTCGGCTGTCGGCCGTGAATGTCGCCAGCAGGCCGTTCTGCAGGATCACCGAAATGCCGAAGGTGACGAGCAGCGGCGACAAGAGATCCTTGCCGATGGTCGGGTTGAGCAGCAAGCGTTGCATTCCGTAGCCGATCGCGGCCATCAGCGGCACGACGATGACGGCTGAGGCCAGCGGATGCAGGCCGGTCGCCTGCACCACCACCAGCGCGATGTAGGCGGCGAGCACGATCAGATCGCCATGGGCGATGTTGACCAGGCGCATGACGCCGAAGATCAGCGACAGGCCGGCAGCAAACAGCGCATAGAGCCCGCCGAGCAGCACGCCCTGGACGATGGCGTTGACCCAGTCCATCAGCGATGCATCCCGAAATAGGCGGCGGTGATCGCCGCGCGGTCATGCTCGGCGGGACGGCCCGCGAGCGATACCTTGCCTTCCTGCAGACAGACGAAGCTCCTGGCCACGCCAAGCGCGCGCGACACGTCCTGCTCGACGAGGATGATCGACACGCCGGTGGCGGCGATCGCCGGCAAGGCAGCGTAGATGTCCCTGATGACGACCGGCGCCAGGCCAAGCGATATCTCGTCGAACAGGATGATGTCGGGGTTGGCCATCAGCGCGCGGCCTATTGCCACCATCTGCTGCTGGCCGCCCGACAGCGCCGTGCCCAGGCTTCCGCGCCGCTCGCCAAGGATCGGAAACAGCCGGTAGACGGTCTCCAGCGTCCAGCGGCCGGGTGTTGCGCGCTCGCCACCGATGACGAGATTTTCCTCGACGCTGAGCGAGCGGAACAAGCGGCGGCCTTCCGGCACCAAAGCGATGCCGCGCCTTGCGATGCGGTCAGGCCGCTCGCCGCCGATCGGCTCGCCGCGCAGCGACACCATCTCGCGACCGCAGGGCACCAGACCGACGATCGCTTTCAGCAATGTCGATTTTCCCGCGCCATTGGCGCCGATCAGCGCCAGCACCTCACCTGCCTGGAGGTCGAGATCGATGCCGAACAAAGCCTGGAAGTCGCCATAGCCAGCCTTCAGGCCGCGAATGGAAAGCAGCGGATCAGCCATGCGCCCCCCCCGCGTCCAGGCCCATATAGATTTCGGCGACCTTCGGGCTCGCCATGACAGCGTGCGGATCGCCATCGGCGATCTTCCTGCCGAAGTCGATCACCGCAATGCGGTCGACCACGGCAAGCAGGGCGTTGACGACATGCTCGATCCAGATGATCGAGACGCCGGCGGCCCGCACATGGCTGATCGCTTCGACGAGTTCGAGGCATTCCGGCTCTGTCAGCCCGCCGGCGATCTCGTCGAGCAACAGCAATTTCGGATCGCTGGCCAGGGCGCGGGCCATTTCGAGGCGCTTGCGCTCCAACAACGTCAACTGGCCGGCAAGCACATTCGCCTTGCGCCTGAGGCCGGTCAATTCAAGCACCTCGACTGCCCTCGCCTCGCTGTCGCGCTCCGATGCCTTGCGGCCGAAAGCGGCACCAACCAGGATATTTTCATAAGTCGTCATGCCGGCAAACGGGTGCGGTATCTGGAAGGAGCGACCGATGCCGCGATGACAGCGCTGGCGTGCCGGCATGCGAGTGACATCGGAGCCGTTGAAGCCGATCGTACCGGCGTCGGGCAGCACGGTTCCGGCAATCAGGTTGAACAACGTCGTCTTGCCCGCGCCATTGGGGCCGATAATGCCCAGCGCCTCGCCCTCGGCGACCGACAGCGTCACATCGTCCGTGACCTGCAGGGCTCCGTAGCGCTTGCTGACGCCGTTGACAGCGAGAATGGGCACAAGACGTTCCTTGAAATGTGTCGGCAGCGACCAGGCCGAGCCCAGCCGCTGCCCGGAAGCCTACAGAAGGACGAGCTCGCCGCCGACGGGAATTTCCGGCGCCTGTTTGTTGCTGGTGATCACCAATTCGAACTTGCCATCCTTCTTCTGCCACTGGCCTGCGACGAGCGGTGTCTTGGAGACATTCTTCACCGGCCCCTTCGACCAGTCGACGCTGCCGACGATGGTCTTGAGATTGGTCGCCTTGATGGCTTCGATGATGGCTGCATGATCCTCGAGATCGGCCGCTCGCTTGACGATATCGGCGACCACTTCGAACAGTGCGTGCTTGAAGCCGATCGGCTGGGTCCAGGGACGGCCCGTCGCAGAGACATAGCCCTCGGCCAGTGCTTTCGCCGTCTCGCCGGTCAGGCTCGACGCAAAGGGATGGTTCGGCGTCCACCAGACTTCGGAGCTGAGCCCATTGCCCCGCTCGCCAAGCGATTCGATCACCGACGGGAACAGCAGCGCCTTGCCGATGGTCACGATCTTCGGCTTGAACCCCTGCTGGCCGGCCTGGCTCCAGAAGGTGGCGAAATCGGGCGGGATCATGTTGCCGGTGACGATCTCGTCGCCGGCGCCCTTGAAGGCGGAGATCTGTGCCGAAAAATCGTCGCTGAGCGGCTGGTAGCGGCCGGGATCGGTAAGCGCATAGCCCGCCGCCGCAAGCGGCTTCGGGAAGCCCCGCTCGGCGTCACCCCAGGCATTGCCGTCGGCATCGTTCGGGAACAGCCCGCCGATCTTCTTGCCAACGCCCGGGTGATCCCACAACGCCATGAAATTGGCGATGACGTCTTCCAGGCCCCAGAAGAAATGATAGGTCGATTCGAAACCGGTATCGGGTTTGCCGTTGCGACCAAAGAAATAGGGCTGCCACGGGCAGTCCGTCGTCACGCAGGGCGTGCCGTTGACCTCCGCCTGGTCCGAGACCGGATTGACCGTGTCCGGCGTCGAGGCGGCGACGATGATGTCGACCTCCTCCTTCAGGATCAGCTCCGATGCGACTTCAGCGGCGCGGTTTGGATTGGATTGGCTATCCTTCGAGATGATCTCGATCGCCCAGGATTTGCCGTTGTTCTCGATGCCGCCGGAAAAAGCCTTGGCGATGCCGGCAAGAATATGCTCGTCGGCCTCGGCGAAACCGGCGAGCGGCCCGGTGCGCGGGCTGACATGCCCGACCTTGAGCTTCGGCGTGTCGGCATAGGCCCGCGTCATCTTGAGGATCGCCGGCGCAGCAAGGGCGGCGCTGGCCGCTGTCTTCAGGAAATCGCGGCGCGTCACCCTATGTCTTGCGCCGGCTGCCTTCATCGTCTTCGCCATGTTCTCCTCCCGAGCCAGTTGGCGTTGATGCGAAATTCTTCAGATACGAAAAAACCGAAGCGCGCAGTGCCTGCGCCTGGCTATCGGTCCAATGGCGAAACCCCGCGCCCGACTTCATGCCGAGCCTGCCCGAAGCGACGAGTTCGCTCAGGTAAGGCGACGGGTCGGGCGACCGGTTCAAATGCCGCAGAACCACATTGTGGATGTCGAGGGTCAGATCGGTGCCGACGAGGTCGGCATTTTCGAGCGGACCGAGCACTGCGAGCCGGCGGCCGAAACTTGCCTTGACGACCGTGTCGACGGTCTCGGCGTCGGCGATGCCCTCCGCCACGATGGCGATGGCCTCGCGCCACAGCGCGTGCTGAAGCCGGTTGCCGACAAAGCCCGCAACGTCCTTCTTCACGTGGACCGGTGTCTTGCCGACGGAAGACAACAGCTCGATCATCGCAGCGATCGCTTCGGACGACGTATCGGGCGTTCCCACCACCTCGACCAGCGGCACCAGGAAGGGCGGATTCCACCAATGCGTGCCGAGGATGCGGGCACCTGTTTCGAGCCCTTCAGCGATCTGGCCGATCGGGATGACCGATGTGTTGGAAGCAAGCAGTGCCGACTTCGGTGCCAGCCGCACCAGATCCGCGAAGACCGAGCGTTTCAGGTCAAGCCTTTCGGGCGCGGCCTCGATAACCACATCCGCGCCGGTGACCGCCTCGCCGAGGTCGGCGTGGCCGGACACATGGCGTTCGGCGCCGGTCTCAAGGCCCAGATCAGCAAGGTTTTTCGCGATGCGCGACCGCAGCGTATCCAGAGCAGCCGGTTGTGCGTCAAAGACGCGGACACGATGCCCTGACCGGGCGAAGACCTGCGCGATGCCGTGGCCCATGAGGCCAGCGCCGACGATCGCGATGTTTTTCTTCGCCCGCGTCATGGCTCACCCCGCCGTATAGCCGCCATCGGCATAAAGCGTGTGCCCGGTGTAGAAATCCGAAGCCTTCGAGGCCAGGAACAGTAGCGGCCCGGCGAGATCCTGCGGCTCGCCGAGACGGCCCTTGGGCACGCGCGCCAGAAAGCCTTTGCGGACGGTCTCGGCGTTTTCCGTGTCCTCGAACATCCAGGCCGTCAGCGGCGAGCGGAAGACGGTTGGCGCGATGGCGTTGACAGTGATGCCGGTCGGTCCCCATTCGCAGCCGAGTGCCCTGGTGATGCCGTCGACGGCGGCCTTAGACGCGCAATAGGCGGTGTATCCGGCCGGATGGCCGAGCAGGCCGCGGGCCGAGGACATCAGCACCATTTTGCCGCCCTCCCCCTGCGCCAACATCTGCTTGCCGGCGGCGCGCGCCATCAGCCAGGATTGCGTGACGTTGGCGTCCATCACGTCGAGGAAACGCGCCGGCGCCATCTCGGTGATTTTCGCGACGTCGTTCTTGCCCGATGCGACGACAAGGATGTCGACGCGGCCGAAGCGCTCCACCGTCTTCGAGACGATCGCCGCGCAGGCGGCCTCGTCGGACGGGCGGGCGTTGATTACTTCGACTTCGGCGCCGAGTTCCCGGCATGCGGCCGCCGTCTCTTCCAGGGCCTCAACCTTGCCTGCGACAAGGGCGAGCCTTGCACCGGCACCTGCAAGCACCTGCGCTGCCAGTGCCCCGAAGGCCCCGGACGCGCCTGTGATAATCGCCACTTTTCCCGCAACGTCGAACAGCGACATTGGTGTTTTGAGGAAATCGCTCATGACCTCGCTCCGGCTGGGTAGGGAATGACGACCAGTATCGTGCAGACATGGTTGGTGCGGTTAACGATCTCGCGCACCTCGCCCGGTGCGATCGTGCAGGAATCGTATTTTTGCAGGACCGTCTCGATGCCGTTCGCGATCACCGTCATTTGCCCCTCGAGGACGACGTAGACTTTTTCGAACGGTGTCGAATCCGGCCCGGCCCCACCCCAGGGAAGGAATTGCGACAGGCCGACCCACTGGTTTTCCGGGCCGCCAGCCTCGAAGCCCTGCAGACGAAGACCGACCACGCCACGGTGGTTCGGCGCCTCATAGGGCTTTGCGTCGGCAAAGCGCTTGGCAAACATCAGAACGCCTCGCCAGGCTCGATACGATATTTCTGTCCGCGGTCGATCATCGCGACCAGGCGGATGATACAGCCGTCACCGCGGTCCCAGTTGATCGGAAAAAAGGCGAAGGTGCAGCGCTTGCCGGTCACCGCGTCGAGATCGCCGCCGACATTCTCGATGCCGAGAATGCCGGCCTTAAAGATCTTCTGGTGCACCGGCTCCCATTCGGGGAAAGCATCCTTCCAGTCGACGCCGCCCGACCACTGCTTGTACTCCTGCGCCAGATGCGGCAGCAGCGGGCCGTTGCGCTGCGGACCGATGGCGGTGGCCAGCGGATGGTCATTGGCCTGGGTGTCGTGTCCGACGACCTTGACGCCCTTCTCGATCATCCAGTCTGCCGCCGACGGCACGAAGCCCGGACAATAGGGGAAATAGTCGCCGTCTTCGTAGACCTTGTGCCAGCCGGTGTTGATGATCAGCACGTCGCCCTTGCGGATCGCCTTGCCGCAGGCCTTTTCAAGGTCGTCTCCAGTAATCTGCTCCCATTTCTTCTTCGGCAGCGACACGACGATGCCGGAGCCGAAGAAATGCGGCAGCGGCACCTCGTCGATGAAGGGGGTGCCCTGTACGACATGCGCCGGCGCATCGATATGTGTCGTCACATGCATGGTCGTGGTGATGGTCTGCGACAGCACGCCGGACTTGGCCATGTAGTGCATGCGCTCGATGCGGACGTCGCGGAAATACGGCCAGTTCGGACACTGGTAGCCGAAGCGATGCGACAGATTGTAGAATTCGATGCCCATCGGATTGTCCAGATTGTCCTGGAACTCGATGCCGCGAACCGTGATCGTCATGACAAAATCCTCCATCCCCCACCGAGGCAGGGCCAGTTCCGCAGATTGAAATGTGGAAAACTCCTCCCGAGTTTCCTGTATTGCAATTTGATACAGCTGTACCGTATTGTAGTCAAGCTGTATCATGATACGGTTATCGGACCCACAATGACGCTGGCATGCCCTTGATTTCCGTGGCAAACGCCGGACGGAAGACAGTAGGAGCAGGACGATGTCGGACATCGATGCGGTCGAGGCGAGGAACGGCATTCAGGTCATCGCGCGCGCGGCATCGGTGCTTCGGGCGCTGAAGGGCGCGCAGACCGGCATGAGTCTCGGCCAAATTGCCGAACGGGTCGACCTGCCGAGATCGACCGTGCAACGCATCGTCGGCGCGCTCCAGGCCGAGCGGCTGGTGATCGCTTCGGGCTCCGGCATAAGGCTCGGGCCGGAGCTGCATTCGCTGGCCGAGTCCGCCCACTACAACATCGCCGAGACCATCCGGCCACTGCTTCAGGACCTGTCTCGCGATACCGAGGAGACCGTCGACCTGTCGATCCTGCGCGGCAACATCCTCATCTTCATCGACCAGATTCCCGGCACACAGAGGCTGCGCACCGTGTCGTCGGTCGGGGAAACGTTTCCGTTGACGACGACCGCGAACGGCAAGGCATGCCTGTCCCTCATGGACGAGGACGC
>Ga0105238_10005327_pt1 | contig 12709 bp, 20 predicted proteins | sample KBSC34metaG_FD_81526 | JGI IMG/M metagenome (GOLD analysis project Ga0105238, IMG submission 81526) | Corn rhizosphere microbial communities from Kellogg Biological Station, Michigan, USA - KBS C3-4 metaG | ecosystem: Host-associated > Plants > Roots > Rhizosphere > Soil | place: Michigan, USA... | reverse complement strand
TCTGTCTGGGGCGATGACTGTGACGACCACGATACGGTTCTCACCGTCCGCATCGTCAATCACCCGCAGCAAGAGGAGGACCGACGGTCGGATCCACCAGGACCTCCGGCGCTGTCCACTGGTGTACAGCGCAGGCGTTCCCGAAGGGACTATTGTCGGTGCATGCCTTTCGGCACGGTACGGCCCTTGTGCGCGTTTGCGGCCTTCCTCATGTTAGAAAGGTCGCCGGTTGCGGCGGCTGACCTGGATCAGTATCGAGATTTCCGGCTAGGCAGCTCGACGGCGACCGTGCTGAAGCTTGCGAGACCCGCCTCGCCTGGCGACGTCAAAAGCATTCTTCTACGACCGGTTTTACTCCAGACACTTGCGTGGCGACCGCCGTTCACGTCCGGCCGGGGAGGGTCGAGAGGTGATCCAGTCCGGCGCATAGTCTTTAGTTTTCTTGACGATCAATTACTGAAGATCGTCGTCGAGTACGAGCGAAGCCGGACAGAGGGCCTCACCCGGAACGACATGGTATCGGCTCTCTCCGGTGTCTATGGACTACAGGATCCTCCCTTCTCAGGGGGTGAGCGGGGTGGGGATGACGCCCTCGATGCTGCTATCGTCATCGCTCGATGGCGAACGGCCGACACCCACGTCAGCTTGCAGCGCTACGACTACGTCGGCGAATACGCCTTGGTGATCACGGCGATGCGTCTCGAGCAGCGAGCGCGAAAGGCGCAAGCTGCCGGCGCCGCGTTGGACGCGGGCGAGACACAAGCCCGTGGGGTCGCGCGGCTGCGGATCCTGGCGGATGAGGCGCGGGAGGCGGCAGAGAAGACGCGGTTGGTGAACAAAGCTACGTTTACGCCCTAATGCCCTGGCTCGCTGCCAGCTGATGTCCCCGTAGGGCGCTCGGAGTGGCCGACCCACTCTAGAATCGCCAGTCGCAATTCGTCTGCCTGACTTTCCAGCCGCCGCATCCGCTTCACCTCGATGGCGAGGTCGCGACAGAGTTCTGTGATCTGGCCTTCGACGGAAGTCCGCATCTCGGGGACGCGAGGCCCTCCGCCTCGACGTGGCGCGCGACCTACGAGTACGGGCTTGGGCATAGCAATCCTCTCTTACTGTGTTCGACTCTGATTGGTATCCTGACACGTGCGTCTTGCGATGTATGTGCTCTTCGGGACGGAACCGATCTTGGTGCGGCCGTCGGCAGAGGGCAATCCGGCCAGCAATCGTGCGGTCGCTCAGTCGTGAAGCACGATGTTCAAGAGTGCGGTGTTAATCCTGAGATCGCCGTTGTACTGGATGAATCCCAAGTCGCGGAACTTGTTCATGAAGAAGTTCACCCGGGAACGTGTCGTCCCGACCATTTCCGCCAAGGTTTCCTGCGAGATGTTCGGGAGGCGCTGTTCCGATCCGACCTGATCGCCGAACCGGGCGAGCAACAGCAACGCACGGGCCAGCCGCTTCTCGCTCGAGTTGAAGAGGTGATCCACGAGGTCGGCCTCGACACGCAGGTTCCTTGTCAGCATGTGCGACAGGAATCGTTCGGCAAACGTCGACTGCTCGCGCAGGAATCGAGTCATGGTGGCCTTCTCGATGACGAGTACGGTCGTCAACGTCGTCGCGCTGGCGGTGCTGATTCGAGTCGATTGCCCGGTCAGCGCGCCTTCCCCGAAGAAATCGCCGGCACCGAGCATGGCCACCACGGCTTCCTTGCCCCTGCGGGACACCACTGAGATCTTGATGGCGCCCTTCTGAATGTACATGACCGCGTCACTCGGCTGCCCCTGCGAAAACACGATCTTGCCTTTTGCGTACGAGACGGCTCGCGGTACGCCAGCAGCCTCCAGGAACGCGCCGGCATCGAACGGCGGAGTGTCCTTGGCTGGCGGAGCGGACGGCGCTTTCTCTCGAGGCATCGCGATGTCGAAGTATCGCACGCAACGTTGAGTCGATACGACCAGTGGCTCGGCTTTCCCCCCAGAGCGCTGACGGGCGGCTCGTGCCTGCAAGGCTTGCCTAGAGCGATGGTCCATCGTCGCTCATGACAGCCTCGGCGACTTCTTGGTCGTAGTGGTTGTCCAAGCGAGGACGCGTCAACTCATCGATGCGCTGAAGTGCCAGCCGCCTAAGTTCTGAGGCGTCAGAGGCGATCCGGCTTTCCCGCGCGCTCAGGGCGTTGGGAATCCGTCGATCAAGCGCCTCGACCAGATCGCGGAGCATGCCGAGTGTATCGATGGATGGCTGCATCAGCCGCGGCGGTTGATCGCTCATTTGAATGGCCCCTTCGAAGGGGTGATGGCCTAGCACGAGCATTGATGACCTGATGCTGCCAGAAGGGCATACATCTCGCCGCGCCCATCCGCTGACGACCTGCAACCGATTGTGGGCGCTTCATCGCGACGCGTCTGTGCAACAGTGGACATCCATCGCCCATTGGGGCGGCCGCGACAGCTGGCCGTGTGCAAAGCAACACAGACAAAAACTGAAGCGCGTGTCAGTCTCATTACACGAAACTCGTCACGAGGAATTCATGAACATCACGCGCGTTTGTCTCATCGCCGCGGTCTTGGTTTGTAGTTCGGAACCTGGATGGGCACAAGACCTGTTCCGCTATCGAGCCTATGTCCTGGAAAGCACTCTTGGGTCCGTCATCGCGACGAGCGGTGCGCGAGCGGCTGATACCAAGACGCTGTACGAACGGCCCCAGAAGATTCAGGAACTCGAATGGCGGGCACCGTACGCGAGCTCAAGCGACCGTATGGCGGATCCCGTTCGAGGGGCGGTCTTTACCTTCGTGAACGACGCTCTGTATCAGATCGTCGTCAAGTACGACCGCGACCGAACAGACGGACTGACCGAGGGCGACCTCGTCGAATCGCTCACGACTGTGTATGGTCAACCGGCGCCGAAAGCGGCCAAGAGCGCGCCGGTGGCTCTGCCGCAAGACACCGTGCGGCTGGCACTGTGGGAGAGTGCGGGCTCGTGGCTCGCGCTTGTTCGTGGCGCGAACTCGCCTGACTTTCAACTCATCCTAATCTCGAAGACGTTGAGCACGCGCGCGCGGGACGCGATCCGTGAGTCCGGGCGGCTAGATGTCATCGAAGCTCCCCGTCGGGAAGAGGAACAACGGAAGCGTGAGCTCGAGGAGCGCGATGCCGCCCGCGCCAAGGCTCGAACATCCAACAAAGCCGCCTTTCGTCCCTGACACGAAACGAGCGAGCGTCTCATCGAAGAGATTGCGACAAGGTAGTGACCCAATGACAGACCCCCTCTCCTTTCCTGGCGTAGCGATTTTGGAGTGCCACCTGACACGTCAGCGCGTCAGATGCGGCCAACGCTGGGACCCTCGCGGAATCGAGACCGGTTCGACCTATGCCGCAGAGGCGGCAGACCATGATCGGGGGTGACGGGAATCGCGACGGCACGGGCTTTCCGGCCACGCCCGGCGACGTAGCGATACTGACGGTCCAAGAGTTCATGTTCGATATCTACGACGTCGGTGGCATTCACGCCCCTTCTTTGGACCATGTCCGTCGCATTTTCATGGAGGACGCCAATCGCGCGCTGGTCTGGTGGATCCGCTTTGCAGCGTTGAAGACCTGGTGCGCCTCCAGCATGGAGGGCATCGATGGTGCGAGAGGGGGCTCCGCGATTTTGCGCGACGCCTACGAACTGGCGGCTGGCTTCCCGCTCAATCCCTTCTGGGAGTTCGACGCCAACGCTTTCGGGTGCGTAGTTCAGACGATGGTCGACAGGCGAGCACGGACCGCCGCCGCTCGATGACGTGGCCGCGATGATGACGATGCCCTGAGGAACTCCGTCTCGCAGCTCGAGCTCAGGCTGAAACCGTCGGATTCAACAGACATGTGAGGTCGAGTTCGGCAATGGCGTCGGCGTAGGCGACGCGTCGCGACGCGAGCGTCGCCATTACCTTCGAGACCGGCGCGAAACGCTGGGCGGCGGCGCGATTGTCCAACTGCCTCTGTTGCTCGAGACTTGGAGTACGTGCACCCGGTTTCATTAGAGGGGGGATTAGCATGGGAGACAAGGGCGGCAAGAAAGACAAGAAGAAGAACCAGCAGCAACTCGCGACGAAGCAGAAGCGCAAGGACCTTAAGAGACTGGATCGGATGCCGTCCAAGCCCTCCGCAAGCGCCTGAGTGAAGTTGGCGTCACGGGGAGGCCAGGTTGCGCCCGAACATGCGGTCGTCATGGACGCGGTCGGAATCGCTGGGCCGGCAGCAATCCCAACTGAGCTCTATCTTCCGTTCGGGTAGTGGATTACGATGACGATGATCGCGGCGCGCGCCACTGCGAGCGCACCGCGACGCTCGCTACACCAATCTTGCGCTGTTACGGTCCGAAGAACACGCCGTTGATCACCAGCGCGCCGAAGAAGAGGCCCATCACCCACCGTTGGTGCTGCCTGATCTTGCCTGTTAACGCGCCGTCGATGGCCCGCCACGTGGCAAACAGAACGAAGGGGACGAACAGGTGCGTGGGGCTCATGCCGAACACCGCACTCTCCGGCATGCGCCGACGGATGAAAAGCGAAATGATGGCGGTCAGGACCATGAGCGCAAGGAACGTGACGCCGAGCGTGCGATGCCAACGGGACAGCCGTAGCATCGCCGACTCTCTGGTCAGTCATCACGCCGGAATTTGAGAGACGACCGCTTCGGTCGTGAGCAGCAAGCCGGCCACCGAGGCCGCGTTCTGCAGTGCGGAGCGGACCACCTTCGTCGGATCGATCACGCCGGCGACCACGAGGTCCTCGTAGCGCTCGGCCTGGGCGTTGAACCCCTCGTTGCCGGTCATCGCCTTGACGCGCTGCACCACGATCGGTCCTTCGAATCCGGCATTGGTGGCAATCCACCGCATGGGCTCCTCGATGGCACGCGCGACTATCGCCACGCCGACGCGCTCGTCGCCTTCGAGGTTCAAGCCGCACAGCACCGCGGACGCACGAAGTAAGGCCACGCCGCCCCCGGCCACGATGCCCTCTTCGACAGCCGCCTTGGTGGCATGCATCGCATCTTCGATGCGCGCCTTCTTCTCTTTCATCTCGGTCTCGGTGGCGGCGCCCACTTTGATGATCGCGACGCCGCCGACGAGCTTTGCAAGCCGTTCCTGCAGCTTCTCGCGGTCATAGTCGGACGTCGTATCCTCGACTTGCGCCCGCAGCTGTTTGACGCGCCCTTGGATGTCGGCCGGTGTTCCGGCGCCTTCGATAATGGTAGTGCTGTCCTTGTCGATGGTGACCCGCTTGGCCTGGCCCAGATCCTCGAGCGCAATCGCATCCAGCCGAGTGCCGAGGTCTTCGGTCACCGCGCGGCCCTTGGTCAACACCGCGACGTCCTCGAGCATCGCCTTGCGGCGATCCCCGTAGCCGGGCGCCTTGACGGCAGCCACTTGCAGCGTGCCGCGCAGCTTGTTTACGACCAGCGTGGCGAGCGCTTCGCCCTCGACGTCCTCGGCCACGATCAGCAGCGGCCTGCCCGCGGTGACGACCTTTTCCAGCACCGGTAGCAGGTCCTTCATCGCGGCGATGCGCTTTTCGTGAATCAGGATGTAGGGCTGCTCGAGCACGATCTCCATGCGCTCAGGGTCGGTGACGAAGTACGCGGAGAGATAGCCGCGGTCGAACTGCATCCCCTCGACGACCTCGAGGGAGGTTTCCAGCGTCTTGCCTTCTTCGACCGTGATGACGCCGTCCTTCCCGACTCGGTCCATCGCGTCGGCGATGATCTGGCCGATGGCGGCATCGTGGTTCGCCGAGATGGTGCCGACCTGAGCGATCATCGAGCCCGAAACCGGCTGGGACGCCGTTGCCAGCGCGTCAGTGATCGCGACGACGGCCTGCTCGATCCCTCGCTTGACGGCCATCGGGCTGGCACCTGCCGTGATGTTTCGTGCGCCTTCTCGAAAGATCGCCTGGGCCAACACGGTCGCCGTGGTGGTCCCGTCGCCCGCCACGTCCGACGTCTTGCTCGCAACCTCCTTCACCATCTGCGCGCCCATGTTCTCGAGCGCATCGACGAGGTCGATCTCCTTCGCGACGGTGACGCCGTCCTTGGTGATCGTCGGCGAGCCGAAGCTCTTCCCGATGATGACGTTGCGCCCTTTGGGCCCCAGCGTCACCTTGACGGCGTTGGCGAGGCCGTCGATGCCCCGCAGCAGTGCCTGACGCGACGCGTCGCCATACGTAAGCTGGTTGGCCACTAGCGGCCCCCTGCCTGAGCGCGATCGGAGATGGCGAGCACGTCGTCTTCCTTCATGATCAAGTAGGTCACTCCTTCAAGGGTGATGTCCTGGCCCGAGTACTTGCCGAACAGGATCGTGTCGCCAGGGGCTACGTCCGGCGCGACGCGGTCGCCGTTCTCGTTGCGCTTTCCCAGGCCCACCGCAATCACCGTGCCCTGCTGCGGCTTCTCTCTCGCGGAGTCCGGCACGATGATGCCGCCCACTCGCTGTTCTGATGGTTCCTGACGTTCAACGATGATGCGATCGTGCAGCGGCCTAAGAGTCATGACTGTGAGCTGTGGAATGACATACGCCACTGTAGAACCTGCGCCGCGGCGCTGATATACCGGATTGCACAGCGTCGCCGGGGGCCTGATAAGGGAATGACAATCGCCCAGCAGACGGCGACCGGCGACACGATGTTCCCAGGCGCCTATGAATCTAATGCGCCACCCCATCGGCAGCAATGCACGCCAGGCATTGTCGGCGTTCCGACAACGCCAGGCGATTTCGCCGCAGCATCATTCCGGCAACCCCGGTTCTGCTCTTTGCTGTGGTCTTTGTGACCGCGTTCGTGCCCGTACTCGCGGTGGCTCTGCTGGCCAGCGCCGCCGGGCTGGTGATACGAGCGGCCGTGGCTGGGGTCAGAAGGGGACCGTCATATGCAAGATGGAACAGACAGCGACCACGCGTCATGTGAGGATCGAACCATGAACATAAGTCCGCAAGACGAAGCGATCGTATGCCCGGGGTGCCACACTCCACATCCCTCGTTGACTCACGCACTGCTGGATGCCGGTGAGGGCTGGCTGTGCAGCCGGTGCGGTCAACGGTGGGATGCCGGTCGGTTGGCGACGGTCGCCGCCTACAAGGCGTGGAGTGCGGTACGGAACAGCACGGGCCCCGCATTGACGACGCAGGTCATGAGCCATGAGTAGTTCCAATGCTGCGCCGGCCGTCGCCGACTTTGAAGCCGATGGACGGTGGGCTCGCTGGGTGGCCAAGGGCGCGCAGCGCGACCGCGTCACCGCGCAGCGTGCCCGCGGCGCTGCGGTCATTCTTGGGATCTGCCTCGCCGGATGGCTTGCTGCGCTTCTGTTCCGCTGACGCGGACAGAGTCCGGTTGTGACCCGCAGAGCGAGGGAAGCGCGATCACAAACCCCGGCTTCGCCGTGGATGCGATAGCAGCTTGAGCAAGGGCAGACCGTAGCTTCGCGGCGCCGTCGACAGACGCTCGAACCTCACTCTGTCCACTGTTGAACAGACCTCGAAGCCACGACACGCCACGATCGGATCATGAGTCTTCAGAGAATCAAGATCACAATGTCCGCGCTATGGATCGTTGGGGCGCTGGTCACAATCCTGGTAGCGGGCGCCTCCATAACGGCTAATCTCGGCATCATCACCTTAGGGGTACTGCCGCCCGTCGCGCTGTTCCTCCTCTGGATGGATCCAGCACCGACGATGAGCCAACGTATCAACGAGGCGCTGCGATAAACGCTCCCTCTTTCCCGGTCGATGCGGGCCGCCGATCTCGCGAACGTAGGCGTCGGTGGATTCGGAGGAACCACATCGGCTGGCGCCGCCACGCACTTAGTCCTCTTCCATGATGGCGACCTTCACGTCCGCGTGCGCCTGCGCTTTCGGCACGATCCCGAAGCGACGATCGTTCCTCGCGATGTGTCTCGCCACACCCTCCATCGTCGCCTCGAAGTCCGAGTGCGCGGAATCGATGTAGAGCCATTTCCCCAGCACGACGTGCGGCATCAGGGCCGGAAAGTCGGTCCGGATCGACAGGTGATCTTCGGAGGCGGTGCACACCAGCACGCCGTGCCACTTCCAGCGTCCGGTCTTTGTCGGTTCCACGAGCACCAGCATCAGGCGCTCGTGGAGATAGGCGGCGAGCCCGCCGAACATCCGCTTGGTGAAGAACGTCGGCCGTCCAGCGAACGGCTCGAAGATCCACTCGTTGTCGAACGTCTTCAGCGAAGTGGTAGCCAAATCTCGGTCTCGAGCTTCATCGGCGCCACCGCCCGGGCGTCGTTCAAGTAGGCCTCCACGACCGGGGCGTCGGCGGGCTCTTCGCCGCTCTGTGCCAGCCACGTCCCATAGAGCCACTTGTACGGCCGATGGAGCTCCGCATACGGGCCCACGTGCAGCACTGCAGCGTAGCGTCCGCCGCGGATCTCGCGGAGCTCCAGCTCACCAGCTGGGACGCGGTCGCCCGGAATCAGCAGGCAGGCGTCGGCGCGCAAATCGTTGGCGGGCGTTACCGACGGATCGTCGTAGTAGATCCCGAAGGGCCGCATGTCGGATCCGAGGAGGCCCTGTCCGGCCGCCATCGCCATCATGCGCTCGAACGTGCTGCCGATGCTCAAATACGGCCCGCGGTGCCGGAGCGCTGCGACGCGCAGTGCGGGGGTGGTTCGAATCGTCGCTTCGTAGGTCGTCGTGTCCATCGCATCCTCCTGTCCCGGTGTCGGGAGCGCGGGAACGAACGACGCGCGATAGTGCGCGGGTGGCGCGCCGTACGCCGCCTTGAAGGCGCGGGTGAAGGCTTCCTGACTGCCATAGCCGGCCCGGCGCGCCACCCGTGTCACGGGCAACTCTCCGGTAATCAGCTCCACCGCGGCGCGGTGCAAGCGCATCCGCCTCACGGTGTCGGACGCCGTCTCGCCCTGCATCGCGCGATACACGCGATGGAAGTGATACGGCGACAGGCACGCCACGTCGGCGAGCCGAGCCAGATCGAGCGTGTCATCGAGGTGATCGGACAGCCACCTGAAGACGCGATCGAGCCGCTCGGCGTAGTCGCTCTTGGTCGTCGTTCGTTCGTTCATGTCGCGATGGTAGGAGGACGCCTTTGACCTGGCTTGCGATCTTCTTATGCGAATATCGGGCCTCCAGCTAGGCCGGGCGCCGACACAACGTCCTCGCCGATGCTGCGGCGCACTAGGCGCTCGGACTCTTCCGGATGATCGCTGTCGAATTCAGACGATCTAAGCGGAGGAACGCTTGCCCGTTCTCGCGACATCGACCTCCCTCTGTGCAGAACGGAACAGCGCCATTATGTGTCGCGAGGTCATGATCGATGTCGTGACAACAACGACACTTCGCGATTCCGCTACCGAGATGCCGGGGAACGTACGACCGTCCACGGCCGTGCGCTGGATACGCTAGCCAAAATGATCACGGTATCCACGATGTGGCGGTGCCGCAGCTGCGAGAAGACATGGACGGGCAACGGTCGCAAGCAGGCGCAGGAAAATGCATGACCGCGAATGGAACCGGCGGGGCTGGGCGGTGACATCCGTCCGCGAACCGGAGAAGCCGCGCGTGACGGCTCCGACATCGTGCCCGTTCTGCTGGTCGCTAAATCTCAAGACGACCAGCAAGATCCTCGACGAGTCGACCTACTGGCGATGCATGACGTGCGGAGAGATCTGGAACCCCGGACGCCAGGGGCGTGCGTCGCCTCGCTTCAGCCGTCACGATTAGCTCGCAGGGAGCGACAACCGGCGTCAAATGCGGCAGCGCCCATCTGATCGTGATGTGTGGCGCCAGCCGAGCCCACCGCCAGCCTGCCAGACTGTTCTCGAAGCACGATGCAAATGCCTGTTGAACGCGGCCCAAGGCCAGGAAACGCAGGATCGCGTTGGGGGCACTCACGCAGGTAGCGCGGTGCTGGCGACTCGCGTTCTGCCTTCGCGGAGGATCACGCGTAAATCCTGTTCACGAGGGCACTACGCCCCATTGTTCAGAACGGCGTTCGCACATGGAAGTCAATTCACAAATCGTCTATCGTCAGGCCGTCACCGCGCACCAGCTGCCACAGGGCGTCGGCATGGTATCCGTCTCGCATCTAGCGCTGGCGTTCTCGCAGATGGCGAAGGACCTCAGAAAGCGGGACGCGCCGGCGCAGCAGCAGGAGGCGTTCCAGTCAGCGATTGTCGACGCCGCTGAAAGCGCCCGCCACTTGACGGCAGCTGAACGGACGGCCGTGAAGAGCGCTGTGTTCACCGCTCATCCCGTTCGAGGCTGGTAGCCGGCTCGAGAAGCTGTTACGCCGGCGCGCCTCCCTCGGACCGGAAGCATACGTGTTCGGTGAGGCTACGACCGGCGCCTACGTGGCAAGCCTGAAGTCAGCTTGGGAGACGCTGCTCCTGCTGGCGAACGGCATCAAGCCGACGCGCGTGGGTGGCGGCAAGCGGGTGTCGAACCGGAAGGCGCTCGCGCAGATCGACCTCCACTGGCACGACCTCCGACACGAGGCATTGTCGCGGTTGGCCGACGATGGTGTCCCCGTTCACGAGCTGCAGTTGCTCGCCGGGCACGCCAACATCACGACGACGCAGCGCTACATGAACGCGCGTGCGAGTCCGCTGGCCGAGTCGATGCGCCAGGCGCGCGAACGGCGCGTCAGTCGCGTCAAGGACGCTGATGAAGCGACCGCTCAGATTGGGTGAAGGTATGCAGACCGAGCACGCTTGGCACCCGACCGATTGTCAGCCAATTGTCAGACGACGCTCGATCCGCGTTCGCCAGATCCACAAGCGTTCAAAAACATTAAGAAGTTTGGTCGGGGCGACAGGATTCGAACCTGCGACCCCCTGCGCCCAAGGCAGGTGCGCTACCAGGCTGCGCTACGCCCCGACTCGAAATCTCTAGGGATCTTACTCCGCTTGTGAAATCGCAACCGAGTACTGTGCCAAAACTGTGCCGAAACCCTCAGCTGTGCCAATACTCAAGCGCCTGTGATCACGCAATTTCATTCGGAATTCCGACGTCAGGGGTCTTCTCGTGACCGCGGCCGACTGTTAATGGCTACCTGAAAAGCAGGTGCGTGAGTTGCGCGCGACGCAGAATCTGCACGGCGCGAACGCGTCGTCGGCCGGTCTATCCTGAATGCGTCGCCACGGGATCCAGCGTGCTCGATCGCACATCGCCGTCTAGCGAAAAGATTCGCCTCTTTCGATCGCTCTTTCGTGGGCGGGTCGATGTGTACCCGCGGCGATTCGAGAGCAAGAAGACCGGAAAATCTGGGTACGCACCCGCATGTGCGAACGAGTGGGTCAGAGGCGTCTGCGAGAAGCCGCGGGTCAAATGCGCCGACTGTCCCAATCGAAGATTTCTCCCCGTCACCGACGAGGTCGTTCGATGGCACCTGTCGGGGAAGGACGCGGAAGAGCAGCCATTCGTCGCCGGCGTGTACCCGTTGCTGCTCGACGAGACGTGCTTCTTCCTGGCTGTGGACTTCGACAAGATGGGCTGGCAAGACGACGCGCTCGCGTTCATGGGCGCTTGTCAGCGACTGCAGCTCTCAGCCGCGCTGGAACGCTCGCGCTCTGGCCGCGGTGGACATGTGTGGCTGTTCTTCGAGGAAGCGTTGCCCGCAGCGTTGGCCCGGCGCGTCGGCTCGCACCTCCTGACCGAAGCCATGGAGGGTCGCCCCGATATCGGGCTCGACTCCTACGACCGCCTCTTCCCCAACCAGGACACGCTGCCTCAAGGAGGATTCGGAAACCTGATTGCCTTGCCGCTCCAGAAGCGGCCAAGGGACCACGGAAATACCGTGTTTCTCGACGAGAACCTGGCTCCTTGGACCGATCAGTGGTCATTCCTCGCGGGCGTGCGGAAGATCACTCGCGCGCAGATGGAAACGATCGCGCTGGAGGCGGAGCGTCGGGGCCGAATCCTCGGCGTTCGTCTGCCGCCCGAAGATGACGAGGAGCCGTGGAGTGCGCCTCCGTCACGGCGCCGGCACGATCCCCCTCTCGTCGGCGAACTGCCGAGGACACTTGAATTGGTCCTCGGCAATCAGATCTACATCGCCAAGGACGCGCTTCTCCCCGGATTGAGGAACCGGCTGCTGCGGCTTGCGGCCTTTCAGAACCCGGAGTTTTATCACGCGCAGGCGATGCGGCTCTCGACCTACGACAAGCCACGCGTCATTGCCTGCGCCGAGGATCACCCGCGGCACATCGCGTTGCCGCGCGGCTGCCTCGAAGACGTGCTCCACGCGCTCGAGCAGCTCGGCATTCGCGTCCATCTGCGGGACGAGCGCACGGGTGGTCGAGGCATCGACTTCGCCTTTCGCGGCGAGCTCCGTCCAGAGCAGAAGAAGGCCGCGGGCGGCGCTGCTCGAACACGAGACGGGTGTCCTCGCGGCCACCACGGCGTTCGGCAAGACCGTCGTGGCGGCCTGGCTGATCGCCAAGCGCCGCGTGAACACGCTGGTCCTCGTTCATCGCCGTCAACTTCTTGACCAATGGATCGAGAGGCTTTCCACGTTTCTGGATATCCCCGCAAAATCGATTGGTCGCATCGGCGGCGGTCGAAGCCGGTCCACCGGTCTCATCGACGTGGGCACTATTCAAAGCCTGGCCAAGAGGGGCGTCGTGGATGACCGCGTGGCGGACTACGGGCAGATCATCGTCGACGAGTGTCACCATCTGTCCGCTCACAGCTTCGA
>Ga0105238_10005326_pt1 | contig 12711 bp, 9 predicted proteins | sample KBSC34metaG_FD_81526 | JGI IMG/M metagenome (GOLD analysis project Ga0105238, IMG submission 81526) | Corn rhizosphere microbial communities from Kellogg Biological Station, Michigan, USA - KBS C3-4 metaG | ecosystem: Host-associated > Plants > Roots > Rhizosphere > Soil | place: Michigan, USA... | reverse complement strand
CCACCATCCGCCAGGCGATGTTCTCGGTGGCCACCGTAGCATTCCCAATAATGTACTGCGGCCTGCCCCGTACCGTCAGCGGCTACGCGGCGATGTCGTTCGTCCTCTCCCGCTGGTTCGCCGACCATCAGGAGGTCGCCCTGATCATCGGCGCGGCCCTGGTGCCGCTGCTGGTGCTGATGGGTCTGCTGCCCATCCCGTACATGACGCACAAGGGCATGCGGCGCATGCAGACCTGGGTGAAGGTGCTGGTCATGCTCGCCCTGGTCACCACCCTGGCGGCGCTGGTCGTGGCGCGCGACCGGACCTTCGACGTCATGTTCATCTGGCTGTTTGGCTACGCCGCCCTGGCCTGGTTCCCGCTGACCACCGACGAACGGCGCTCGTTCTACGCGCGGTACCGGGTCTGGCTGGTCGACGTGGCCCGCCGCTAAAAGACGCTTTTGTTTCCACAGGCGGCCTTATGTTAAGGACGTGGGCCGATGTCCGTTCGTCCCGCTGCGTTAAACGTGCCTGATCCATTGGATATCAAACTGCTGGCCGGCGGCGAGGTTGCCTTCGAACGTATCCTGCGCCGGATCGACGAGGCACGTTCGAGCATCTACCTGCGCTGCTTCAGCTGGCGCGACGACGACACGGGCGGAACGGTGGCGCGAGCCCTGCTGCGGGCCGCCGAGCGCGGCGTGAAGATCACCATCCTGAAGGACCGCGTCGGGATGCACTACGAATACCTGGAGGGAGACAATCAGAGCTTCTTCCACAAGCGCATCGGCCTGGGGGTGCGGCTGCAGACCTGGTTCCTGATGGCGGCCTACGGGCGCTGGGGCTCGTTGCGCCAGAATCCCAGTCCGCACGCGGACGCCCTGCTGCAGCACCCGAACATCACCGTCAGCCGGGACGACAAGCGGTTCGACCACTCGAAGCTGTGGGTCTTCGACGACGAGCTGGTGATCCTGGGCGGCATGGGCATCGGCGACGACTCGCGCTGGAAGAACGTCGACTTCATGGTCGAGCTGACCGGGCGCGAGGCGGCGACGCGGCTGGCCGACCGCTACGAAGGTCGGGCCGCCTTCGATCCCCAGCGGTCGTTCGACTACCTGCTCCATTCGTTCAGCGCCGGCACCGACGGTGACGACTCGCTACGCGAGCAGCGCCTGCGCCTGATCGCCAGCGCCCGGCAACGCCTGACCATCGAGATGGCCTACCTGGGGGATCGCGCCTGCGCCGACGCCATGGCCGACGCGGTGAACCGGGGCGTGGTGGTCACCCTGCTGACGTCGGCGCGAGCGAATGTGCTCGGCGATCTGAACCTGCGCACCTGTCACGAGCTGCTACGGCGAACGAACAACGCGCCAAACCTGCGCATCTTCCTGCACCCCCGCATGGTGCACGGCAAGGCGATCGTGGTGGACGGGCTGTGGGTCGACATCGGCTCGGCGAACTTCACCCGGCTGTCGCACGGCGGCTACGAAGAGGTGAACCTCTACTGCCAGGACGCTGCCTTCGCCGAGGCCGTCGAGCGGGCGATCGAGCACGAGATCGCCGACAGCCAGGAAGCACGCCACCCCATCCCGCACAGCCCGATCAACGCGCTGATCGAGCGCATGATCAGCAGCTACCAGGCCGCCGTCCGCACGCGGAACAGCTGAGCTTCGGCAGGCTCGCGCCGAGCGGGGCCGCGGGACCTGTGGGGAGACGATGAAGGAGCGGGGACGCGGACGATCGCGGCGCCGTTCCCCTCTCCCGGCGCTGCCGCGCCGACCTCTCCCCGCTGCGCGGGGCGAGGTTGTTACGGGATGAGTCGGGAGTCGATGGCCTGGTCGTGGATCAGAGCACGACGCCGCGATCCGAGCCAACCGTTCGTGCTCGCCCCACGTAGTGGGGAGAGGATAGAGGAGAGGGGACGAGGTTATTACAGAGGATCCCGACTAAAACCTGTTCGTGACCGCCAGGAACGTCATCTTGTCGTTCGTGTCGCGCAGCCGGCTGGTCAGGGTGCGCACGAAGTTCCACAACAGGTCGTAGGCGAGATCGCGGTCCACGAACAGCAGATCCTCGAGGTCGTCCTTCTTCAGGATCAGCAGCTCCGTCGTCTCGTGGGCCTTGGCGTCGGCGCTGCGGGGCGAGTCGTCGACCAGCGACATCTCGCCGAAGTAGTTGCCGGCGCGCAAGACGGCCAGCGCCTCTTCCCCCATCCCCGGCACCTGGCGGCTGATGCGCACGGCGCCGCTCAGGATCAGGTACATCTTGTCGCCCGCGGATCCCTCTGAGAACACGGTGGCACCGGCGGCGTGGTGCTCGCGGATCCCGACGGCGGCGATCCGCCGCAGGTAGGCGGGCTGCAGGCCGGCGAAGATGTGAATCTTCGCCAGCAGCTCGGCCACGTCGCCCGGGGCCTCCCCGGTGCCGGGAGGGGACTTCGCGGATGTCTCCACAGGAACCCCGGCCGCCGGCGTAGCGTCGTCGCTCACACCGGGATTATGCCACTCGACTCGTGCGAGAGGAACCGCTCGGCGTCGATCGCCGCCATGCAGCCCGTCCCGGCGGCGGTGATGGCCTGCCGGTACACGTGATCGGCCACGTCGCCGCAGGCGAACACGCCCGGGATCTCGGTGGCGGTCGACCCCGGCTTGGTGATCAGGTAGCCGCTCGGATCCATGCGCAGCTTGCCCCGGAAGATCTGCGAGTTCGGCTCGTGCCCGATGGCGACGAACACGCCGCCGATCTTGCGCTCGGCGGTGGTGCCGTCGCGGGTATCGCGCAGGCGAACGCCGGTCACGCCGGGACGAGGCAGCTCGCCCAGGATCTCGTCGACCACGGCGTTCGTGATGAGCTCGATCTTGGGGTTGTGGCGGGCCCGCTCCAGCATGATCTTCGAGGCGCGGAACTCCTCGCGGCGGTGCACGATGCTGACCTTGGTGGCGAACCGGGACAGGAAGTTCGCCTCCTCCATGGCGGTGTCGCCGCCGCCCACCACGATCAGGTCGCGCCCCCGGAACAGCGCCCCGTCACAGGTGGCGCAGGCCGACACGCCGTAGTTCTGGAACTTCTTCTCCGAGGGCAAACCGATCCACTTGGCCGAGGCGCCGGTCGAGATGATCACGGCGTCGGCCAGCAGGTCGCCGTCGCTGGCGGTCACGTGAAAGGGGCGCGACGACAGATCGACGTCGGTGACGTCCGCGGTGCGCACCCGGGTGCCGAACCGCTCGGCCTGCTCCTTGAAGAGAGTCATCAACTCGGGCCCCTGGACGCCCTTGGGGAAGCCCGGGTAGTTCTCGACCTCGGTGGTGATCATCAGCTGTCCGCCGGGCAAGGTCAGGGGTTCCACCACCGCCCCGCCGCCCTCGAACATCACCGGCTCCAGGTTGGCGCGCGCGGTGTAGATGGCGGCCGTGAACCCCGCCGAGCCCGCGCCGATGATGCAAACCTTCACGTGCTCTGTCGTCGCCATGTCTCAGCTTCTCTTTCTCTGCTTGGGGGCCAGTGGGAACTTCGATGCTACCCGGCGCCTTCCGGTGACGCGGGCGCGGGGCAGAACCTCCTCGCGACGCCAGGTCCCCGAGCGGCCTCCGCTCTTTTCTTCCAGACGAACCGCCAGGATCTCGACGCCCCGCTCGACCCCCTTGACCATGTCGTAGATGGTCAGCGCCGCCGCGCTGGCCCCCACCATGGCCTCCATCTCGACCCCGGTCCGATCCAGGGCCCGCACCGTCACCGTCACCCGGATCCCGGGGAGCTCGGGCGACGGCTCCAGCGCGACGTCCGTCCCCACCACCCGCACCGGGTGGCAAAGGGGGATCCAGTCGGCGGTCCGCTTCAGGGCGGCGATGGCCGCGATGCGCGCGGTGGCCAGCACGTCGCCCTTGGGCGCCGTGGCCCCCGCGGCGCCCACGATCAGCCCCAGGGTGGCGGGGGACATGCGCACGGCGGCGCTGGCGACCGCCAGGCGCACCGTCTCGGGCTTGGCCCCCACGTCGACCATGCGAACCTGCCCGCGGGCGTCGGTGTGGGAAAGGCGCGCCGCCATCACAGCCCGCGTGACGCGCACGCGCTTCGTAAAGAGACCAGGGGGTTCGACATCGTTCCCGCCCTGCTCCGTTCGTGCCCTCGAGTCCCTCGACTGGCCGCGCCCGGAAAACGGCGGTCACACATAGTAGCGCATCGCGAGCGCTTCGACAGGGTGACGGCGCGGGAGCCTCGTCCCCCTCGATCGGCGGCCAGCGCCGGCATTGAAGTGCCGTTCCCCCGCGAATAGCATGGCCGTCTTCGTGGATCTGCCCGCCGCGCCCCCCACTCGCTCAGAGGGGAACCCTGAGAGGGTTCCCGGTCCCTCCCGCGACGACTCCGCCCGGCCAGGCCCCGCGGCGCGGGCCGCCAGCCTGCTCGATCGCTTCTCGGACGTGCAGATGAACGTGGGGGTCATCCTGCTGGGCCTGCTGCTGTACGTCCCCTTCGCCGGGGCCTACGGCCTGTCCGACCCGTGGGAGACGCACTACGGCGAGGTGGCGCGCCAGATGGCGGTGCGCCACGACTACATCAGCCTGTGGTGGCCCGGCGCCCCCATCGACGCCGACCACTTCTGGTCGAAGCCGGTGCTGTCGTTCTGGATCATGAGCCTGTTCCTGCGCCTGTTCGGCGTCGCCGGCGGCGCGTCGGGCGCCATCGCGCTCGGCACCCGGGCCGAATGGGCGATGCGCTTGCCCTTCTGCCTGATGGGCGTGCTGGGCATCTGGGGCCTGTACCTGTGTGTCACGCGCTTCGCCGGCCGGCGCGCGGGCTTGCTGGCCGCCTTGGTCCTGGCCACCTCGCCGCTGTACTTCCTGGTGGCCCGGCAGGCGATGACCGACATGGCCTTCGTGGGGCCGATGACGATGGCGCTGGCGCTCGGCTTTCTGGCGCTGTTCGACGACGACGATCGCGAGCTGCCGCGCCGCCGGTGGGGGCGACTGAGCTGGCCTCACCACCCCCTGGTCTACGTCGCGGCCGGCGCGTTCGTGCTGGCCACGCTGCCCCAGCTCGTCGTCAACTGCATCCAGCTCACCTGGACGATTCACTTCGGCAGCCATACCCTCTCCATTCCGGGCTTGGCCGTGATGGCCCCGTACCTGGTGGCGTTCGTGGGGGTGCTGCGCTGGCTGGCGCGGCTGCGCTACAAGGCGCCCTTCTACCTGCAGCTGGCGGCCGTGCTGTGCGGGCTGGCCATGCTGGCCAAGGGACTGGCCGGCCTGGGCCTGCCGGTCCTGATCTTCCTCTTCTACCTGGCCTTCACCTGGAACTGGAAGCGACTGCAGCGGGCCGAGATCGGCACCGGCGTGGTGCTGGCGTTCATCGGCTGCGCGGTGGTGGCGGTGCCGTGGCACCACGCCATGCTGGTGCGGCACGGCTTTCCGTTCTGGGACGAGCTGTACGGCGACAACCACTGGCGGCGGCTGGTGACGGGCCGCCACGGCGACCGGGGCACCTTCGAGTACTTCCTGCGCGAGCTGGGGTATGGGTTCCTGCCCTGGATCGGACTCGCCCCCGCGGCGCTGGCCACGGCGGCGATGCGCCCGGAGCGCGAGGCGCGGCGCCAGGCGCTGTTCTGGTTCGGGGCCATCTGGTTCGTGGCCGCCTACGCGCTGGTCTCGCTGTCCGTGACCAAGTTCCACCACTACATCCTACCGGCGGTCCCGGGGCTGGCCATCCTGGTGGGGCTGACCATCGACGACCTGCTGTCGCGACGGACGGCGCGCGGCGCGATGGTCACCGCGCTGCTGGGCCTGGGCGTCTGGGCCGTCGTCACGGCCGACCTGGTGGCCGCCAAGAACGCCGCCCAGCGCTTCATCTGGCTGTTCTCCTACGACTACATCAACGCGCCCAAGGGCCGCCCCTGGCCCGAGGCGCTGGACTTCCGAGGCGCGCTGACCGCCTTCGGGGCGGCGTTCGCCGTGGCCGGGCTGCTGCTGGCGTGGCGGCGGGCCCGTCGGAGCGGCGCGATCGCCTTGTCGCTGCTGGCGATCGCGTTCTCGTACTACCTGCTCGATCACTACATGCCCGCCACGGCCGCCTTCTGGTCGCAGAAGCACCTCATCGCGACGTACTACCAGACCCGGCGCTCCCCGGCCGAACGGCTGCTGGTGTGGCAGATGTACTGGCGGGGCGAGAACTTCTACACGGCCAACGAGATCTACGACGGACCCAAGGAGGAGCGCACGGTCTTCCTGGGCGACAAGAACGTCGAGAACCTGAAGACGTGGGTCGCCCAGCATCGCGGGAGGCGGGCGTTCCTGCTGCTCGAGCGCAGTCGCTACGGTCAGGTGCCCGCCATGTTCCCTCCCGAGACGCGCCCCTCGCTGCACATCATCGACGACGGCAACATGAAGTTCGTGCTCGCCCAGATCGACCTCTGAGCGGGGCGCGAACGGCCAGCGCGGGCGATCAGGGCAGCGCGCGAAAGGCGTTCAGCAGCCGGGCGATGACGCGGCCGTTGGGATCGCGGGTGGCGCGATCGGAGACAGCCAGCATCGTGCGGCCGTTGTGCAGGACCAGCCCCGTGTCGACGTTCACGGTGTCCCAGCCGTGACGGACCTCCTTCTCGCCCCCGGCCAGCGCCTCCTCGGTCTTGAACTCGCAGATCAGCACGTCCAGATCGGCGACGGTCCCCGACACGCAGTGGTCGGCCGTCCAGGCGTCCGTCTCGACGACCTTCACTTGCGTCACGTCGAATCCGGCGCCCTTGAACGCATCCAGGACGGCGTCGGTCCCGGTCGTGCCCGACACGTGAGAGTGACGGCAGGCGGGTGCGGCCAGCGGCAACGACAGTCCCAGCAACAGGCCAAGCAGGCGCCGAGACGGCCGGCCGTTTCCAGCGACGGCTCCTCCATACGAAGCGCCCTTCATGGCTGCGCTCCCTTGGCGGCGGGAACGGCGGACTTCTCGCGACGGACCGGCGCGGCCCCGTGGGCCGGCGCGCCAGGCTTCCCTTTTCCGGAGGGCGGCGGCGCGGGGGCGGGCGACGCCGGGGGCGGCATCACCGTGAACGGGTGATACCCGGGTGGCGCCATGCCCAGGTCCACCTTGGGCGCCACGTAGCCGGCGATGGCGTGCACCTCGTTGATCCAGACCCGGCCCGGATCGGAGGGAGGCGGCAGCGGGCCGAGGTACCAGGTGACGCCCGCCTTTTCGACGAGCATCGGCGAAGGAGGCTGGGGGGCGGCGTGATAGTGCGGGCCGGTGAGGTAGCAGAACAGCGGGGCCGAGTCGGGCGCGTCGGCAACGGCAAGCGGATGAGGGCCGTAGTATCCGAACTTGGGACCGTCGTATCCCAGCGCCGCGGGATCGCCGACGAACAGGTTCTCGCCATTCTTCAGCTCGAAGTAGACGCGCAGGTCGGGCGGCGGAATCCGGTGCATGTGAGGCGCGTCGATGTAGCAGAACGCGCCCTGATGCGGGGACAGCGGATGAATGCCGTGGTACCTGGGCATGGGGCCGTCGGCTCGCGCCGGGCCGGGGCCCAGCCCGCTCGCCAGCGCCGCCAGGAGCGGCATCAAGAACAACGCCGGCTTTCGGTGGGCCATCGCGGCGCAGGATAGCGCAGACGCCCGCGCCGCGGAACTTCCCGCATAGGCCTTGCGCCGGCGCTCAGGAATCGCGTGAGTGCCGACGGGCTTCGCCGGCACTCACCGCGGGGATCTGAAGGACCCTTCGAGGGTGCTCTTCTAGGTTACTGGCAGGCCTGAGGCGCACAGAACGAGTTGATCTCGGTGGTGGGGATGGTGGGAGAGAAGTCGACGCCCGCCAGCGCGGGCGCGTTCTGGAAGTGCATCCCCTTCACCGAGACGTGGACGCTGGCGCTGGCCGTGGCGATGGCGTAGTCGCCGGGGAAGTTGTTGTAGCAGTAGACGTAGCTCGGTCCCGCGGCGTCCGTGCACAGCGCAGAGGGAGAGGAGGCGGTGGCGCTGAGATTCCAGGGCATGCCGTCGGCCTGAGGCAGGTCGAACCCGATCTCGGCGCGCCCGTTGCCGTGCACGCGGTTGTTCGAGAACGCCCGTAGCTGCAGATGGGTGCTGGCGTCGCTGGCCGCGAAGTAGAGGCCCCCGGCCAGACCGGACGCGGCCGACGATGCGGTGAGGTTGTTTCCCACGTCGTTGCCGTCGAACCACAGCTCGGTGGTGTCGTCGCCGTCGATGGCGTCGGCGGCTTCGGTCACGAACACGCCCGCGCCGCCGTTCGTGGCGATGATGTTGCCCGAGAGCGTCGCCCCGACCTTTCCGCCGGCGGCGGTCCCGGTGCCCGTCCCCTGGCCGGTGAGCGCGACCCCTCGCCCGGTGTTGCTGGAGACCGTGCTGTTCGAGAGGGTGAACTGGGAGAGCTGCACCGTGCTGGCCGGCTGCGTGCGCTGCAGATCGATGCCGTCTGCGCCGTTGGCGCTGACGGTGGCGGCCATCATGGTGACCGGGACGATGGTACGAACCACCACGCCCTTCGCGCCGTTGTCGTGGACAGAGACGCCCGCGAGGGTGATGGAGGGTCCGGCCGTCTGACCGAGGAACTCGATCCCGTCGGCGCGGTTCCGGGTGACGACGAGCCCGCCATCGCTCGTGAACGTGCCGTCGCCGACCACGACGCCGGTGGAGAAGCCGCTCACCTGGATGGGCCCGTGGAGGGTCAGCTTCGACGTCGCGGCGCCCGCGGCAACAGTGATCCCGTTGGCGGGGTCCGACGATGAGGCAGGCAGGCTGGTCGCGATCTGCGCGGCGCCAGCGGTGCTGGCCGTGAAGGTGACATCGGCGGTTCCGGAAAGCGACAGGCCCGCGAAGTGAGCGGCGCCCCCGATGACACTATCGGCGAACGTCGCGGTGCCGCCGCTCGCGGAGACGCCGATGACGTTGCCGCCGGCGCCGGGATCCGCCAGCGCGACGGTCAGACCGTTGAAGGTGGCGTTTCCGCCGCCGATGGCGACGCCGACGCCGGTGCCGGTGATGTTGCTGCTGCTCATGGCCAGCATGCAGTTCGCGGAGACGCTCACGCCCGTCTGCCCCGTCTGCCCTTCCAGCGCGACGTGGTCCAGCGACGCGGCCTGCGCCACCATGGTAGCGCACGCCACCAGGGTGTTGATGTTGGTCCCCGCGCTCGCGCTTCCCGGCGCCCCGCTCGCGTCCAGGGTGAAGCCGGCGATCGAGGCACCGTCGTCGAGGGTGACGGCGGGTCCGGGGGACGTGGTACCCGCCAGATCGATGGTGTACCGCGACGGGGTGGGCGCCGAGGCGTCTCCCCCCACCAGGTGGACGCCGGGCGGAACGGCCAGGGTCCCGCTGGCACCGAGGTGCACGGTCGTCGTCGTGGTGAAGTCGTCATGCTGTACCACGATGCGCGTCACCGCTGGAGTGGCCGCCACACGGTCGAACGCCGCACCGAGGGTGGTCAGCCGGCAGGCGGGTGGCTGGGCAGCCCCCGTGGGCGCGCCGGTCAACAACGAGGAGCTGGCCGGAGCCGGGTCGACGTAGACGGTGTCGACAGGCGCAGCTTTACAGACGCAGACATTCGCCCCTTGCACCGTGGCCGCGGTCAGGTGCTGGCTGGCGCAGTCGAGGGACACCTTCCACAGCAAGCAGGTCCCCACCATCTCGCAGTCGAGGACGGCGTCATCGGTGACATCTGCGACGCTGGCGCCCGCCCCGGCGGCGGCGCAGCCCTTGCCCACCGATGGCGCGTCGGCCGGGCAGCCACAGGCCGTGCCGGTAGGCACCACGCCTGGGACCTGGCAGTTCTGTCCTGGGGCGCAAGCGTTGTCCGATGCGGCGACGAAGAGGCATCCGCTGGCGTCGGCCGCGCAGTGCCCGAACACGGTGGGATCGGCAGCGGTGCAGAAGTCCCCTTCCTGGGCCGGCTGACCGCATCGCGGATCGTCGGCGCAGGCACAGGTGCCCGCAGTGCAGGCCTGATGAGTCCCGCAGGGCTCCGAGGCGCGCCAGGTCGGGCAGCCGTCGGCGCCCAGGACACAGGCTTCGGGGGCGCCGGTGGCATCGCAGGCGGTAGTCCCCACCGGGCATGCGGCGGGACACGACGCTCCCCCTTGGCCGCCGGGGTTTCCCGCGGCGCCGCCGGTCTGCCCGGAGAGCCCGCCCGGACCGTTCATGCCCCCGGTCGGTGTGGCGCCGCCGGTTGCGGAGCCTCCAGGCGCTCCGCCGGCACCGGCATGGCCGGGGCTCCCACCGGTTCCGCCGGGAGCCTTGGAAGAGGAACTGCAACCCGCAGCGAGGGTGCACAGGATCACGCACAGGGTGGAGGTGGAGGCTCTTCTGTGGTCCACACCCTCACTATCGACTCATCGGGCCAAGGTCTTGAAGCCGTCTCGCTCCTGTGAGCGGTGCGGTCGACTCGCCAAGGACGGGGGCCAAACACCGCTCTGGAAATACAAAAAGGCCCGGAGCGTTCCCGCTCCGGGCCTTCTAGTTTCTTACGTACGAGCTTGCGCTCGTGCTACCAGGCGGCGCTTACTGCAGCGCGACCGGGCAGGTGGTCGGCGCGCCACCCGGGCAGATACCCCACGACGAAGCGTCGTCGTTGCCCTGGGACGCGGCCGCGAGAGCCGACGAGTAGTCGGAGCCCGAGATGATGGTGCCCGCGTTCCACTTGACGCCGTACGCGTGAACATGCAGCAGGCTCTGGCCCGATGCATTGTCCACCGCCAGCGGGACCGCCAGGCCCAGGTTGGCGGCCGTGGCGCTGTAGCCGGCCAGCGTGTTCGGCGAAGCGGCCGCCGAGCAACGCATGGTCAGATCCACACCGACGATGCTGCCGTCGCTGCTGATGTCCCAATCGCCGTCCGGAGAGGTCCCCGAGGCGGAGGTGCTGATCCGCTGCGGAACGCCGAACGCCAACTGAGCGCGGCCGTTGCAGCTGCTGACGTTGCCGAGGAAGCTCGACATACGGATACGCGTGCACTCGACGCCCGTGGAGCAGCCGATGTCGCTGACCTGGAGGGCGCTGCTGCCGGTGGCGTTCGGGTTCGTGATATCGCTGGCGGCGAAGTAGATACCGCCCGCGACCGGCTCGGAGCCGGCGGCCGGGACGACCGTCAGGTTACCCGTGACCAGGTTGCCCTGGAGGCTGACCTCGGTGACATCGCGGTCGGCGGTGCCAACGGTCGGGAAGCCCGGCGTCGAGGGATCGACGTCAGTTGCTTCCGTCACGTAGATACCGACGCCCGTGTTGTTCTGGACGTGGTCGTTCTTGAGGACGGCGGACAGCTTACCGCCGGTGCTCGTCGAACCACCGAAGATGCCCGAGGCTGCCGTCGGCGCCACGATGGGGCCGAGGGCATCGGTCACGCCAACGCCGCAGAGACGAGTCCCCGTGACGCCGTTGATGAAGTCGCCTTCACCACCGGAGAGCGTGATGCCGCAGCCAGTGTTGCCACTGACCGTGCTGTTGCTGAGGCTGAACAGGAAGCCCGTGTTCCCGCTGATCTGGCTGCGCTGCACGTCGATACCACCCGACTTGTTGGCGTAGGTGGTCTGATTGGTGCCGTTGCCGGTGATCTTGACGGTGTCGAGAGCGACCGGGACGACGTCACGAATGAGCACGCCGGCGCGACCGTTGTTGGTGAACGACGCCCCGGTGATGAGGACGCGAGCCAGCGGATCGTTCGGGTCGGTGCCGGTGAGCGCCAGCGACGAGAAGACCTGCAAGCCGTCCTGCAGGTTGGCCGTCGAGATGACGTTCGCGCCGCTCGAAACGACGTGACCGTTGTTGACGACGATGCCGTCGACGTAGTTCATCACCTTCGTATTGTCGGCGATCGTCAGGCGCGGCACCGCGGTGTTGGCCGCAGGCGTCGTGACGTTGACGATGGCGTTCTCGGCGCCGCTGCCGACGACGATACCCGCCGTCGCCGTCGTGTTGCCGAGGGGCGTGACGACGTCGATGAGGGTCGAGGCCGCCGCGGAGGCGCCGGTGACGGTGACGTTACCGGCCGAAGCGACCGCCATGACACCCGCCGAGGCAGGAGCCGCAGGCTGCTGAACGCTGATGCCCGTCCAGCCGGTGGTGCCGGTGATGTGCGTGCCATTGACGGTGACGAGACCGCCGTTGGCGAGGACGCCGAGACCACCGGTGGTGGTCCCAGCGGCGCTGATGCTGCCCTGGTTGATGTTCACGCCCATCGCGGCCGGGCTGTTCGACAGCTCGACCTTGTAGCCGATGAAGCCGGCCGCGCTGCTGGCCAGCACGTCCACGCTGGTGACGGTCGCCGTTCCGTTGAACACGTGAACGCCGACGCCGCCGGGGCCGACGTGGATGTTGTGCGGGGTCAGCGAGGCCGAACCGTCGATGCCGTTACCGGCGGAGTCGTTGGTCACGGTCAGGATGTTGCCCGCGTCGGAAGCGGCCAGGTTGCCGGTACCGGCGACGCCGTTGTTGGCGCCGTTGGTGCCGAGCTCGACGTTGACCTGCGCGGTGCCACCGGACAGGTTCACGTTGACGTGGTTCGCTACCAGGCTGGCCGTGGTGCCGGCGAAGGCATCCGTGGCGTGGTCGAGGACGATGCCACGACCCGTGCCGGCGCCGCCGACGATGGACAGGAAGTCAGCCTGCCAAGCGGCCTGGCCCTGAACGACGCCTGCTTCGACGACGAACCAGACGGCGCTGCTCGTTCAGGGCCAGGCCGGCGTTCTTGCTGAGGATCAGGATCTGGTTCAGCTTGCCGGTGATCGGGGCGGCCGCCTGAGT
>Ga0105238_10005325_pt1 | contig 12714 bp, 16 predicted proteins | sample KBSC34metaG_FD_81526 | JGI IMG/M metagenome (GOLD analysis project Ga0105238, IMG submission 81526) | Corn rhizosphere microbial communities from Kellogg Biological Station, Michigan, USA - KBS C3-4 metaG | ecosystem: Host-associated > Plants > Roots > Rhizosphere > Soil | place: Michigan, USA... | reverse complement strand
GCGGCGGCCCACGGCTGCAGCGGCAGCGGCTCCTTCACACCCGCGTCGATGTTGAAGGCCCACGCCGACAGCGGCGTCTTCTCGAGGCAATCGCCCTTACCGTCGCTCAGCAGCGGCGGACAGGGCAGATGATTTGCCGCCAGCCACACACCAGAGAGATCCGGCTTTCCGTCCGTCGTGCGCGGCGCGGGCGCTTTCATATCGACCGCGCCATTGGCCAGTCGCGGCACCTTCCCTGGCGTCGGGTACTTGAACCACTGCGCCTCGGCGCGCGATGCCACCGCCGTGAAGAGCACGGCGACGATTATCCCGATGACTCGTTGATGCCGCACTCTCATGCCCGCGCGTCATCCGCCTGCCAGTTGCGGACCATCTTCTTGATCGCCGTGCGGTCGTCGAGCTTCTCGCTGAGCACCTTGCGCGCCAGTTCCGGAAATTCCGCATCGCTGGCAAAGCGCAGCGCGCACAGCTGGTTCGTCGTGAACTCACCGAACCGCGGACCCAGGTCGGGCGCAAGACCCGCCACTCGCATTTGCATCTCGAGCCGGATGACGCGGTCCTGCACCCTGAGCGCGAAGAGCCGCGCCCAGAACATGATCATCAGCAGCGCCGTGGCGGCCACGACGCCCATGCCGTTCGGGAGCGACGGCGCGGTGATCAGCAGATAGAGCCGGTAGACGAAATAGATCGCTACCAGCGCAAACGTAAAGTAGTGGTACGCCGGAACCACTTTGACGTGGTTCGCATAGGTCTGTGGCTTCGCAGCCATGATTCCTCCTCGGCGCCCGACGGGGGGCGGCAACCGACATTGTACTTACGGCCTCACCCGCCTTACCTGCCTGACCCGCCCCAATTTGATCTACGCTACCCGCCAATCGGAGGAGGCCCTATGAAGACTGCCGTCCGCTGCGCCCTGGTCGTCGCCGCGCTCACCGCGTCTACCTTCGCATCCGTCACCACGGTCAAACCCGAAGACGTCGGCCTTTCGGCGGTGCGCCTGCAACGGATCACCGACATGATTCAGCGCCGCATCGCCGCCGGCGATCTCACCGGCGCGGTCACGATCGTCGCGCGGCGCGGCAAGGTGGCGCACCTGGCTGCCCAGGGCATGATGGATCTGGACTCGAAAAAGCCGATGACGCCCGACACGATGTTCCGCATCGCGTCGATGACCAAGCCGGTGATCGGCGTGTCGATCATGATGCTGGTCGAAGAAGGCAAGCTGCATCTGAGCGATCCGGTGGCGCGTTTCATACCGGAATTTGCCAACATGAAGGTCGCGGTGGCGCGCCCCCGCAGCGGCGGCAGCGAGGGGCCGAGTGTTTACACAGTGCCCGCGCAGCGTCCCATCACCATCAAGGATCTGCTGACACACGTCTCCGGTCTCGGCAGCGGACCGATGAGCACGGGCGACATCGAGAAAGTGGCGCGAAAGGAGGGCGAGCGGCTGGCCGATTACATCCCGCGCCTTGGCGGCACGGTCCTCGAATTCCAACCCGGCTCTCGCTGGTCTTATAGCCCGGGCGCCGGCTTCGAGACGCTCGGCCGCGTGATCGAGATTGCGAGCGGCCTGCCGCTCGATCAGTTCGTGCGAACGCGCATCTTCGATCCGCTCGGCATGCGGGACATCACCTTCTGGCCGACCGACGCGCAGATGCCGCGCGTGGCCACGGTTTATCAGCGCACGCCCAGCGGACTCACGAAGACGCCGATGCCCAACGACACGATGTCGCGCCATGTGTATTTCCGCGGTTCGGGAGGCCTCTACGCCACTGCCGAGAGCTACGTGCCACTGGGTCTCATGCTGGCCAATGGCGGCGAGTTGAACGGCAAGCGGATCCTCGGTCGCAAGTCAGTGGAGATGCTGAGCGCCGTGCACGTGCCCGATTCACTACCCGGGCGTCCCCCGGGCGAAGGGTTTGGATTGAGCGTGCGGGTCGTCACCAATCATGCCGCGCGAGGCACGCTGCTCTCAGACGGCACATATGGGTGGTCCGGCGCACAGGGCACGCACTTCTTCGTCGATCCGAAGGAGCAGACGGTAGGAGTCTTGATGGTGCAGACTCCGAACAACGAAATTAGAAATGAGTTTGAAGATCTCGTTGCGCAGTCGATCGTCGATTAGAGGGTTCTAATGCAATGCGGCTCAGTTAGCTATAGATGCCTCGTCACGACGTGAGGTATAAGTATTAGGCTCGTGTCTCACTAAGAGACTGGGCTGAGGAGTCCTTGTGGCATTAGACGTTCGTTCGAGTTTGAACAGCGCGTTGAAGGCGCTCCACGCCGATCGCGCTCGCATCGAGAAGCAGATTGATGCAGTGACCAGCGCGCTCACGGCGCTGGGCGGCGCGGCGCCCCGCGTGGCCAAGACGACGGGGCGCCGGGGCCGGCGCAAGATGAGCGCGGCGCAGAAGAAAGCGGTCAGCGTGCGAATGCGCGCGTATTGGGCGAAGCGTCGCGGTTCGAAGTAGCACCCATCCCGAGGGCGGCGAGACCGTCCACCGCGAGTAGTCCGCCGAAGCCGCGAAGCGGCGAGGCAAAGAGAAAGAATTCCCACTTCCAGCATCAACTTGCGGAACGCTTGCCAACCAGAGCTCACGCCGTGGTTGACAAGCGTGAATGCAGGTTGGTGCCGGAGGTGGGAATCGAACCCACACGGGGAGTAAACCCCACCGGATTTTGAGTCCGGCGCGTCTGCCAGTTTCACCACTCCGGCGGGCAGGAACGACGGCCGCGCAGAGACGGCCGGGTGCGAACGTTCAGTATACCGAAGCGCAGCCAACCTCGGCCTTGCGCTCGCCGGTCAGCACAAGGCCTCGGGCTATACTGCGGATCACTTGTCGGGCGGGTCTGAACCCTGCCCCCACGAAAAACTGTGCCGGATCACACCCGTATCGGTCCCACGCTCGTCATCACCGGCGAGCTCGAATGCAGCGAAGACCTGCTCATTGAAGGGCGCGTCAACGGCCACCTCGTCGTACGTGACGCCCAGCTGACCATCACGTCGAGCGGCACCGTCGACGCCCAGGTCCATGGCGTCCGTGTGCTGGTCGAGGGGCAGCTCAAAGGCGGCATCACGGCCACCGAGCGGATCGAACTCGCGTCCAAGTCGCGTGTGGAAGGCAGCCTCAGCGCTGACCGGGTAGTGATGTGGGAGGGCGCCCGTTTCGACGGGGGCATCGACATGCGCCAGCGGACCATCGCGTCCAAGATGGCGCAGTTTCGTACCGGTGCGGCGGCGTCCGCCGGCCGATGACACGGGCGCTCGTTCGACTCGCCCTCGGCATTGCGCTGGCTGCCGGCCTCACGGGGTGCGGCGTCGGCACGTTGAAGGTCACCAACATTCAGACCGGCCGCTCGCTCAACTCCGACAACAGCGTAGGCACGCTCGGCACCACGTTCAAACCGAGCGACACGATCTACGTCGCGGTGCTCACGGACGGGACGGGGCGCGCCACAATCGGCGCCAAGTTCTCGCATCTCGGGCGGACCGTGTCCGAGCCCCAGAAGAAGGTGTCGTACCGCGGCGCGGCCGCCACCGAGTTCCACCTCGATTACGCAGGCGGTCTCCCAGCCGGCGAGTACGACATCGAGGTCTTTTTCGAAGGCCAGTCCGCGGGGATGCGCAAAGTCAGGGTCGAGCCGTAAGATGGCCGGAGCGTGAACGACGCCTCCAGTCCACGCGATCGAAGCCGCGACACCGGCCTGGCCCTGGTGCTGCTGCTCCTCATCGCCCACGCGGCCACCCACCGCGACGGGTTCGCCACGGCCGCCATCGTCGTCCTCGTCGCGGCGATGACCGTGCCGCTGCTTTTCAAGCCAGCATCGATCGTGTGGTTCGGTCTGTCGCACGTTCTCGGCACGGTCATGTCGAAGGTGCTGCTTGCCGTGGTGTTCTACGTGATCGTCACGCCCATCGGCGTTGTTCGCCGCATGCTCGGGCACGACTCGCTGCGGCTGCGCGCGTTCAAGTCGGGCGACGGGTCGGTGATGCGGACGCGCGGCCACGTGTTCGCACCGGGCGATCTCGAGAAGCCGTACTGAGGCCACCGTGGAATTCCTTCGAGACCTCTGGGGGTTTCTCAGCCAGCGCAAGAAATTCTGGCTGCTGCCCGTCATCGTCGCCCTGGTGGGGTTTGGCGCCTTGATCGTGCTGACGAGCGGATCGGCGATCGCGCCGTTCATCTATACCCTTTTCTAGTGCGTCAGGCGATCCTCGGCATCTCTGCCTACTACCACGACAGCGCCGCCGCGCTGCTGGTAGACGGGACGATTGCGGCAGCCGCCCAGGAAGAGCGCTTCACCCGCAACCGTCACGACGCATCGTTTCCGATTCACGCCTGCCGCTACGTACTCGAGGAGGCGGGAATCGGCTACGACGACCTCACCGCCGTCGCGTTCTACGACAAACCGTTCCTCAAGTTCGAGCGGCTGCTCGAGACCTATCACGGCTTCGCGCCCTCCGGCCTCACGAGCTTCGTCACCGCCATGCCGGCGTGGATCAAGGAAAAGCTGTTCATGCGGCGCCTGCTGGCGGATCACCTCGGCGAACTTGGCACCGCCCGCCATCGCGTCCTCTATCCCGAGCATCACCTCTCGCACGCCGCGAGCGCGTTCTATCCATCGCCCTTCGACGAGGCCGCCATTCTCACCATCGACGGCGTCGGCGAGTGGGCGACGACGACGATCGGGCGCGGACGCGGCGCGGACATCGAGATTCTGAGCGAGCTGCACTTCCCTCACTCGATCGGGCTGCTGTATTCCGCGTTCACCTACTACCTCGGATTTACCGTCAACAGCGGCGAATACAAGCTGATGGGGCTGGCGCCGTACGGCCATGCCGGCTCCGAGCAGGTGCGTGGATTCGTCAACACCATTACGCGCGAACTGGTGGACGTGCGGCCCGACGGGTCGCTGCTGCTCAACATGCCGTACTTCGACTTCGCCACGGGCCTCCGCATGGTGGAGGAATCGAAGTGGGCGCGCCTCTTCGGCCTGCCACGTCGAACGCCCGAGGACCAGCTGACACAGGCGCACATGAACCTCGCACTCGCGATCCAGCAGGTGACCGAGGACATCGTGCTGCGGCTGGCGCGCACGGCGCGCGAGGTCACCGGCTGTCGCCGTCTCGTCATGGCGGGCGGCGTGGCGCTCAACTGTGTCGCCAACGGCAAACTGGTCGATGCCGGCATCTTCGACGACCTCTGGATCCAGCCGGCCGCGGGCGACGCTGGCGGCGCTGTGGGTGCAGCCTATGCCGCGTGGCACATCCATCGCCGTCAGCCGCGCGTGGTCTCGTGCTGCGACGCGATGGCGGGCAGCTACCTTGGCCCGCAGTTCTCCGGTCTGGATATCGAACGCACCATCCGGACGTTCGGCGCGCGCGCCGTCGCCGCGTCCGACAGCGTCGCGCTGGCGGCTGCCGTCGCGCAGCGTCTGGCGGCAGGCCAGGTGGGAGGCTGGTTTCAAGGGCGGATGGAGTTCGGACCGCGGGCGCTCGGCAACCGTAGCATCCTGGGCGACCCGCGCGATCCCGCGATGCAGAAGCGGCTGAACCTGAAGGTGAAATTCCGCGAGGGCTTCCGGCCGTTCGCGCCGTCGGTGCTGGAAGAGGACGCCGCCGAACACTTCGCGCTGGATCGTCCGTCGCCGTACATGCTGCTGGTGGCGCCGGTGCAGGAGGGACGGCAGCGGGCGCTGCCGGCGGCGCTGCAGAACGCCCCGATGTACGAGCGGCTCTACTTTCAGCGATCGCACCTGCCGGCTGTGACGCACGTGGACTACTCGGCGCGGATCCAGACGGTGAGCCGCGCCACCAACCCGCGCTACTGGGAGTTGCTGCAGGCGTTCAAGGCGCTCGCCGGGTGCGGGGTGCTCGTGAACACCAGCTTCAACGTGCGTGGTGAGCCGATCGTCTGCACGCCGGACGACGCCTACCGCTGCTTCATGCGCACCGACATGGATTTTCTGGCCATCGGCGACTACCTGTTCGACAAGAGCGAGCAGCCGCCGCTGGAGGAAAAGCCCGCGACGTTCGCGCCGGACTAGAGCGGTCTGAAGACCGATCTCTGCGTCCCTACCCGCCGACCCGCCCTACCCGCCTCACCCGCCTAACGCAGCGCGGCCCCGATCGCATCCGCGAGCATCTCGTAGCCTCGACGCGTGTAGTGGCAGCAGTTGTCGATGTACACCGGCGCGCGCTCGGCGTCGAACAGGTGCACGCCGTCCACGAACGTCACCCCTGCTTTTGTGAATGCACCGCTCGCGACCACGCGCTCCAACTCCGGGTAGCCCTGCTCCGCTCCCGGTTTGAACGGCGACGCGGCAGTGAGCGCCACATCAGCTTCGCCCGGCGCGAACGCGCGCGAGGTGAAGTACTGGTTTGGCTGCAGCAGGTGGACGTAGCGCGCGCCGCCGGCCGCCAGCATGTCTCGCATCAGGAGCGAGGCCCGCATCCAGCCGGCCGCGATGTCCTGTTGCAGCGCGGCGCCATCGCGCGCCCGCACCGTCGGCGTCACCCGGATCAGCGACGTACCGGATCCGGCCGGCAGCGCGTCGAAGCGGCGCACCTCGTTTTGATATTGTCGGTCGAGCACCGAATGCATGCGCGAAAAGACGAAGTACAAGGCCGCCGACCAGGCACCGTTGGCACGGACGGCTGCCGCGTTCAGGCGCCGGCGATAGCCTTGAATCCGCGCCAGCGCCTCGACTTTGTCGCCGCTCATCGACGATTGATCGAGCAGCGTCACCAGCGGGTCCATGTGCATCGCGCTCGGCATCGAGATGTCCGAGCCGCGCGCGTCGTTGAGCGGTGACAGCGCCACCTCGTTGAAGCCGTCGATGTTGATCGCCAGATCAAGCTCCTGCCCGATCGACAGGAAGTAGCTCAGAATCAGCAGCTGCTGCGGCTGCTTGTAGCCTTCGTGTGCGAAACAGAGCGGCACGATGTCGCGCCCCTGATACGCCGGCAGCGCCGACAGCCTCCCCACGAGCCGCTCGGTGCCGACCTCGCAGAACCAGGCGGCGACAGACCCGCCAAAGATGCCGACGAGAAGCTGCTTCGCATTCGCGCGCGGCACTGGATAGTCGTGCGTCGCCGTGAACCCGAAATTGTTCGTCGCCGCGGCGCGGGGCTCGTTCGGCGGTGCCGGCGGACGCAGTGCCGGTGGCAGATCGAACGGGATGCCTGGCTGGTGCGTGGGGCCGAAATACGGGTGCAACGCCGCCGTCGTGACCCGGCCACCCGCTGGTTCTGGCACGAGCGCAATCTGCGGCCGGTAGGGATCGACGTAGTACAGCCAGCCGGTCTGGTAGCCGAACACAGCGGCCGCGATGACTTCAGCCGCGACGACGAAGACCAGCAGATTGATGACGAGCAGCGAGGCGACGCGCCGGATCATGCGAGGGCGAAGAGAAGCCTACAGTATGATCGCCGCCCGATGTCTACTCCTACTCCAGCCCCGGCTCTGCCACCCGAAGCCTCCGCCGCGCAGCTCGCATTCCAGATCGCCTGGGGCTATGTCGGATCGAGCGCACTGCATGCGGCGCTCGAACTCGGTCTACCCGATCGCCTCGCAGCGGGCGCCAAGCCGGTGTCAGAGCTGGCGCGTGAAACAGGCACGAACGAAGACGCGCTGTATCGCGTCCTGCGGGCGCTCGCCAGCTTCGGCATGTTCGAGGAACAGGCGCCGCGCACCTTTGCGGCCAACCTGCCGGCCCAACTCCTTCGCGCGCAGGCCGGCACGGCACGCGACATCCTCTATTTCCTGACCGACCCTCATCATTTCCGGATCCACGCCGACCTGCTGCACACGCTGCGCACCGGCCAGCCGGCGGCGGAGAAAGTGCTGGGCGGTCCGGTGTTCCAGGTGTTCGCGTCGGACCCGGCCTGGGGCAAGGTGTTCAACGACGCCATGACGTCGATGAGCGGGCTGGCGATTCGCGCCGCGCTCGAGGCGTTCGACTTCGGCGACATCCGCGTGCTGGTGGATGTCGCTGGCGGACATGGCCGCGTACTGACGTCGATCCTGCAGCGGTATCCCGCGATGCGCGGCGTGCTCTTCGACCAGGACCACGTGATCGCAGGCGCCGGACCGCTGATTGCGGAATCGGGTGTCAGCGATCGCTGCACCGCGGTGTCGGGCGACTTCTTCCGGGCGGTGCCGGCGGGGGGCGACGCCTACATCATGAAGCACATCCTCCACGACTGGGACGACGACCGGTCGCTGACGATTCTTCGCCATATCCACCGCGAGCTGGCCGGCGTTGCGAACGGGCGCGTCCTGCTGCTCGAGTCGATCGTCCAGCCGGGCAACGTGCCCGACTTCGGCAAGCTGATCGACTTGGAGATGCTGCTCATTCCCGGTGGCCGTGAACGCACGGCCGAGGAATTCGGCGCGTTGTTCGCGCGCGCGGGCTTCGAATTGACGCGCATCGTGCCTACGGCGTCGGCGCTGTCGGTCGTCGAAGGCGTCGCGCGCTGAACGCGGCCACCGATGCCCCGCCCGCTGCGCACCGTCGTCCTGGGAGGCGTTGCCGCGGTCGTGCTGCTCGGCGCAGCCGCCGAGTACCTGGACCTGCCGCTGCGGATCACGCGACGCGTCGACGCATGGGTCGCGCGCCCGCGAGTGGTCACGGGTGGCGACGCGTTCGAGCTGGTGCTCGTCTCCGACGACGAAGGCAGCCGCCAGACGGGCCAGTTCGATGGCGAGCCTGGCGACGATCTCGCGTTGGTAGGATTCGGCCGCATTCGACTCCTGACGCCGGCCACCCTGGCGGAACATCAGAGCGTCGATCTGACCGGTAGCCTGCCCGCGGCGTGGACGCCGTCGATGCGGCTGGCACGCCTCGGCGGCATGCCCGTCGTCGTGGACACCGGCGGCGGCTTCGACGACACACGCGTACGTGATCTCGACGGCAGCGAACGCTGGCGCTATCGGCCCGAATCCGATGTGCCCGCGACGTCGCTGATACCGGCAGACCTCGATGGCGACGGCGACACCGAGTTCTACGCCACGATCACGAGCCACGCGGTCCGGCTCGACGCGACCGGGAACGAAGTGTGGCGCGCCCCCTTTTCGGTCGGCCGCATCGTCGCCACGGCGCCGCAGACGCGGCGCGATCCCGCGTGGATCGTGGCCCAGGGGCAGGGGGAAACGGTCGTGTGGGATAGTCGCGGCATGCGGCTGGGCAGCGTCACGATGAAGGACGCGCCGCCGCTTGGCGTGATCGACCGCCCCGACGGCCGCTTCCTGCTGACCGGCGGTCCGGCGGTACGCGCCGTCGGTCTCGACGGCCGCGTGGCCTTCACGTGGGCCGTCGATGGGATGCAGATATCGAACGCGCTTCCGCTCTCGCTTGAAGCCGGTGCGCCGCCGGCCATCGCGCTGATTGCCACCGGTGAGGAGCCCTCGATGCGATGGCGGCTGCAGGTCGTGGCGGCTGATGCGACGCTCCTCTATGACGAGATCCTCAACTCACCGACCGAGCTGCTCAAGGCGCGCGGCGCCGACGGCATCGACCGGCTGTTCCTCGACCGTGCAGGTTTGTTCACCCTCCGCCGCCGCGCCCAGTGACCGCACAATAGACCTCGGGACATGCACGACTACGTGATCGCGGTCGACGCCTCGGATCAGGAACTGGGGCCGGTCGACAAGCTGCAGGCGCATCGGAGGCCGGTGCTCCACCGCGCCTTTTCCGTGTTCGTGCTGGACGATCGTGGCGCCATGCTGCTGCAGCGGCGCGCCGCGGGAAAGTACCACTCGGCCGGCCTGTGGTCGAACGCATGCTGCGGCCATCCGCGCCCGGGCGAGCCGGTGCTGACGGCCGCGAGCCGCCGGCTGGCCGAAGAGATGGGCATCGAGTGCGCGCTCTCGGCCGCCGGCACCGTGGCCTATTCCATCGACGTCGGCGGCGGCCTGCGCGAGGAGGAGTTCAATCACGTGCTCGTGGGGTTGTTCACCGGAGAGGCACGGCCCGATCCAGACGAGGTGTGCGACTGGCGGTGGACGACCGCCGAGGCGCTGCACACGGCTCGCGAACGCGAGCCCGATACGTTCACACCGTGGTTCGGCGTCGTGTTCGATCGCGTGCGCACCTGGATCGAAAGTGGTTACGCGGCGCTCCCAGGGACTGTCCAGGCGGCGTGGCGGCTCCGGTCTTGATACCATCGAAAGATGCGACCTGATCTGAAGGCGCTTCGCCAGCTGAGCGATCTCGATCAGCTGCTCGAAGGGTCAAGGCGCCGACCCGTCCTTCTCTTCAAGCACAGCTACGCGTGCGGCACGAGCGCCGAGGCGCTCGACGAGTTGATTGCGCACCTGGACGAGAAGCGCCGGCACGACACCGACTACGCGGTCGTGACGGTGCAGACGCACCGCGAGATCTCGAACGCCGTCGCCGCGCGGCTCGGCGTGCGGCACGAGACGCCGCAGGCGCTGCTGATTCGCGACGGTCGCGTGGTGTGGAGCGCCTCGCACTTTCGCGTCACCGCGGATTCCGTCGCCAAAGCGCTCGATCAACACCTCCCCACCACACTCGACACCATCCGCCCCTCGTAATCCCCTTCACGCGCGGCAAGGATCTCGAGCGGCGCCACCAGTCGGGCCAATTCGCCCGGCGCCAGCAGGAACGCCGGATTCGTCGGCCGCCCGCGGGCCGCCTGCGCGACCGTGAACGTCTCGTAGACCATCACACCACCAGGCCGCAGCGCCGCCAGCAGCGCCGGGAACAGCGGCCGATGCAGATAGTGGACGACCACGATGACGTCGTAGGCGTCGTCGCCGAGCCTCGCGCCCTCCACTTCGAGATCCATCGCACGCGCCGTCAACGGCAGCCCTTCGCGCCGCGCGCGAGCGTCGAGCGCCGCGACCGTCGCGGCGTCGCGATCGACCGCAGTGGTGTCGAACCCCCGTGCCGCCAGCCAGAGTGCGTTGCGCCCGTGGCCACACGCCACGTCAAGCGCTCGGCCCGCCGGGGGCAGCAACGCGCGGTTCGCGACCAGCCAGGCTGCGGGCGTCTGCGACGAGTGATCGTGTCCGCTCATCGCTCAGCCTCCAGCGATCGCGCGACCGCATGTCCCGCGACCCAGCCCGACGACCACGCCCATTGGAAATTGAAACCACCGAGACGGCCGTCCACGTCGAGCACCTCGCCCACCAGATACAGATGGTGCTGGCGACGCGACTCCATGGTGGCCGTGTCGATCTCCTCGAGCGGCACGCCGCCGGCGGTCACTTCGGCAGAGGCGTAGCCGCGGCTATCCTGCACGCCGACTTGCGAATCGAGGAGCGAGTGAACCAGGCGGCGCCGATCCTCGCGCGACAGGTGCGCCATCGTCGTGCCACGTTCGAGACCCACCTGCGCCAGCCAAGCCGACACGACCGCCTGCGGCAGCCAGGCGGCGAGCACCGTCGCGATCTGGGCGCGTGGCCGAGCGCCTGCTTCGTCGATCAGCCGCCGGTCGAGCGACTCGAACGTATCGCCCGGCAGCAGCGACAGGCGCACGTCCGCCGTGTGGCCCTCGAGCATCGCGCGGTGCCAGTGGCGGGACAGGTTCAGCACGACCGGACCGCTGATGCCGAAGTGGGTCCACAAGAGTGAACCCTCGAGCCGCACGAGCGTCTTGCCGGCGGCACGCAGAGTGAGACCTGTTGGATGCGATACACCCGCGAGCGCCTCGTGGACGGAACCACGCAGAATCAATGGCGCCAGCGCGGGCGTGGTCGGCACGCACGTGTGGCCGAACGCTGCGGCAAGCTCATATCCGAACCCGTCGCTGCCGCTCTTCGGCAGCGAACGGCCTCCGGTGGCGAGCACGACCGCGCGTGATGTCATCAGTCGCCCACCGGCGCACTCGATGACGAACTCCGGTCCGTCGCGACGGATGGCCACGACGCGCGCCCCGGTCTCGATCGTCACGCCGCATCTCGACGCTTCAGCCAGGAGCGCCTCGAGAACCGTGCGCGACCGGTTCGAGTCGGGAAAGAGCTTGCCGTCCTCTTCCTCGTGCAGCGCGACGCCAAGGTCCTCGAAGAAGCGCGCGGCGCGATCCGGCGGAAACGCGCGCAACACGTTGGCGACCAGACGCGGCGCGGCGCCCCAGAAGTCGCGCTCGGTCACGACGCGGTTGGTGACGTTGCAGCGCGATCCACCGCTGACGAGAATCTTCGCGCCGATGGTGCGAGCACCGTCGAGAACGGTCACTCGTAGCCCGGGAGCCGCCCGCGTCGCAAAGATAGCGGTCGCGAGACCAGCCGCGCCGCCACCGACGACCATGGCATCAGCGTGTGAACCGTGTGAGGACACGAACGATTGGACGGAATCAGCGTCCGGGAACCGGCGTGACTTTCATGAGGCGAGGACGCCCCTCTCTCACGACGGTGACGCTGACTGTCCGGCCCGGCGGGGTTTCCGCGATCAGCTTCTTCAGATCTCGCGAGTCGCGAACGGCGAGACCGTCGAATCTCGTGACGAGATCGCCAGCACGCATGCCAGACATCGCTGCCGGGCTCTTCTCCGGCACGTCGACGAGAACCGCGCCGCCCGGCCGTCCCGCGGCGGACCCCGTCGTCGTGTCGCGGAACGTCGCGCCGATCTGCGCTCCAGGACCGCGCAGCGTCAGCCCGTCGTCCTGCGCAAACGCTGCCGCCGGAGTCGCCAGCATCGCGGCGAGGGTCACGACGCCGAGTGATCTCAACTGCATGACACCTCCGG
>Ga0105238_10005319_pt1 | contig 12720 bp, 13 predicted proteins | sample KBSC34metaG_FD_81526 | JGI IMG/M metagenome (GOLD analysis project Ga0105238, IMG submission 81526) | Corn rhizosphere microbial communities from Kellogg Biological Station, Michigan, USA - KBS C3-4 metaG | ecosystem: Host-associated > Plants > Roots > Rhizosphere > Soil | place: Michigan, USA... | reverse complement strand
CTTCCGAATCCAAGTCCTCCCAGCATCAGGCCAAGGCCATAAGGGGTGACCTGTCCGAGCACTTTCATGAAGGGCTGCCGCGGGGCCTGCGACTTCCCCTTCAATGGCGAGCCGATCGTGCTCTATCACGACGAGTCGTCGGTCAACGACGCGGATACGCTGGTGTTCTTCCGCCGTTCCGACGTGGTGGCGGCCGGCGACATCTTCCGGACCGACAGCTTCCCGGTGATCGACGTGGCGCAGGGCGGCAGCATCGACGGCGAGATCGCGGCGCTCAACCGCCTGCTCGACATCACCGTGCCGAGCAAGATGCTGCAGGAGGCCGGCACCTACGTGATTCCTGGCCATGGGCGCATCAGCGACGAGCACGAGGTGGTGTGGTACCGCGACATGCTCGTGATCATCCGCGATCGCATCAAGGACATGGTGGCGCGGAAGATGACCCTCGATCAGATCAAGGCCGCGAAGCCCGCGCTCGATTACGAGGGGCGCTACGGCTCCGACACCGGCCCGTGGACGACGGCGATGTTCATCGAAGCGATCTACAAGGACCTCACGAAGACCAAATGAAGCACGCCTTCTTGTCTATCCTGACCGTCGCGGGTGCTCTGACGGTCGCGTGGTCTGGTGTGTCCGCACAGCGTGGCGGACCACCTGCTGCACCTCTCACCGCGCGTCAGGCGGCGCCGGTTGATCTCACCGGGACATGGGTGGCCGTCGTGACCGAGGACTGGCGCTGGCGGATGGTGACACCGCCGAAAGGCGACGTGTCGAGCATCCCGGTGAACGGCGAGGGGCGCAAGGCCGCGATGGCATGGGACGCGGCGGCGGACGCGGCAAGCGGCAACGAATGCCGCGCATTCGGTGTCGGCGGGATCATGCGGCAGCCAGGACGGCTGCGGATCTCGTGGCAGGACCCGTCCACGCTGAAGATGGAGTTCGATGCCGGCAACCAGACGCGCACGCTGCTGTTCGATCGCGCGGCGCAGCCCGGCGCGGACAAGACATGGCAGGGGTTTTCCCGCGCCGAGTGGGAGGGCCCCGGCATCGGCCGCGGACCCGAGGCGCCGGCCGGACCGGGCGCGGGTCCGGCGGGGCCGCCTGTTCCTGGCGGCGGCGGTCAGGGGCTGCGCGGAGGGCCGCCTCCTCGTGGCGCCGCGGCGATTCAGCGTGGCGGCGACCTGAAGATCGTCACGACGAACTTCAAGGCGGGTTACCTGCGGAAGAACGGCGTGCCGTACAGCGAGCAGGCGAGCATCACCGAGTACGTGCACCGCCTGCCGACGCATCCCAACGGCGACGACTGGCTCAACGTGGTGACCGTGATCGAAGACCCTCGCTACCTGGCCACGCCGTTCTATACGAGCACGAACTTCCGCCGCGAAGCCGACGACAGCAAGTTCAAGCCGTCGCCGTGCAAGACCGACGCGCCGCTCCCGGTGAAGAGAGGTAACTCGTAGGGCGACATCGGGTCGCCTTGTGCGATCGCGGGGTGCTCCCCGTTTGTAGAGCATCTGGCCATTCCGGCCTGAGGCTTTACATGGAGCACCTATATGCGACGCTACTTCGCATGGGTTGCCGCCTTCGTCGTGGCGGCGGCCTCGATCGGCTGTGGCGATTCACCATCCGCGCCAACGAATTCCGCGCCGACATCAGCGCCGGCGCCCACACCTGCGTCCGTACCGGCGCCTGCCATTCCCCAGCTCGGTGGGACGTGGCGCGGCACCTATGAGTACACCTTCAACAACGTCCGCTATTTCTACGAGATCACGACGACCTTCAACCAGTCGGGCCGCCAGATCTCCGGCACGTGGCGGGCCTCGGATCCGGCCAATAAGGAAAACGGTGAATTCACCGGCACGATCGTCGGGGAAGGCGCGTCGGCGACCGTGAACGGCACGGTCACGCTCATCGGTGACAACACGCGTGGAGTCGGCGCCTGCCGTGCGCGTTCGAGTGTGAACAGCGAAAACTCGGTGTCGGCGGCCTCGCTGCGCCTGATCGGCCCCAACATAACGTTGCTCGACTGCACCGGCAATCTGCGCGGGCTCGTCTGGATCTTGGGGCGATAGCGGGAAGCCGGGGGGGCCTCCGCGGCGTAGCATCATGTCCCGGAGGTGCCCCAATGCCGACGCCGTTCGAGAGCGCGCAGCTCAATCTTCAACTCTTCGATCTCCGCCGCGACCCGGTGCTGCGCGAGGCGCGTTCGTGGTTCCTGCTCGACTTCCATCCTCTGAGCCTCGAGGAACTCCTTGCCGCGGTGGCGGGGGATCGGAACGCGTCGATCCGCATGGTGCTCGGCTACTGGGACATGGCGGCGTCGCTCGTGACGAGCGGCGCGATCGACGGCGACGCGTTTCGCGCCGCGCACGGCGAAATGTTCGGTACGTTCGCCAAGATCGAGCCGTTCCTCGCCGAGATGCGGACGAGGTTCAGCGAGCCGGCGTTCTGCCGCCACTTCGAAGCGGTCGTCATGGGCGAGTCTGATGCGGCCGGGATCCTGGCCCGGCGCCGCGAAGGGCTACGGACGTTGGCCGCCGCGCGTGCCACCCGGACCGGCTGAAGCCGGCCCCCACGTCCGCCCCCGCGAAACAATCGGTCCTACTTCCTCTCGGGTCCCGGCTGCACGGGCGACGGCTTCGACTGCGGCACGACGGGCTGGGTGGTGGTGTTCGTGGGGGCCACCGGCCGGTCACCCGCCCGCCGGATACTGCCGGCATCGATCGTCTCGCCCTTGTCGTTGATCGTCTGGAAGAACAGCTCGTCGTTCACGATCTCCACGAGCATGAACGCGTAGGTCTGGTCGTTGCCGTAGACCGTCAACTCCGATTTGTTCAGGTCGCCCCGCCGCAGCTTCGACGACGACCCGATGATGAAGTAGGCGACGCCCTTCTGCGGCTTGATGCGTTCGTAGAAGTGTTCGTGCCCGCTGAACACCACGTTCACCCCGTATTTCAGGAACACCGGCTCCAGCAGGCTGCGCTGCAGTTCGGCCGAGCCGTGCGTCTTGCCGGACGAATAGAGCGGATGATGGAAGAACGGGATCTTCCAGCCGGACCCGCTCGCCGACAGCTCTTTCTCGAGCCAGGCAATCTGCTTCTGATCGACGTAGTTGCTGTCGAGCGCGAAAAAGCGGACGCCGTCCTGCGGTTTGAACGTGTAGTACTTCTGCCCGTTCATGTTGAACGGCTTGAACTGCGTCTGCGCGGCGTCGTCGTGATTGCCGAGCGCGGCGTGGAATTCGACGCCGCCATCGAGGAGCGCCTTGTAGGGACCCGAGAACTTCTTCTGGTAGTCGCCGGGACTCTCGGAGCCGTACAGGTTGTCGCCCATCATCAGCACGAACTTGAACGGAAACTTCGCGCGCCACGCGGCCATCTGCTTGGCGATGGCGATCTGGCCGGCGCTGGGCTCGCCGGTATCGCCGATGACGGCGAACTTCACCGACCCCTCGGCGTCGGGCAGACGCAGTTCCTGCCCCGCCGCGACGACGGCGATCGGCAGCACGAGAGCGAACACGAGAACAGACAGGCGACGCATCAGACGTCCTCCTTCACTTACGCCGGGATCGCGTTGAGCATGTAGTCGACGACCAGATCGGCGGACGTGTCGAGAATCAGCAGGTGCCGGCCGACGATGCGGTACTCGAGCGGTTTCGGCAGCGGCGGCAGGGAGAGCAGCAGGTTCGACGGCACCGTCGGACGCGGCTGGTTCTCCGGGAACTTCGCGTTGACCTTGAACGGCACGGTGCCAGGCGCGGGCGCGTCGTCCTTGAGCACCGCTTTGGTGTCGCGTCCGTCTTCGCCTTTCAGTTCTGGCGCCAGCAGCTGACGGAAGACCGGCTGCACGCCGGGGGTGAAGATGTCGCCCGGCTGCGCGCTGGCGCGTGCGCTCTGCACCTTCGAGGCGAGGGTGTTCTTGGTGACATCGATCTTCGCGGGGTCGGCGGTCTCGTGCGGCTTGGCGTCGCCCTTGGCGAGGTCCTGATGCAGATCGGCGTACGCATCGACGCGCTTCTTGAATTCGGCGAGCGCCGCCGCGTTCGGGTTCACCGCGGGATCGGTGCTCGTCTTCTGCTTGCTTTGTTCAATCGCGACATCAGTGGCCGTGGAGGTGGCCGCGACGCGCTCGGTCGCCTTTGGCGTGGAACATGCCGAGATGAGAACTGCAATCGCCAGCCATCGCAAACCGGCGGCCAGATAGGCCAGATAGTGGACGCGCATGCTGAGCCTCCGAAGTCCGTACGTCTTCGCGGCGTGTTTTCACGAACCGTGCCGCAGCGCGAGGCGCACGATTGCGAGGCTTTCGCTGGATGACCTTCGGTCTCTAACTGGTCTGCTGCAGAGAATTGCAGAGGAGGCCCGCTAGACGTTCAGGATCGCGAAGCACTCCTGGAGACTCTTGAGCGCATCGCGCCCCGGCCCCGGCCGCCACTCGTGCGCCACGTAGCCGGTGTAGCCCGACTCGGCGATCGCGTTGGCGATGAAGCGGAAGTTCAACTCCTGCGTGCCGTCGATCTCCTGGCGCGTGGGCACACCCGCCACGTGAATGTGGCAGATGTAATCCAGGTTCTCGCGCAGGTTGCGGACGACGTCGCCGTCCATGATCTGCACATGGTAGATGTCGTAGACGACCTTCACGCGCGGCGACGCGACGCGGCGGCACACTTCCCAGCCCCAGTCGAGGTGATTGAACGTCTGGTCCACTCGCTGGTCCGCCGCCACTTTCGAGTTGGTGATCTCCATGCAGAGCGTGACGCCCTTCTGCTCGGCGTAGCCCTTCACGCGATTCAGGATCGCCACCGTGTTGGCAATCGTCTCTTCGCGCGGCATGCCGCGCCGTTCGCCCGGCATCGCGATCAGATTCGGGCAGCCGACGCTGGCGCAGGTATCGATTCCCTGTTTGAACGCGGCCTCGAACTTGTCGTGCTGCTCCTTGCGTACGAGCCCGTCCTGAAACGACGTGCCTGCGCCCGTCATCATCGCAGGCGCCAGGCCGTACTTCTTGAGCATCGGCGCCTGCTCCGGCGTGGGCAGGTCCATCCCCTTGAAGCCGAGGCGCTGCAGGATCTGGCAGCGTTCTTCGAACGACAGCTTCGAGTCGGCGCCCCACACGGACGCCATCACGCTCTGCTTGATCGCGACGCGCGGCTTCGACGGTGTGCTCTGAAGGGCGGCGGCCAGCGGCGCGACCGCCAGGCTGGCGAGAAAATCTCGTCGTTCCATGGCGCGCACTATACCGCGACCGTCGGTGAACCGGTGCGGGCGGGCTCCCAGCGCAAGCCGAGGCGGATGATCCGATCGAGCAACGCCTCGTAGCTCACGCCCATCTTCTCGCCCGACTCGGCGAAGTCTTCGCCATAGGCCAGGTTCGGATTCGGGTTGGCTTCGAGCACGAACGGGCGGCCCTCGTCGTCGAGCCGGATGTCGATGCGGGCGTAGCCGCTCAAATCCAGCGCGCGATAGGTGCGCTTGGCGATGTTGGCGATGCGCGCCACGACGTCCTCCTCGAGCACCGCCGCGTCGGTCATGATGCCGTTGGCTTTCTGGTAGCGCGTGCTCCACTTCACGCGCTCGGTCGCGATCCGCCAGCGGTTTTCGGCCATTCCCGCGAACGACATTTCCCACACGGGGAACACATCAAGCCGCTCGTTGCCGAGGACGCCGACGTAGAGTTCGCGCCCGTCGACGAACTGCTCGACGATCGCCGCGGTCCCCAGGCTCTCGTGGATGAACGTCACGCGTCTGGCGAGCTGATCGTCGTTTTCCACGACCGACGCCTGCGAGATGCCGGTCGACGACTCGAAGAACACCGATTTGACGATGAGCGGAAATGTCAGCTTGCGTGGCAGCTTCACCCGCCGGCCCACGGGGACGACCGTGAAGTCCGGCACCGGCACGCGGTGGTAGGCGAGCAGCTTCTTCGACAGCGCCTTGTCGCGCGCCAGGATCAGCCCGCGCGGGTTGCAGCCTGTGTAGGGAAGCCGCAGCAGTTCGAGGTAGCTCACGACGTTCTGATCGAACGTGGTGATGCCGGCAAACGCCTCGAGCAGGTTGAAGACGATGTGCGGGTTGAACGACTGGACCGTGGCGCGGATGCCGCGCAGATCGTCGTGGACGCCGCGCACCCGCACGTCGTGGCCGATCTCTTTCAACGTCTCGATGACGTCGAACTCCATCTTCCACTCGGCTTCGCGCACATCGATCCCCTGCGTGTCGCGAGGGGGCACGAGATGGTCGTGTACGAGCGCCAGGACGCGGACCTTTCTCATAGGAACAGCCGGTGCCCGCCGCTATGAAGATAGTTCATCGCCTGCACGGTCAGCAGCACCGTGAACTCCTGCCGCGCCTGCTCCTCGGAGACGGCCAGCCGCAGCCGCAGTTCCCGGCAGCGCCAGGCCATCTCCTCGATCACGCGATCGATCGTGTACTGGTAGATGCCGGTCCACCCCGCGACCACCTTGCGCACCGGCCGCCGGATACGGGCAATGAACTGCGCCGCGGTGATGTTGGACGCGAACTCCGGCGCGTCGGAAAACAGCCGGCGCAGGTCGCGATCGTAGAAGTTGGGGTGATCCACACCGTAGTGGCGTCGCTTGGTCCGATAGTGCTGCCGGAGCGTCTTCCGCATCTGGCTGAGCGGCTCGATTTCGGCGGGGTTGTCCACCGACGGCGCCTTGTGACGGATCGACGCCATCAAGTGGTCCATGTATTCCAGCTTGCGGAGCGCCGGCCATCCCGCATAGCGCTGCCGCCACTCGCTCGCGGGCGACAGCCATACAGCGAACGACTCGGCGAAATCCTCGTCGGGGTGGCTCTGGGCGTACCAGGAGTCGAGGTGGAGCACGTAGCTCTTGCTGTATGGCTTCGGCGTGTAGAACTCCGGATACGGCTCGGAGGGGGAGCCGAAGACCTCGCGCCGCTGGCGCCGCCGCCGCAGGCGGTAGGCGTTGTCGATGGCGTGACCCGCTTCGTGGCGGAGGATACGCATGCTCCATTCGTATTCGCCACCTTCGACCTCGAACATCTGCGCCTCTTCGAGCTTCTCGAGACGAGGATGCGCGAGATAGAACGGGATGGCGATGGCGGTCGCGCCATCGGGCGTGAACCACTCGTCGGCGAGATAGAAGTGGATGGGGCAGCGCACCCCCTTGGCCGTGATCTCGTGCCGGAGCTGGGCGACCCGCTCGGCGAGCGGCCCTTCGATTTCGAGCGGCAGGTCGCACATGCGCACGTCCAGCAGCGCTTCGTCCGGTAGAGATGCCCAGTCTGAGGAGAGCCGCGCGCGAGGCATGCCGAGGCTTCATTTTATAGACTAGAGCCCATGAGCACGATGCTGGCCACCCAGGAGCGCGACCGCGCGAAGATCGCCGACACCTACAAATGGAATCTCGCCGACGTGTATCCGGACCCGGCCGCGTGGCGGGCGCGGAAGGACGCCATGGCGGCGGAAATTCCGTCGATTCGCGCGTTCGAGGGCCGTCTGGGCGAGAGCGCCGGCACGCTTGCCGATGCGCTCGATCTGGTGTCGCGCCTGGACAAGGAGATTTCGCGCCTCTACGTCTACGCGAGCATGGTCGCCGACGAGGACTCGCGGCTGTCGGAACCGCAAGGCATGCAGCAGGAGATGCAGAACCTGTATGCGACCTTTGGCGCGCACGCGGCCTTCGTCGAGCCGGAACTGCTCCGGGTGGGCGCGGGGGCGCTCGAGCGCTTCCTGGCGGAGGAGCCGCGGCTCGAGCCCTATACGTTCCTGCTGCGCGACGCGATCCGGCGTGCCGCCCACACGTTGAGCGACGCCGAGGAAAAGCTTCTGGCGGACGCCTCGCCGATGGCCTCGTCGGCGTCCAACATCTACACGATTCTTTCGAACGCGGACTTTCCGTATCCGACCGTCACCATCGCGTCCGGCGAGTCGGTGAAGGTCGACCAGGCGGGCTACACGGCGCTGCGGGCGTCGGCCAACCGCGACGACCGGAAGGCGGCCATGTCCACCTTCTTCGGCGCGCTGGGCGGCTTCAGCCGCACCTTCGGCACGACGATGAACTCGAGCGTCCAGAAGGCGCTCTTCTACTCGCGCGCCAAGAAGTACGAATCGAACCTGGCCTCGGCGCTCGACGGCCCCAATATCCCGGTGTCGGTCTACATGCGCCTGATCGAGGGCGTGAACGCGCATCTCCCGACGTTCCATCGCTACTTGAAGCTGCGACGCAAGGTGATGAAGCTGCCCGACGAGCTCCACTACTACGATCTGTACGCGCCGCTCGTGTCGTCGGTGGAGCTGCGCTATACGCCCGAGGAAGCACAGACGCACGTCGTGACGGCCATGCGGCCGCTCGGCGTCGACTACACGGGCGTGCTCGAACGAGGGTTCCGCGAACGGTGGGTGGACTGGTATCCGACCGAGGGGAAAGTGTCGGGCGCCTACTCCAACGGCGGCGCCTACGACGTCCATCCCTACATCCTCTTGAACTATCTGGGGCAATACAACGACGTGAGCACGCTGGCCCACGAACTGGGTCACACGATGCACAGCTACTACTCGAACAAGGTGCAGCCGTACCCGACCGCCAACTACACCACGTTCGTGGCGGAAGTGGCGTCCACGTTCAACGAGGCGCTGCTCATCGATCACGTGCTGAAGCAGATTGACGATGCCCCGACGCGGCTGTCGCTGCTCGGCAACCTGCTCGAAGGGATCAAGTCCACCGTGTTCCGCCAGACGCAGTTCGCCGAGTTCGAACTGCGGATGCACGAGATGGGGGAGAAGGGGCAGCCGATTACCGGCGAAGCGCTCTGTGAGCTGTATCTGGGAATCTGCCGCCGCTACTACGGACACGAGGCCGGCACGTGCGTGGTGGACGACTACATCCAGCACGAGTGGAGCTTCATCCCGCACTTCTATCGCGAGTTCTACGTGTTCCAGTACGCCACGTCGTTCTGCGCCGCCGAGGCGCTGTCGGCGAAGGTGCTGGGCGGCGACACCGCGACGCGAGATCGCTACCTGGCGTTCCTCACCAGGGGCGGCTCGAAGTACCCGATCGATCTGCTGCGTGAAGCGGGCGTCGACATGACAACCGACGAGCCGCTGACGCTCACGATGGCGCGGATGAACGCGGTGATGGACCAGATCGAGGGCCTCATCTGACGCTGCAGGCCCAGGTGGCGGGGTGAGCAGGGTAGGCAGGGTGAGCGGGGAAGGGAAAGCAAGTGCTCTCCCCTCCCAGCCCACCCTGCTTACCCCGCTTTCCCTGCCTCCAGCTTCTTAGATGATGCGCTTGCCCAGCGCCGAGAGAGCAAGTTCCACCGCGAACTCCGCGGTGGTGTTGCGGAGGTCCAGCGTCGGGTTCACTTCCACCAGATCCAGCGCGACCAGACGCTGGGAATCGGCGACGAGCTCCATCAGCATGTGTGCCTCGCGGTAGTCGAGCCCGCCGCGCACGGGCGTGCCGACGCCCGGCGCCACCGACGGATCGCAGACATCGAGATCGAACGAGACGTGCAGCCCGCCGGTCCCTTCCGACGCGAGCGCGATGGCGCGCTCGGCGACGCGTGCGATGCCGTCGCGATCGACGTCCTTCATGGTGAACACGTGCACGCCGGCGGCGCGGATCTGGTCTTTCTCCCGATCGTCGAGGTTGCGGATGCCCACGAGCACCGTGTGCTCCGGCCGCAGGGACGGTGGCGTGCCAATCGACGACAGCTCTTCGGGCGGCTGTCCCAGCAGCGCGGCGAGCGGCATGCCGTGAACGTTGCCGCTCCCGGACGTGTCCGGCGTGTTCATGTCCCCGTGTGCGTCCGCCCAGATCACGCCAAGTGGTTTGCCGGTGCGGATACGCACCGCGTCGGCGCTCGCCGCGACCGATCCCGCCGCCACGCTGTGATCGCCGCCAAGCACCACGGGAAGCGCGCCGGCGTCGAGCGAGGCACGCGTCATCGCGTGGATGCGGCGGCATACTGCGGCGATCTCGTCGATGTACTTCTTGCGCGCGTCGCCCTCGCGCGCGATCTCGCGAATCGGCGCCGCGACGTTGCCTTGATCGACGGTGGGGCGGCCGAGCGCCGCAATCTGTTCGCCGAGGCCTGCGATGCGCAGCGCCGAGGGACCCATATCGACGCCGCGCCGCCCGCCACCGAGGTCGAGCGGTGCGCCGATCAGATGAACCGCGGTCATTTGCGCTCACTATACTGCGGTAAACTGAGCCTCTATCGCATGGGCTTCTGGTCAGAGCAGCGCGTCGTCGTCACCGGTGGCACCGGGTTTCTGGGCCGCCGCCTGACGGAGGCGTTACGCGCGCGCGGATGCGCGGCGGTGGCCGGCCTTGGAAGCGCCGACTACGATCTGCGGCGCGTGGACGAGGCCGCGCGGCTCTATCGTGAGCTGCAGCCGACGCTCGTCATCCATCTCGCGGCCGTAGTCGGCGGCATCGGCGCCAACCGCGAGCGCCCGGCGGAATTCTTCTTCGACAACCTGACGATGGGCCTCCACGTCATCGATCAGGCGTGGCGCGCCAAGGTTCCGAAGGTCGTCATCGCCGGAACGGTGTGCGCCTACCCGAAGTTCGCCCCTGTGCCGTTCTCCGAGAACGATCTCTGGAACGGCTATCCGGAAGAGACGAACGCGCCGTACGGTCTGGCGAAGAAGGCGCTCCTCGTGCAGTCGCAGGCGTACCGCGCGCAATACGGGTTCGACTCGATTTTTCTGCTGCCCGGAAATCTCTATGGCCCTGGCGACAACTTCGATCCGCGCAGTTCGCACGTGATTCCCGCGCTGATCCGGCGCTGTTTCGAAGCCGTGGACGAAGGGCGGGATCGGATCGAGGTGTGGGGCGACGGATCGGCCTCGCGCGAATTCCTGTACGTCGACGACGCCGCCGAGGGGATCATTGCCGCGGCCGAACGCTACGACGGTGCCGAGCCGGTCAATCTCGGATCGGGGCGCGAAATTCTGATTCGCGAGCTGGTGCAGAAAATCGCCGACGCCGTGGGCTTCACCGGCGCGATCGCCTGGGACGTCTCGAAACCGAACGGGCAGCCGCGCCGTCAGCTCGACGTGTCGAAAGCCGAGCGGCTGTTCGGCTTCAGAGCACATACCAGCTTCGAAGACGGGCTGCGGCGGACCGTCGAATGGTACCGCACGGTTCGCGCCTCGCAACTCCTGTCCACGTGAGCGGCGGCTTGATGCGCGCGCTGCGGCCGGCCGCCATCGAGCGCCAAGCCAAGACTCTCGCGTCGCTCGAAGCCTCGGGCGAGGCGCTGCGGCACGAGGTCGATGCCTTGCGCGCGAGCCTTGGTGGTCTTTCAGCCCGGCTCGAGTCGCTGCACGACGACATGCAGGCGCTGCTCGACGCTTCGCAGGAAGAAGCGCAGGCGCAGGCGCGCCTTGGCGCCCTCGCAGGCGCCCGGCTCGCTGGTGACGGCATCCATCTGATCGGACCGCCATCCGCGCGACTGCGAACGCGGCGATTGAGATCCGGGCGCGCCGTCGACCTGCCGTTTTCGAGCCAGATGGGATGCACCTGCGTGGCGAGTACCGCGTCCGACGTCCGCGAACTCTGGGAGCGCGTGCTGGCGCGCGAGGCCGCGTGTGTGGAGGATCGGCTCCGAGGCGTGCCGCCGACGGTTCTCGAGATCCGGCACGCTACAGTGGCGCTGTCCGGCGATCACACGATCGACGTGACGCTTGATGCCACCGACGCGTCCGACCGCGCCGCCGACGCGATGACGATTGCGATCCCGAAGCTCACGTATCACTTCTCCGCGCGGAAGCTGCGCAATTTCGGTCACTGGCTTCTCGATGGCGTGCCGCAGGTGGTGGCGCTCGATGCGCTGGCGCCGGATGCCGTCTTCCTGCTGCCCGATCCGCTTGGACACGCCTACCGTTCGACCCTGGGGCTGCTCCGCATTGCCGACGATCGCGTCCGCCCATGGAACGGCCAGCCCGTCTCGTGTTCCCGCCTGCTGCTGATGGAAGACGACGGGCGCGGGGGCGGCGGGCGACCGCTCGCGGCGTTGCGACAGATGCGTCGACGACTGCTCGACGGCCCCGCCTCGACCGACGGATCCGCCACGGGGCGCATCTACGTGTCGCGCCGCGACGCGAAGCCTCATCGACGCTGGATCGACAACGAACCGGAAGTCGAAGCGCTGTTCGCGAGCCGCGGCTTTGCCGTCGTGTCGATGAAGGAGTGTCCGCTGCCGGAGCAGGTGCGGCTCTTCTCGACCGCGCGCGTCGTGGCGGGAGCGAGCGGTGCGGGGCTGGCGGACATCGTGTTCACGCCGCCGGGGTCCCACGTGATCACGCTCGTGAGCGACGAATTGATGCGCTGGTACGCGGCGGAAGGGCAGTCGCGCGCGTTGTGGGTGAGCCCTGCGGCGGCCGACGGCGGCGAGATCGCCCAGCTGGGTGACTCACCGCGCTTCTATGGGCACGTTGCCGCGGCACTCGGGCAGATCAGCCACTACTTCGTCGGACCCGATCGCGTACCGACCCAGGCGCTGGCCGCGTTTCTCGACGACGTGCTCGCGCGAGTGGATGCGGCGTGAATCCGCTGCGCGCCCTGCTGGCGGCGCTGACGCCGGAGATCGAAGAGCACGACACGCGCATGCGCGCCGTTGGCGCGTCGCTGAAAACCCTGCGCTCGGACGTGCGCTCGCTACATCGCGACGTGGCGGCGGCGGTGGTGCGGGCCGAGGCGCTGTCGCGCCAGGTGGCGCAGCT
>Ga0105238_10005318_pt1 | contig 12721 bp, 7 predicted proteins | sample KBSC34metaG_FD_81526 | JGI IMG/M metagenome (GOLD analysis project Ga0105238, IMG submission 81526) | Corn rhizosphere microbial communities from Kellogg Biological Station, Michigan, USA - KBS C3-4 metaG | ecosystem: Host-associated > Plants > Roots > Rhizosphere > Soil | place: Michigan, USA... | reverse complement strand
CTTCTCCCATGCCGGACGGAACAACTATTGTTGACATGGGACAGAACATGGTCGGCCGGGTCCGAGTCAAGTTGTCCGGAGAGTGCGGCACTATCGTGCGTCTGCGCTTTGCCGAAGTTCTACAACCGGACGGCACACTGTATGTCCAGAATCTTCGCGGTGCACGGCAAACAGACGAATACATCATGCGCGGTGAAGGCGTGGAAGAGTACGAGCCGCTCTTTGCATTCCACGGCTTCCGCTATGTCGAGGTTTCCGGTTATTCCGGTCCCTTCGATTCTGGATCCATTGTCGGCCGTGTGATGGAATCGGAGACCGAGCAAATCGGGACCATGGAAACCGGCAGCCTGATGGTCAACCAGTTAATCAAGAATATCGACTGGGGTCAGCGTGGAAATTTTCTGAGTGTTCCTACTGACTGTCCGCAGCGCGACGAACGCCTTGGATGGCTTGGCGATGCCCAGGTGTTCGTGCGGACAGCCGCATACAACCGAGATGTCGCCCCGTTCTTTATTAAGTGGATGGCGGATGTCCGCGATGCCCAGACGGCTATGGGCTCCTTTCCCAACGTCGCTCCTCTTCTCGTAATGGACGGCGACGGCGCTCCCGCCTGGGGCGATGCAGGCGTCATCGTTCCGTGGACAATCTATTTAATGTATGGCGACCGGTCCATTCTCGAAGCGTCATACGACTCCATCGCGAAATGGCTCAAGTACATCGAAGAAGGCAATCCCGATCTCATCTGGCGCGAGCGCAGCAGCTATAACTTCAGCGACTGGCTGTCTATTGAGGCCCAGACGCCCGCTGACGTCCTTAGTACGGCCTATTTCGCTTACGACGCTCTTCTTGCATCCCGAATAGCCGGCATCCTCGGTAAGACCGAAGACGCACAACGATTTCACACCCTCTTCACGCGCATACGCGCTGCCTTCAACCGGGAGTTCGTCAGTCCGGACGGAGTTGTGACAGGGGAAACGCAGACGTGTTATCTGCTCGCCCTGCAAATGGATCTGCTTTCGGAGCAGCACAGGCATCTCGCCGCCCGCTACCTTGTAGAGGACATTGAGCGCTGTGGATGGCACCTCTCTACGGGGTTCGTAGGTGTAGGATATCTTTGTCCCGTCTTAAGCCGGATCGGACGCTCTGATGTCGCCTATCACCTGCTGCTCAACGAGACATTCCCTTCGTGGGGCTACTCCATCAAACATGGTGCGACTACAATCTGGGAGCGCTGGGATGGGTGGACCGACCACAATGGTTTTCAAGACGCCAGCATGAACTCGTTCAATCATTACTCACTGGGCTCCATAGGTGAATGGTTGTTCCGATGCTCAGCTGGGATCGATGTCGAGCATGACGGAGCAGGATTCCGCTCCTTCATTCTCAAACCCTACCCGGATGAGCGAATAGGTTTCATGCGAGCCTCATACCGCTCACCATATGGAACGATCGAAAGCTCATGGGAAGTCGTCAATCGAGAGATGAACTGGAAGATCGTCGTTCCCGCCAATACCACGGCAACACTGCATGTACCTGCAGACAGCATTGACTTCGTGACAGCCAATGGGGCTCATGCTTCGAGAACGCAAGGGTTAAGGTATCTATCACAGGAGATGGACCGCGTCATTCTGCATGCAGAATCCGGGACCTATGAGATACGAACTCTCCTACCGATGCAGCAGGCTGACCTCATCCAGGAGGCGCAGGAAAGCGAGCACGCCCAGCTCGAAGTAGTCTGACGGCATACGAAACCAACAAAGATCCTTCAATAACAATGGGCCTGGAAGTCGATTACGTTAAAGGCAATCGACTTCCAGGCCCATTGTTAATGTAGCCGGGTGCATTCTCGTGAATACACCCGGCTCAATTTTTCTCTTTGAGCCTGAGTACATTGATGGAGTACGCCGGAGCTTCATACTCGAACGTGGTACTAATATTGTTAATGACGCGCGTTACCGGAACAACCCTATAAGGTTCCTCAAAAGAGTTCTCAATTGTGGGATCGTCGTTTGCAAGAACAATCACGGTTCCCTGATCTACGACATCCGTTACGCCACTAATGGAAATGTTTGTTGTGCGCGCTTGAGCGGATGTATTCACCAGCTTAATGATCAGATCGCCACGCAATGTATCCCGATTGACCGACGCAAACAATATCGGTGTAGTCACTGGCTCAACCGTATATTCGTGGATAACTTGCCCATCGAGGGAGCAGTGTATAACGTCTCCATGCACGTCGATCTGCAGATCGTACCACCGGCCGGTTTCCACCTCGATGGGAACGGACTGCCCCACTTCAAGCATCTGCTCTCCGGACGTCCGCATGATACTTGAACGATTGTTTTCCCATCCGCCGATATTCCAGATGAAGCCTCCGCCGTCATTCACGCTGAACGGTATCTGAAAACCTTCTGAGCCCGAAACCTTTTTGGCGCGAAGCCGATAAATATAATCGCAAGTGTCCACGCGCAGGAACTCGAACCAGCAGCGTGTTTCGAGACTCGACTGCGCAAAGACGCCGTCGCGCAGTTCCCAATCTCCACGATGCTGCTTCCACAAGGATGTGTCCGTAAAATCATCTGCCAGAGATTGGCCGTTGCGGTCAGTAACACTTATGTCTTTGAACTCTGCCGACGTTCCCCAGGTGCCGACGCCAACCGCGCCTTCCAGCGTGATGTGCTTAACATGCAGGTTATCGCTGATGGAGGAAGGCAGGTAGGTGTCGCCGGTGTTCTCCATGAATATCTTCCAGAGATAGTAAGAAGGAATGCCATACGAGCGGGTGTTGTCGAACATGATCATGTTCGGGTTCCAATTGCGCCAGTTCACATTTCGGAGAAGCGGAGCATATGTCGCCAGTTTCACCACATCCGCGTTGCGCTCGGCTCCTGTCAGAAACGCAGCCTCGCCGATAGCCCCCCAGAGGTTGCCCTCACCGACATCCGGCGACATCGATGCCACTTCGCCCAGGAACACAGCCGGCTCGGACCTTGGGTAGTTATCGTACTTTGAGGCGTTGTTGAAGAACCAATCGGGTGACCTGTAGAAGTGGTGATCGAGATAGTCCGCAGGCTGCCCATTCCACTCGGGATCATCGGTAAGTTGATTGACACTCTGGACGATCTTCATATCCGGATAACGGTCCAGTATCGCCTGACGAAACACAAAATAGTGACGATCGTAGTCCGCCTGGAACCGAGGGACAGCGTCCTCATTGCCGATCTGCACGATCTTCATGTTGAATGGTTCGGGATGGCCGTTAGCGGCACGCACGATGCCCCATTGACTGGTCACGGGGCCATTCGCATATTCGATAGCATCCAGTGCGGTCTGAATCCATCGGTCAAGATCATGGTCGGGAACGGATTCGTTCATCGTCTGCCCACAGTTGCAAACATAGATCGGCTCAGCGCCAATATGCTCCGATAATTGCAGCATCTCGTGGTAACCCATTGCACCGGTAGCGAAATAGCTCCACATGATATACATGCCCTGCCGCATTTCGATGGGGCCGATACTCTTCTTCCAGTCAAACGCCTGGTCAATACCGGTAAATCCTTGAATATAACATCCGCCGGGGAAGCGCATAAAAGCTGGCTTCATCTCTTTTAGAAGCGTCACCAGATCATTACGGAAGACGCCGAGTGAGTCGGGATAGGTAGGTGGGAATAGCGAAACGATGTCCAGCCAGACAGTTCCTGTCTGCTTGAACGTAAGAACAAGGCGACCATTTGGGTCGTCACCGTTCGCCGTGATTGTTGCCGAATACTTCCCCCATTCGCCACGTATTTCTTCAATGGAAACCGATCCGTACACAACGTTTCCGGAAGCGTCCTCAAGTGTAACGCGAATTGACGGGGCGATTGCTCCTTCAGAGCGGGCAAAGAAGCTCAGCCTATACGCTGTTCCGTTCTCCACTGGAATGCCCCAGTACCCCTCGTTGGAAACGGCAAAGCGTCCGTTTTTCTGGACATCTAGGACATCTACGCGTAATGAGTGTGTCTGACACTCGTTTAAGCGGACGGACGTATCCAGTGAGATACTTCCGGAAGCGCCTTCGGTTTGGATGGCAGTCCAGTACAATGGCTCTGCCGGATCGGCTTCGAAGTTCCAATTCCGGACCAGCTCCGCGTAAATGCCGCCGTCACCGGCGAAATCGAGTTCTTCCCAGAAGATGCCGTACAGCAGCGGGTCGATCTTCGGTCCTGGCTCACTCGCGCGTATTTCGAGGCGATGCGCGGGTAACGTTTGCGATAAATCCATATCCATTCCAATCTTATTTTTCTGCTAAACGTGATGTGGCTCGTGCCGTCATGAGGGGCTTGGGAGTTGCAAGGACTTCATTCGACGGACCGCTGCCGCCACTGGCATTAACGGCTCTCACAGTGAAGTAATATTTTGTTCCATTCACGAGACCGGTAAGCGACGTGGACGTGACGGCGACGCGTGACTTTACAGGCACTGTGTTCTCCGCTCCGGCGACGGTTCCCATATAGACGTTGTAGTACTTGGCCCAGGTTGAAGCAGTCCAGGTCAGCGAGACCTGTTTATCCTGAGCTGTAGCAATGAGGCTTTGCGGCGCAGGCGGGGCGGGTGGAGGTGTCACTTCTATCTTGATGTCATCGACGAATGCGGTATCGTCTGTTTCACTCATGCCCTGCAGCTTCAGCACATGATTTCCCGCGGCCACACTGGCCTTGAATGTGAATAGGTCGTAACCAAGCGTAATCGGCGTAGCAAGTCCGATTTGTTTCCCGTCCAGCAGAACCGACAGTGTTTGACCAAAGCCACTGCGCAATTTGCGTTCTGCCGCCAAGAACGTGATCGTCCAGGTTCCAGGGTATGCCGGACCTGCAATCTGCTCACTCATCGCCCCCACCGACTGAACAAATGCCGATTGCTGCCCTTCGGAAGCGTTGGGATTGGCAGATGTAAATCCGCTATTATTTGCCGTAAGGCCCGCACCGCTGTTGGCTCCGATGCCCGAGAAAGACCATCCCGATCCTGCAGGTCCATAAGCAAAGTTACCAGGCCCGAGCGCCGGCAGTTCAAAGCCACCGTTATGTGTGGCCAGTGTGACATTACTGTTCACAGCGCCAAACGTAAACCAGTGAAGGTTTATCGAAGGCTGGAAGACGAGGTAAAGATTATGAATTTGATAGATGGGAAGGATGTTGAACGTGAAAGTTTGCCAGTTCTGCCAGCCGCCAGTTGATGGAATGACAAGATCGCCTGCGAGAGTTCCAGTAGGACTATCGGTACGAACCTGAATATGTCCACCGAATCCCGCGATGCGGGCGATGAACCTGGTAGCGCCGGAGCCAAAGCTCACATTCTTGTAGACCGTATAGTCTCCAGGAGCGATATATCCGAGGTTTTGCGTGCCTTCCTGGCAGACTTCAAGCCGAATGCTGCCTGATGTGGTGTCGCATCTCTCGGCCTCGATATGGTCGTAAGCGCTGATCGCTGTGCTGACTGTCGGTCCGAGTCCCCGATACTGATACCACCAGTTGAAACCAGCAAGCGCGCAGCTGTCGCGCGACGGATCATAATTCAGGCCGCCGGCAGGATCGGCCATATCCGTATTGGGTCCGCCGGCAAGCAAAGAGCCCTGTGTAGCAATCGTCCACCCCACATTATTGGCATCGGCGACGTGCCGCATTGCCGTCCCGAATCCGGATGTGTCATCTCCGGTGACGCCGTCGAAGAGATGCCAGTAATCATTGTCACCTTGCCGGAAGCGGAACCAGCTCATCTCGGTGATGAGCATGGGTGCGATGTTAACGCAAGGCTGGTAATTGCTATTCCAGTGATTTTGCATCGCATTTGGATCATCACCTACTCCACCATACGCCGGGTAAAGATGAGCGGCATAACCAATATTGCCCAGCTTCCCACCGCTGATCGGATATTGGACAAATCCCTGATACTCCCCCTGATAGCTAAGGCCGGGAACCCAGATGATATTGTCCGCACCGCTGTTCCTTATCGTATCGACGATAGGCTGAAGCCAGTTCGTTAGCGCCTGCCAATACTTCGGCTGACCACTGCCCCACGTGTTATCGCTTGCAAGCGCGTTGATGGGCTCATTCATCAGCTCGAACTGCACATTCCCGGCGCTTTTAATCTGTGGGACAGTAACCCAGTAGCCCCAAATCGTCTTCAGGAAAGTCTGTAGTTGAGGTACCGTCGTGTTGTCGGGCTTGTCGATATTCGGCATGATGACAACGTAGACCCCGCGCGACCTGCAATGCAGAATGTAGGGCACAAGGACATTGGTGGTGAACGATTTCAGCTTTTGCATGTCGAACGATCCATCCGATGTGTCGCCGAACCAGTACTTGTCCGGCGCAAATCGCACGTAGTTCACATACCAGCCATGATCAAATCCGTAGTGCGGCGAGGTATCGGTCAATGTATCGACAACGGCATTGAAATAGCGTAGGGCGTTCGCATAGTCGGTGGGGCTATTAAAGTATTTGCCGTCGCCCGCGAAATATGGATCCGTAGGCTGATGAGTCCCGTGAAGCACTACGATGCGTCCATACCCATCGACAAGCTTGTTGCCGGAAACATGCAGCTTTGGTACAGGCATACCCTGCCATGCCATCGCCGGGGTTAGCCATGAGACACATATGAGGATGATCAGGAAACTGAGGCTGTCCATAGACGTTAACCGGCCAAAATGCACCAAACGACGACGCGACCGACGCAGCATTATCGATACTGCAGCGACGCAGCGCTTCAGTGCTTTGATAGAAACCATGTGTTTATCCACCATGTGGGGAGGTAAGAAGATCCCTAATTCTAGGGCATTCACACGGATGAGCGATATAACAGTTGCTTGGAATATCATCACGTTTACGAACTGGATGGCAGAAAAGTACAACGGCCCATCCGGACAGGTCCGGCGGGCCGTTGAATATCTGCATAATGAGCACAGGACTTTGTGGTCGTCTAATGGACTATGGAACTGACCAAAGAACACCCAGATTATTCGATGAACCTGTCCCCCGGCAAACCGACAACTTCATGTCATCGCCGAGCTGGAGGAAATCCTGTCCGCTTGTAAAGTTGCCCCATACGAAGCCCTGGTTATTCGTTGGCCCCGTTCCCTTGTAGATGCATAGATTCCCATCGGTTTGCAGAGTAGCAAAGTAACTTCCAATCGGCTTGGGAGCGGTCAAGGCCGCCCAGAGACCGCCATGGTTGTCGTTGGGGCCGGAACCGGCGTACAGGACAAGGTTGCCGTCGCTTTGCATGATGAGGAAGCATTTACCGGTCGGCGAAACGATGTATTGATTGGTAAGCAGCACGCCTCCCTGCAGCATCGTGGTCGGCGGCGGAGCTGATGAGCTGTATACGCGAGCCTCCGCAACCTGAATGTGCTGGTAGAACCAATCTGGGTCGGATGGCGAACGAGTGACACGCACATAGCGGTGTGTGATTGGCTGTGTAGGCGCTGCGAAGAAATCCGAATACGCTGGGAGGTAGCAGGCCAGCGTCTCTGTACCAACGAGATCGTAAGATCCGAAATTCGGGTCGTCCGATGCCTCGATCTGAAAGTTCTGCCGCAAAAAATCGCGGCTGTCAGTTTGACTGAAGATGACCTGGACGGCGTTGATCGGTTTTCGAGTTCCAAGGTCTACCTGCCACCACTTGACACTGCTGCCATCGGTGCCGGAAGCCCAGATCGTGCCCGTGTTTCCGTCAACGCCATTGGCCGGAGTTAATCCCGAGAAGGTATTGCTGGCCGAAGCGGGCCGTCCTACCGCGACGTTCTGACCGAGAGACACAGCCGGTGACTGCAACGCCGCGGCAATGGACTGAAGCTGCGATGTAAAGTTAGCGCTTAGATGCCCTTCGAGATTGATGCCGCTATCATGGCATCCACCCATGTGTAGCGGAACGTCTAGCTGGCAGGTGCCTCCATTCACAGTGACACGTTTGACATAATTGGCAATATACGAGTTGGAGAAACGGGGAGTATCGTCCGTATACTGCGAACCGCCCACGAATGCATGTCCAAGGAAGGTATTTAGATTCCATTGAACTTGATAAAGAGCGCCTGTTGCCGGATCTGTTCCATTAATCCATCTCCCTTCACACTCGATCAGGGTCTGATTAGCGAAATGTATCTCTCCGGCAGAGAAATCGCCGAACTGTGTATGATTCGAATATGGGCCGGAACCGTCATTGAAGGTCACTACTGCATTGGCATTGCCGGCTCTCGCGGCCGCCGCGAATGTCTGAAAGTTCGGTCCAGTGGTAAACGCATACATCTGGCTCCAGTTGTAGCATCCATCGAACCACCACCCCGAAACTAAGCTTCCCCATCGCCGGGAATATTCCGCAATGGCATTCTGCCAGTTCTGCTGAAAAACAGCACGGCGGCATTGTTGATCCGCGGCGCATTCCACCGTATACTTGGTGCCGTCCTGCATACGCACCGGAGCGTTGCTGGGCATATACACGATGAGCTTAATATTCTTCGCAGCTAGCGCTATGGCGACATCATGGATCAAATCACGACTGCTCGTCACAGATGTATTGCAAAGACCGTTAAGTGTTGTGTTTGGCGAGCAGAAGAAATTCTCTTGCCCGAGCGTGAAAACGATGTATGTCGCGCCCGACTGAGCAACATCTGTAGCAAATGCATTCACATCGAACTGATTGACGACTTGATTGTAGTAGTCGATCTGATCTGCGCAGGGCGTGTAATGCGTCATCAGCCCATAGTGCCCGGACATCCAGTCGGAATTGGCCGCTTCAGTACGCGTCGAAGCACATGCTATTAACATGAGGGTGCCTATAAGCGTGAATAATCTCAAGACAGTCCTGCTGCATCGCATTTTCTTTTTCATTGAACTTCCCTTCTAAACCTCGCTTCAGTCGATCTGTATAGCAAATATTACAAATAAACTCATGCGTAACATCAGTAATACGATAGCGATATTGTGAGATTGCCTCTTTGATCCCCATAATAACCCGAGTTACTATGATCGATTATATCAAATCACGGTTATTGTGTCAATAAATCTATTACACGCTTTGCTGAAGGTGCGGCAGGCGATTGACTTTCCTTCTTCTTCGGTGTTACTATCCCTGCATGTCAGATCGTAGACCAAGCACTTACGATATCGCGCGGTTGGCCGGAGTGTCACGGTCCACGGTATCGTTCGTCCTCAATGACCGCCAGGATATCTGGATATCCGAAGAGACACGCGCGCGTGTTCTCGATGTCGCAAAAAAGTTGAATTATCGGCCTAACCGACTTGCTAAGGCATTAATCACTGGTACATCCCGGCTTGTCGGCCTGTGGATGTGGAGTGTATCTACCCCCTTCAACGTATCCATCATCGATCATACACTCGACTTGATGCATGCGGACGGCTACCAGGCTATCTTTTTCGAGATGCAGGGACTGGAAAGCGGCAACGAGTTGCCCGATCCAGGACAGTGGCCGCTCGACGGTATCATTGCCGAAGGGGACCCGGCGTTTCTGGAGACATTCATCGCCCAGCACCGCACCGTGGCTCCCATTGTCACCCTCGGCGTGCGAACATCACCACTGACCGACCAGGTAATATTCGACATCTCCACCGGCGTCCGTGAATCGATGAGCCACCTTGCTAACTCAGGCCGAAAACGGATCGCCCATCTGCTGCCGGAATCGATTGGCTTGGAATCGAATGAAGCCCGGAGATCCACTTACGAAGCGTGCATGCGCGAAATGGGTGGCACTCCCGAGTACATCGAATGCGACTTTTCGGCAAGATCACGCGAGATGGCAATGAGTGCGATTGCCGACCACATCAAGCAGCATGGATGCCCCGAAGCCATCTTCTGTCATAACGATGAGATGGCAGTGGCGGCAAACCGGATACTTCGACAGCTCGGAATCTGCGTTCCTGCCGATGTCCACCTAATAGGTTGTGACGGCTGGATCGAAACCGAATATCAGGAACCGCAGTTAAGTACGATCGGCATTCCATTGGAAGAAGGCTGCCGCGAAGCGTGGGCTTTCCTCAGGAATCGTATTGCCGATCCGGACCTTCCCAGACAGAGTATCATACTTCCAACGCACCTGATCCACCGCGCCTCTTCATCATGATCTGCCGGCTTACTGCCGGCAGCCCTTCCCTTGACGTCAGCGCTATTTATTGACAGGCTCCCCATTGGGCGCTATAATTGTCCTTACTAACTCGATATAGTATATATTAATACGCCTATCGTATCGATTGTGGGAAAGCTAAAGTGTTCAATATGGGTGCAACGAAAGCAACTGATAGCGGTCAGGGTTACGGTTCGGCAGCCGCGTCCGCCGGTGATAGGGCTGCGTGGATGACGGGCCGCGTTGGTCTTATGGTTCACTGGCTCTACCCGCAGACCCGGCCGGAGCATGGAAACGGAACAGCCGATTTCGACACCGCTGTCGACACATTCAATCTCGACCGCTTTCTGGCCGATTTCGCCTCAACTGGAGCCGAATGGATGATGTTTACCATCGGCCAGAACACCGGCTACTACACAAGCCCCAATTCGATACTCGACACCCTATCCGGTCCTGGACACACTTCCCGTCGCGATCTGGTTGCGGAAATGGCAGCAGGAATCAAAAAACTCGGCAAGCGTTTTGTCGCCTACTTGCCGAGCGAAGTGCATTTCCAGTCCGACGAGATAAAGGCAGGCTTCGGGTGGAACCCCGCGGACCAGTCTAACTTTCAGCGACGCTATACCGATTTTATCCGTGAGTATTCTCTGCGTTTCGGGACGGATCTCGACAGTTGGTGGTTCGACGGTTGTTACGATTGGAACGAATTTAACAACCAGACCTACAACTGGGCCTTGTGGGCTGAAGCAGCCAGAGCGGGAAACCCGGATGCCGCCCTAGCCTTCAACGACGGCTGCTTTTATCTGCGCAAATTGCTGCCCGTCTCGCCGGTGCAGGACTACCTTTCCGGCGAAATCGGCTGGCTCGAAAATGGACAAATCCGGCTGGGCCGCGAAACGGAACTGGAAGGTCCAGGAAGCCTCTACTTGCCTTCCGGCCCATTTGTCGAGGATACACACTGTCGATGGCACGGGCAGGTTCCAATCGACTGCCTGTGGATGCATACAGATCCCGGACCAATGCCCCCACCTCGCTTTACCGACTCCAATCTGCAGACCTTCATAGATAACTGTGTGTCCGTCGGCGGCGCGGTCACGCTCAATGTAGGGATCTACCAGGAAGGTCATTTGGCCCAGGCTACCCTCAAGCAACTTTCCCGGATCAAGATTCCCGGTTGACCAGACGCCGCAATTCACTCATTTCACATCCATAGACGGAGCACTTGACGTATGCCTGCACTAAAAATTAAAGCCGGCGATCTGGAAGATCGCCACGCTGAACCGGTCGAAACCGCCGTGCCCAAAAATGTCACTCGAAGAGCGTTCGTATTCGGCCTTGTTTTGGCGCTCGCCCTGTGCGCCGTTCTGCCCTACAATGACTACTTCGTCGGCGCGACCTATCTCTCCGGCAATTTCTTCCCAATCGGCGCGATTGGGGCATTGTTGCTGCTTGTCATGCTGGTAAACCCGATTCTGATCACGATGGGACGTCGCAGCGCTATCTTTACGGCATCAGAAATTATGACCGTATGGACGATGATCCTCGTGGTTGCCGGCATCCCATCCAGCGGCCTCATGCGTTATCTCATTCCGCAAATCGTCGCGCCCCACTACTACGCCACAGCGGCGAACGGTTGGAATGCACTTGTTATTAGCCATTTGCCCGCTCGGCTCTTGGTTACCGACCCGGAAGCCGTCCGCGCCTTCTTCGAAGGTCTGAACCGCGGCGAAGCCATTCCGTGGTCCGCATGGATTACACCGTTATGCTGGTGGTCACTGTTTGTAGCGCTGCTCTATCTCAGTTATTTTTGCCTTGCCGCTCTGCTGCGACGACAGTGGGTAGAGCACGAGCACTTCACGTTTCCGCTGGTTCAGCTACCACTGCAACTCGCTGAAGAACCCGAAGCCGGGTTCAAGTTCAACTCTCTTCTGCGCAATCGACTGCTATGGCTGGGAGTAGGAGTTGTCACCGCTCTCCATACGGCGAAAGGCATGCATCTTTTCTATCCCATTCTGCCCGACGTCACCACGAGCTGGCACACCAGTGACTTTCTTCAGAACAAACCCTGGAACGGCCTGAACGACATGCCGTTCAACATCTATCCTCTGGTAATCGGATTTGCCTTTTTGATGCCAACTGAGGTGAGCGGATCGTTCTGGTTCTTCTTTGTTGCGTACCACGTACAGTGCATGATCGCCACCATGCTCAACTGGGACACATCGACCGCGCAAGGCGGCCTCTCCATGGGACCGAGCTTTGCCGTTTACCAGGAAGCCGGTGGAGCGATCGCCGTAGTGGGATGGCTGCTCTGGGGAATGCGGGCGCACCTGGCGGTGATCTGGCGTAAGGCAGTCCACGGTGATCCACAAGTGGACGATGAGCGCGAACCGCTTTCATACCGTTTCGCATTTTTTGGGCTAGCCACTGCGTTCACAGGGCTATTTTTATGGCTGACACTGGCTGCGGAAATCAAAGCAGTCATGGCAGGCGCAGTACTGATTGGCGCTCTGGCGATCTTCATCATGCTTTCCTGGCTCGTCGCGCAGGCGGGTGTGCTTTTCGTTCAGCAGACATTTCTGCCGTCGCAGGTCCTGACTGAGCTCAGCG
>Ga0105238_10005316_pt1 | contig 12722 bp, 11 predicted proteins | sample KBSC34metaG_FD_81526 | JGI IMG/M metagenome (GOLD analysis project Ga0105238, IMG submission 81526) | Corn rhizosphere microbial communities from Kellogg Biological Station, Michigan, USA - KBS C3-4 metaG | ecosystem: Host-associated > Plants > Roots > Rhizosphere > Soil | place: Michigan, USA... | reverse complement strand
GTGCCGAGGCCGCGCGGCCCCATGACGATGCCGGCCGTCACCACCGGATAGCCCATCAGCGTCTGCAGATAGGGCGTCATCAGCGCCAGCGAGGCGAGATAGGTGATGCCGATGATGAAGATGAAGATCATGCCGACGGCAAAATTCCGATCGAGGAACAGCCGCGGGTTCACGAAGGTGTCGCGCGCGGTGAAGGTGTGGACGATGAAGATGTAGAAGGCCGACGCGCAGACCAGCGCCTCGACGATGATCTCGGCCGAGGAGAACCAGTTGAGCTGCTCGCCGCGGTCGAGGAACATCTGCAGCGACGCGATGGCAACGCTGAGCATGCCGAAACCCAGCCAGTCGAGCCTGGCCTTCAAGTCGAGCTTGGTCTCCTGGACGAACATCGAGACGCCGGCGAAGGCCAGCATGCCGATCGGCACGTTGATATAGAAGACCCAGCGCCAGGAGACGTTCTCCGTCAGCCAGCCGCCGATGACCGGCCCCAGCACCGGGCCCACCATGACCGAGACGCCGAACAGCGCCATGGCCGAGCCGCGCTCCTCGACGCTGTAGATGTCGAGCAGGATGCTCTGCGACAGCGGCACAAGGGCGGCGCCGAACAGGCCCTGCAGCAGGCGGAAGCCGACGATCTGCGGCAGCGACTGCGCGAAACCGCACAGCACCGAGGCCACCACGAAGCCGGTGATCGCCACCAGCAGGATCCGCTTGCGGCCGAAGCGATTGGCAAGATAGCCCGACGGCGGCGTCATCACCGCCGCGGCGACGATATAGGAAGTGAGCACCCAGTTGATCTGGTCGGCGCTCGCCGAGACGCTGCCCTGGATATAAGGCAGCGCCACATTGGCGATGGTGGTGTCCAGCGCCTGCATGATGACCGCCAGGATCACGCAAGCGGTGATGGCGCCGCGATTGGCGACCACGGGCGCGCCTGTCGCGGAAGCCGTGGTCATGACTCTGATCCGAAGCGCTTGAGGAGGTCGGTGACGAAATCGGGCAGGCCGCGGGCGTGGCCGGTGTCGATGCCGACGACCGCGCTCATGCCGCCGCGCAGCGGCGGCTTGCCGTCCGGATCATCGATCGTCACCCGCATCGGGATGCGCTGCACGACCTTGACCCAGTTGCCGCTGGTGTTCTGCGCCGGCAGCAGCGAGAAGCTCGAGGAGGACGCCGGGCTGATCGAGCCGACGGTGCCGTGCCAGACCTCGCCCGGATAGCCGTCGATGCTGATCGTCGCCTTCTGCCCGGGCCGGACATAGGTGAGTTCGGTTTCCTTCGGCTCGGCGGCGATCCAGATATCGGTCGATGACACCAGGCTGAAGGCGGGTTGCGAGGCCGGCAGGTACTTGCCGACCTGCAGTGCATCGACATTGGTGACGATGCCGTCGAACGGCGCCTTGACGATGGAGTCGTTGAGGTTGCGCTGTGCATCGTCCACCGCCGACTGGGCCTGCAGGTAGAACGGGTTCTGCTCGACCGGCTGGCTGGCGTCGCCGCCGAGCTGGGCAAGCATCGCCTGCGCCTGCGCCTTGGCGACGGTCACCTTCTGGCGGGCGGCGACGAGGTCGTGCTGGGCGCTGTCGAAGGTTGCCTTGGAGGCGGTCGAGGTCTTGAGCAGGTCCTGCTGACGCTGGAAGGCCGACTCGTAGTAGGGAATGTCCGCCTCGGCCTGATCGATCGAGGCCAGCGACTGCTGGTAGCTCGCTTGCAGCGTCAGCACCTGGTTGCGCACGGTGCCGAGTTGCGCCCTGGCGCCCGCGAGCGCGGTCTCGAAAGAGGCAGGCCTCAGACGGAAGAGCACATCGCCCTTCTTTACCGCCTGATTGTCGTGCACGTCGATCTCCTGCACGGTGCCGGAGACATCCGTCGAGACGCCGAGCGACTGCGCCTGGATGTAGGCGTTGTCGGTGGTCATGACCTGGCCGCCGACAACATAGTAATAGCCGCCGGCCACCAGCGCGACCGGGAGCAGCGCAAACAGGATCGGCCGGGTGAGGCTGCGGCGCGGCTTGACGGGGGCCGGCGGCGCTACAGTGACAGAAGCCGGTTTCGGCTGCGTAGAGGGAGCTTCAGCTGCCGGCTCCAGGGCAACGGGGCTTTCCAGCTCGTCATCACCGATTGCAGGATTGCCGCCGCCGCGCCTTTGCTCGCGCTGGCTGTCCAGGCGGATGACCTGGTCGCTTACTCTTTCGCCGACATTTTCCTCGTCGGCGGGCTTTCTGGGTGAGGTTCCTTCAGACATGGACTTTCTCCCGGTCGACGGCCGGCTGGGTGCAGGCCTCGAGCAGATTGGATTTGATCAGGCAAAGCGTTTGCAGCAGGTGCTGCTGCGCGTCCGCGGACAGGCCGGTGAAGGCCTCCTCGCGCGTCTTCTGACCATTGCTGCGCATCACTTCGATGAGCGGATGGGCCTTCGAGGTCAGATAGAGAAGCCACGCCCGGCGGTCGGCGGGATCGGGCCGGCGCTCGATGAAGCCGCCCGCTTCCATCTTGTCGAGCAACCTTGCGAGCGTGATCGGCATGATCTCGATGAGGTCGGCCAGCTTGTTCTGGTGGATGCCCTCATGCACCGAAAGATAGGCCAGCACCTGCCATTGCGCGCGGGTCAGTCCAAAGGCGCGCGACCGCTGCTCGAACCGCTTCCTGAGCAGGCGCGCGACATCGTGCAGCACGAAGCTGATATTGGGCGAGGTGGACATGGGAGAACTTCGAAGTCGGCAGACAAACTTTCGTGAGCATGCTCATTATCATCATGCACATAATCCGACTGGACGCGGTGTGCAAGACCGACTAAGGCGCATGGTAAAAATATCGCATGGGCCAGAACCCCGGTGGACCGGCATATTTTGCGGCAAGGGCAAGACGATGAACCGGCTCAAGATCACCATCCTCGCGATCCTGACGGGGTACGCTTTTCCAGCCGCCGCGAAGGACGCGGTAAGCTGCGGCGGGGCGGCGATGCTGGGTGGCGCGCAGCTCAACTGCAGCCACGTGCAACCCAAGGCGCCGCCGCAATTTTGCACGTTCAGCTGGGCTCTGCACACGATGACCGGCGAGCAGAAAATCGTCGAGGGCAGCTTCTCGCTGCCGCCCGGAGCCTCGAACGTCCAGGTCTACCAGGGCAGCGGTTTCGACAGCGCCCTTTCCAATCCGATCGTGATCTGCCGCGGCAGCCACTGAACGGTTGGTGCCATGGACGGATCACGTTAGTTTGATCGCGCGCGGGCATGGCCGGCCGCGCCCGAAGCTGCCCGCAACCATGGAGGGACGGCGATGAGCGGACCCAATCCCAACATCAAGCATCCCATCGCCATGCATCCGCGCGTCGGCTTCCTGAAGGGGCTGGTGAACGCCCCGAACATCGAGATCGGCGATTTCACCTATTACGACGACCCCGACGGTCCCGACAAATTCGCCGAGAAATGCGTGCTGCATCACTATCCCTTCATCGGCGACAGGCTGGTCATCGGTAAGTTCTGCGCTATCGCGGAGGGCGCGCGCTTCATCATGAACGGCGCCAACCACGCCATGTCCGGCTTCTCGACCTATCCGTTCAACATCTTCGGCCATGGCTGGGAGGAAGGCTTCGACCCCGAGACCTGGTCGAAGGAGATCCGCGGCGACACCACGATCGGCAATGACGTATGGATCGGCATGGATGCGGTGATCATGCCGGGGGTCGAGATTGGTCATGGCGCCATCGTGGCGGCGAAATCGGTTGTCACGCATGACGTGCCGCCTTATGCGATCGTGGCCGGCAATCCGGCTAGGATGGTGAAGATGCGCTTCGACGAATTCACGGTGCGGCGGCTGCTCAAGGCGGCCTGGTGGGACTGGCCGGTCGACAGGATCAGCCGCAACCTCAACGCCATTCGTGGCGCCGACATTTCCAGGCTGGAGGCAGCGGCTTGAGCGCGCCCGACAAGAGCACGAACGACACGGCGATCAGCCCCGAACTGTTCACACGAGGCTGGATCTTCATCCGCGGCGTACCGTCGATGAAATTCCTGCCGCCGGAGGGACCGCCAGAGATCGCCTTCGCCGGACGCTCCAATGTCGGCAAGTCGTCGCTGATCAATGCGCTGGTCGGGCACAAGGGCCTGGCGCGCACCTCCAACACGCCGGGACGCACGCAGGAGCTCAATTATTTCGTGCCGGACGGGTTCTCCGGCGAAGGCGCCGACCTGCCGCCGATGGCGCTGGTCGACATGCCCGGCTACGGCTATGCCAGCGCGCCGAAGGACAAGGTCGATGAATGGACCAAGCTGATCTACGAATATCTGCAGGGCCGCGTGACGCTGAAGCGCGTCTATGTGCTGATCGACGCCCGCCACGGCATCAAGGCCAAGGACGAGGAAGTGCTGACCCTGCTCGACAAGGCGGCGGTCTCCTACCAGGTGGTCCTGACCAAGACCGACAAGATCAAGGCGGCCGGCGTGCCGAGACTGATCGAAGAGACGCTGGCCAAGATCAAGAAGCGCCCGGCGGCGTTCCCCGTGGTCCTGGCGACATCATCGGAGAAAGCCGCGGGTCTCGACGAATTGCGAGCCGCTATCGCCCTGGTGGCGAACGGCGGCTAGACTAAGGCCGCCCGCCGTGGACCGATCCGTCAGGGATCAATCCATCTCGTCGCGTTCGGGCTCGCGGTCGCGCCGGCCGGTGAGGATCTCGCGCTTGCCGACATGGTTGGGGGTGCCGACCAGGCCTTCCTTTTCCATGCGTTCGACCAGCGAGGCGGCGCGGTTGTAGCCGACGCCCAGGCGGCGCTGGATGTAGGAGGTCGAGCATTTCTTGTCGCGCTTGACCACCTTGACGGCTTCCTCATAGAGGGCGTCGCCATCCTCCTCGGCGATCGTGCCCTTGTCGAACACCGGGCCGGCGTCGGCCGCTTCCTGTTCTTCTTCCTCGTCGGCGGTGACCGTATCCAGATATTCGGGGCGCCCTTGGGCCTTCAGATGCGCCACGACGTGCTCGACCTCCACGTCGGAAACGAAAGGACCATGCACGCGCGAAATGCGCCCGCCGCCGGCCATGTGCAACATGTCGCCCTGGCCGAGCAGCTGCTCGGCGCCCTGCTCGCCCAGGATGGTGCGGCTGTCGATCTTCGACGTCACCTGGAAGGAGATGCGGGTCGGGAAATTGGCCTTGATGGTGCCGGTGATGACGTCGACCGAGGGGCGCTGCGTGGCCATGATCAAATGGATGCCGGCGGCACGCGCCATCTGCGCCAGCCGCTGGATTGCGCCCTCGATCTCCTTGCCGGCCACCATCATCAGGTCGGCCATCTCGTCGACGATGATGACGATGTAGGGCATGGGCGCGAGGTCGATCGCGCGCTCCTCGAACAGCGGTTCGCCGGTGCCCTTTTCGAAGCCGACCTGCACCTGCATGGCCACGATCTCGCCCTTGTCGCGGGCGGCTGCGGCGCGCTGGTTGTAGCCGTCGATGTTGCGCACGCCGAGCCGCGCCATCTTGCGGTAGCGGTCCTCCATCTCACGCACCGCCCATTTGAGCGCCGTGACGGCCTTCTTGGGATCGGTGACGACCGGCGTCAAAAGATGCGGGATGCCGTCATAGACGGAGAGTTCCAGCATCTTGGGGTCGACCATGATGAGGCGGCATTCCTCCGGCTTCATCCGGTAGAGCAGCGACAGGATCATGGTGTTGATGGCGACCGACTTGCCGGAGCCGGTGGTGCCCGCCACCAGCAAATGAGGCATCTTGGCGAGTTCGGCGATGACCGGTTCGCCGCCGATCGTCTTGCCGAGGCCAAGCGCCAGCTTGCAGGAGGTGTTGCGGAAGCCGGCCGAGCCGATCAGCTCGCGGAAATAGACCGTTTCGCGCGTTTCGTTGGGCAGCTCTATGCCGATGACATTGCGGCCCGGCACCACCGCGACGCGCGCCGAGATGGCCGACATCGAGCGGGCGATGTCGTCGGCGAGCCCGATGACGCGACTGGATTTCACACCCGGAGCCGGCTCGAACTCGTAGAGCGTGACGACCGGCCCAGGCCGGACATGGATGATCTCGCCCTTGACGCCGAAATCCTCCAGCACGCTTTCAAGCAGGTCGGCGTTCTGCTCCATCCGCTCCTGCGACATGTAGAAGCCCTGCCCTTCCGGCGGCATCTGCAAAAGATCCTCGGAAGGAAGCTCGTAGCCGACGGAAACCGGCAGCGGCATGAGGTCGCCGGCGATAGGCAGGGAGGGTGCCTGCCTGGCTTTCCTTGCGCTTACCGGGGCGGAAATCGGCATGGCCTCGGCAGGTGTCGGCTGTGCGGCCGCCGGAGCCGGCGCCGGCATCGAGGCAGGACTTGCGCCTGCTGCGTTTGAGCGCCATTCGATGACCCGGTAGAATGACGTTGCCTCGCCCAGGAAGGCGGCACGATGCTGCGTCGGCTGCGTTGCAGGACGATGCGCCGGCATCGGCTTGACGGACGGCTGCGCCGGAACGACGGGCGTCTGTCCCGCCTCATTCAGCCGCGCCCGCGCCAGGCGTTCGGCAAGGAAGGGCATGCCGAATTCAAAAAAGGCATGATCCGAAAGATAGGACCAGCGCAATCCGGTCGGACGCGGCTTCGGCGCCGGAGCGGCGGCAGCCTGGGGCGGCATAACCGGAGCGGGGGAAGTGTCCACAAAAGGCGCGCGGACCGGTTTGGTTTGCGCCGGCGGTGCGGCCGGAGTCGCGGCGACGGCGGAACTTTTCCGGACTGGACTGGCTGCCGCTGGGGCCGGCGGCACGGAACGGACGGGCTCGGCTGCGGGTGCCTTGCCCTGCGCGGCGTCTTCCGTTTGCGGGGCGGTTCGCCTGGCGAGATCGGTGTCCGGCGTGCGGGTGAAACGCACGTTGGGCGCGAGGAAGAAATAGTCCTGCCAGGCCGGGCGGCCGAATTCGCCGCCATCGGCCGAATCGAACGATGCGCCGCGCGCCGCATGCGATTCGCTCTCCGGCGTGATGCGCAACGTCACGACCTGCCCCGCTTGCGATTGTGGCTGAAGGGCCGCGCCACGGCGCCCGGCCCCCTCCGCGCGACGGTAATCGTCGTCGTTTCCGTCGGCGGAGCCGTCGGACAGATTGGCACGGGGAAAGCGCATGGATTTCATTCTCGAGACTCGCCGATTGAACGTGTCCCGAGACATAGAAAGCGATGGTTAACAGGTCCTTCCGAAAACCCTGCCGGACAATGCCAATCGACGTTTGAAAAAGGTCGCAACACAGGCCTTCACAGCATGGACGCAACCCGCCGCACCGGCCAGCTTCTCAAGGCGTTCCGCGTATTTCAGGCTTTCGCGGCCGAGACAGTCAGGCCGATGCCGAGGCCCGTTCCTCGGCGAGGAATTTTTCCGTGCCGTAGGCCTTGAGAAAGACGTCGACGCCGGACGTCACGATGTGCTCGATTTCCGCGTGGCTCGGCGCCTTGGTGCGGTAGGAAAAGATGCACTGGCGGAACAGACCGGCCAGGCACAGCTCGGTGAACTGATAGGCGGCAAGGTCGACATCGTCGATTTGCAGCAGGCCGCGTTCGACGACTTCGTTGAGGAACGCCATGACCTTGTCGTGGCCGCGCTTCGGACCACGTTCGTAAAAGCGCGCGCCAAGTTCCGGTATCCTGTCGGACGCGCCGACCACCGTGCGCTGCGCCTGGATGACCTTGGCAGAAGTGATCTTGGCGGAGAGCCCCATGCCGAACTTCACCAGCGTCTTGCGCAGGTCGTCGAAGTGGTCGAGCACCTCATACATGTTCTTGAAGATGGTGCCGCGCTCTTCTTCTATGAGAGCCTCGAACAACTCTTCCTTGTTTTCGAAATAGACGTAGATCGTGCCCTTGGAGACGCCGGCCTCGCGCGTAATGTCGTTCATCGAGGCGGCCTCGAAACCCTTGTCTATGAAGACGCGGCGCGCGCCCTCGATGATCTGGGCCCGCTTGATCGGATCCTGCCCGGCCGCCGGACGACCCTTGCGTAAGTCGAGCAGATCGCTATCGGCTGTCGTTTCGACCATGGAAGTCATTCCTTAGAAAATATTTCGAACCGCCCGGTTCGATTTCCTCTTGATATGGTCCTCTTTCCGCGCTATGTCAATCGCCAATTCGAACCGAACGGTTCAGTCCGACTGACATCCAGAGAGATCCCCATGTCCTCCAACGCCACCGCCGAAGTCCGCACGTTTCCCAACGCCAAGGTCCAACCGTCGACCGAGGTGCCGGAAGTTCCTATCCAGCCCGCCCCCGTCGCGGCTCCAGCCGAAGCGCCCGCCAAGAAGAAGCGCTCGGTCCGCTCCTTCCTGCTGCCGATCATCGGCCTCGCCCTGCTCGGCGCCGGCTCCTGGTACGGATACGACTATTGGACCGACGGCCGGTTCATGATCTCCACCGACGACGCCTATGTCCAGGCCGATATGTCGTTCGTGTCGCCGAAAATTTCCGGTTACATCGACAAGGTGCTGGTGAGCGAGAACCAGCAGGTCAAGGCCGGTGATCCGCTGTTCGCCATCGACAATGGCGACTACAAGATCGCGGTCGCCCAGGCCGAAGCGCAGATCGCGACGCTGGCAAAGACGCTCGACCGCATCGACGCGCAGACCAAGGCAGCCCAGGCCTCACTGTCCCAGGCCGAAGCGCAGAAGGTCGCGGACCAGGCCGCCGCCGACAATGCGGCGCGCGCCCAGGACCGCGCCGCGCAGCTGCTCAAGACCCATGTCGGCACGCAGGCCCAACTCGACGACGCCCAGACCGCGCTCGACCAGGCCAAGGCGGCGCTTGTCGGCGCCGACGCGCAGATCGCCGCGGCACAGGCCAATATCGGCGTGCTGGAAGCCCAGCGCGCGGAATCGGCCTCGACGCTCGCCTCGTTGCAGCTCACCCGCGACAAGGCCCAGCGCGACCTGTCCTTCACCGTGCTGAAGGCTCCTTATGACGGCGTCGTCGGCAACCGCTCGGTCGAGCAGGGCGACCTCGTCAGCCCCGGCCAGAAGCTCGCCGTCGTCGTGCCGATGGACAAGCTCTACATCGTCGGCAACTTCAAGGAGACGCAGCTCGGCCGGATGGTGCCCGGCGAGAAGGTCCGCATCACCGTCGACGCGATCGACGGCCAGAGTTTCGAAGGCACGGTGTCTTCGCTGGCGCCGGCTTCCGGCGCGGTGTTCTCGCTGCTGCCGCCGGAGAACGCCACCGGCAACTTCACCAAGGTGGTGCAGCGCGTGCCCGTGCGCATCGACGTGCCGGCCGACGTACTGAAGACCGGCAAGCTGCGCGCCGGCTTAAGCGTCGTCGTCGCGGTCGACAGCCGCACCGCGCCGGCCTCGACGACCAACTAGGGAATTGGGGGGCGGTTCGGTGGCCATTCGAGCGCCGAGCCGCCCGGCCTGCTTAATCTGTTTCGACGCAGTTCGGGACCGCCAAGCGCTTGTCCTGAAACTTGCCTAGGGAGGCCATGACATGGCAACCGCAACCATCACCGCAGGATCAGCGCCGGGACGCCCGGTGGCTGCCGCCGCGCCGGCCCTGCCCGCGGACCATATGCCTGTACGCCGCGTCGTCGCCTTCCTGGCTATGGTGTTCGGAATGTTCATGGCGATCCTCGACATCCAGATCGTCTCGGCCTCGCTCTCGGAAATCCAGGCGGGCCTGAGCGCCAGTTCCGACGAGATCCCGTGGGTGCAGACCGCCTATCTGATCGCCGAGGTTGTGATGATCCCGCTGTCGGGCTTCCTCAGCCGGATGCTGTCGACGCGCGTGCTGTTCACCACCGCGGCGGCCGGTTTCACCGCGGCCAGCGCGCTGGCCGCTACCGCCACCAACATCGACCAGATGATCGTCTACCGCGCCATCCAGGGTTTCATCGGCGGCGGCATGATCCCCAGCGTCTTTGCGGCCGCCTTCACCATTTTCCCGCCCTCCAGGCGCGCCGTCGTCTCGCCGATGATCGGCCTGGTGGCGACGCTGGCGCCGACGATCGGCCCGACGGTGGGCGGCTATATCAGCCACGCCTTGTCCTGGCACTGGCTGTTCCTGATCAATGTGGTGCCCGGCATCCTGGTGGCGACGGCGGCATGGTCGCTGATCGATTTCGACAAGCCGAACCTCAAGCTGTTCAACAAGTTCGACTGGTGGGGCCTGATCGGCATGGCCGCCTTCCTCGGCTGCATGGAGTATGTGCTGGAGGAAGGTCCGAACCATGACTGGCTGCAGGAGCCGGCCGTGTTTGCCTGCGCCGTGATCATGACCATAGGCGGCATCATCTTCTTCTGGCGCGTCTTCACCGCCGAGGAGCCGATCGTCGACCTCAGGGCGTTCAGCAATGTCAACTTCGCCTTCGGTTCGCTGTTCTCCTTCGTCGTCGGCATAGGTCTTTACGGGCTCACCTATCTCTATCCGGTGTTCCTCGGCCGTATCCGCGGTTACGATTCGATGATGATCGGCGAGGCGTTGTTCGTCAGCGGCCTGGCGATGTTCCTCACCGCACCCATTGCCGGCATCCTGTCGAACAAGATCGATCTGCGGCTGATGATGATGATCGGCTTCTTCGGCTTCGCGACGGGCACCTGGTGGATGACGCATCTCACCGCCGACTGGGATTTTTATGAGCTCCTGATCCCGCAGATCCTGCGCGGCTGCTCGATGATGCTGTGCATGGTGCCGATCAACAACATCGCGCTCGGCACGCTGCCGCCGGAACGGCTGAAGAATGCATCGGGCCTGTTCAACCTGACCCGCAACCTCGGTGGCGCCGTCGGCCTCGCGGTCATCAACACGGTGCTGATCGACCGCAACGCCTTCCACTATGCGCGGCTTGCCGAGCACGTGCAGTGGGGCAGTGCGGCCGCGCAGACCAAGCTGCAGAACATGACGCGGAATTTCGAGCAGACCGCGGGGCTCGATGCCGCCAGTGCCGCGATCGCGAAATTGTCCGGCATAGTGCAGCAGCAGGCGGCGCTGCTGTCCTTCATGGACGTGTTCATGATGCTGACCGTGCTGTTCGCCTCGCTCGGATTCTTCGTGCTGTTCATCAACAAGCCAGCCCAGCAGGGCGGCGGTGGCGGCGGAGGCCATTGAGGAGCCGGAACCCCCGCCTGGCTTCCTCAACGCGTGACCCCGGAAATCGGCGACGATTTCCGGGGTCATTCTTTTCTAGCGATTGAAAGTGATTAGGCGGCGGCCGGCTTGAAGCTCAGCGCGACGCCGTTGATGCAATGGCGCAGGCCGGTCGGCGGCGGACCGTCATCGAAGACATGGCCGAGGTGACCGCCGCAGCGGCGGCAGTGGACCTCGGTGCGGGTCATGCCGAGCGAAGTGTCCTGCGTCTTGCCGATAGAGTTGGCGATCTCCTGGTAGAAGCTCGGCCAACCGGTGCCGGAATCGAATTTCGTCTCCGACGAATAGACCGGCAGGTCGCAGCCGGCGCAGGCGAAGGTGCCCTTGCGATGCTCGTTGAGCAGCGGGCTGGTGCCGGGATATTCGGTGCCCTGCTTGCGCAGCACGTCGAAGGCAGCGTCGGAAAGGATGGCGTGCCATTCAGCGTCGGTCTTGGTGACCTCGAAGGTCTCCGCGGCCAAAGCCGGCTTCGGTCCGCCGACGCGCAGCATCGCTGCGGATCCGACGATGAGAGCGGTGGCGGCGGCGCCGCTCCAGAGAAAATCGCGACGAGTCATGGCCGTTCCTCCTGACTTCTTCTGCCAAACTAGAGCGCCGCCGGAAAATCAAAAGCCGGTGACGCTCCTATCTCTTTGACGCAATTCCGGACGGAAAACCGCTTTACACTTTTCCTGGAATTGCTCTGACTGCTACTCCGCGCCGCCCTTGCTGGGCGGCGCGGAGCATAACCTTGCCGGTGGTGCGGGTCTTGAATGATGCGGCCGGCGCTCAGCCATGTCTTCGCCGGCCAGGCCCGCTTTGTTACATCTTCGGCAAGAGAACCTTGTCGATGACGTGGATGACGCCGTTCGACTGGCGGACATCGGCGATGGTGACGTGGGCGACGTTGCCGTTCTCGTCGGTCACGGTGACCTTGCCACCCTTGGCCTTGAGCGTCAGTTCGCAGCCGCCGACGGTCTTGACCTGGTGGGCGCCGCCGTCGGCCTTGGCCATCTTGGCGACGTCGGCGGCCAGCGCCTTGGCGGCGACGACGTGGCAGGTGAGGATCTTGGTCAGCTTGTCCTTGTTCTCGGGCTTGAGCAGCGTCTCGACGGTGCCGGGCGGAAGCGCGGCAAAGGCTTCATTGGTCGGCGCGAAGACGGTGAAGGGCCCCTTGCCCTCGAGCGTGTCGACCAGGCCCGCGGCCTTGACGGCTGCGACCAGCGTGGTGTGGTCCTTCGAGTTGACGGCATTCTCGATGATGTTCTTCTTGGCGTACATCGGCGCGCCGCCGACCATCGGATTGGCGGCAACGGCGCCGAGCGTTGAGAGGCCGATCGCCGAGGCGAGCAAAAGGGTGGCGAATTTACGCATAATGTCAGTCTCCTTGGGTTGTTGGATACGAGATAGTTGAAGCTACAGCGGGAGCGATTCAGACGGATCGATTCGGCTGCTACATCTTCGGCAAGAGAACCTTGTCGATGACATGGATGACGCCGTTCGACTGCTCGACATCGGCGATGGTGACATTGGCGACATTGCCGTTTTCGTCGGTCACGGTGACCTTGCCGTCTTCAGCCTTGAGCGACAGTTCGCAACCACCGACGGTCTTCACCTTATGCGTGCCGCCATCGGCCTTGGCCATAGC
>Ga0105238_10005314_pt1 | contig 12724 bp, 6 predicted proteins | sample KBSC34metaG_FD_81526 | JGI IMG/M metagenome (GOLD analysis project Ga0105238, IMG submission 81526) | Corn rhizosphere microbial communities from Kellogg Biological Station, Michigan, USA - KBS C3-4 metaG | ecosystem: Host-associated > Plants > Roots > Rhizosphere > Soil | place: Michigan, USA... | reverse complement strand
GCAAGACTTAGGGAGGGCAAAGGAGCAACTACAACAGGTGCTAAAGATCGACCGCCACAACCCGCGGGCGGTCGAACTGTTGCGCACCACTCAGCAACGGATTCAGCAACAAGAGGTAGGCGAGCAGGTACGTCAGCTTAAAGGACAAGCAGAAGAGGCCTACCAACGCGACCAGTTTGCGCTTGCCCTCGAGTTGATTCAGAGAGCCATAAACCTTCATTCCACCGATCCCGATCTACAACGCCTTCGCGTTAACGTTCAGCATGCCAAGACCAGGGCCGATGAACTGCAGCGCGCCATGGAACGTGCGGAGGGCGCGTATCAGAAAGGGGAGCTGGATTCAGCCAAGCAAGCGATTGAGGAGGCTTTGGCGCTTGCTCCCGACGATGTGCACGCCAAATCTCTTTACCGCGCTATTCAGCGAGATTGGACGCAACGTGAGCAGCGCCGGCAGGTACACAGCCTAATCGAAGAGGCGCGCAAAGAAGTCGCGGCTCGTCAATTTACCCTTGCGCTCGACGTTCTTCGCAAGGCGGAAGAGATTGATCCCACCGCGCCGCACTTACAGGCTTTGATCAACGCAGCACAGTCGGCTCGCGAACAGGAACACCGGCGCAAAGAACTGGACAATTTCAAGCGGGAGATCGAGGCGGATCTCGATCGCGACGATTTCCAGGCCGCCTGCAGCAAGGCGGAAGCGGCCCTGGATCAATTTCCCGACGATCGCAGCCTGCAGAAGCTGAAAGATCTTGCTGAAAAGCAACGCGCACTGGCCGAACGTAAGTACTTCATCGACGAACAGGTGGCGGAAGCGCGGAAACTGCTGGAGGCTGGACGCCACGAAGAGGTTCTGCAGCTTTTGCAGACGGCACAGCAAAAGGTGGGCGGCGATGCCCATCTGGAATCGCTGCTCGTCATCGTACGGGAAACGATACAGAGGCAACGCGCGGAAGCACAGAAAGCCGAGTATCTGCACCGGGCAAAGGATCTTTTGCGGCGCAAGGAGTATGCGCAAGCAGTTCAGACTCTCGAGGCGGCCCAAGCGGAACTAGGGACAAGTGCCGAGATAGACGATTTGCTGCAATTCACTCTCGAGCAATCTCAGGCAGAGCGAAGACGCCAAATCGCAGATGCCGCCGCCGAGCAAGCGCAGGCACTGGTCAAGGAACAGGATTACGACAAAGCGATCGAGGTCCTGGAAACAGCTTTACGCGAAGCCCCGGATGAGGAACTGCGCCTTATCCTGGTGCAAGCGCGCCATGCCGCCGCTGATCATGAGAAGATGTTGGAGGATGCCCTTGCAAATGCGCAAAGCATGATGCAAGGCCAACGTCCCACCGAGGCCCTCAAGTATCTGGAGTCGCAGCCACAGTCGTTTTCTCGCGAGCAAAGGTTCCTGGACCTCCTCCACAAAGCGCGGGAGCAATCGCAACGGCTGCAACGTATCGAACAGGCTTTGGAAAGAGCCCGGGCCCACTTCGTTCGTGACGAGCTCGAGCCCGCCCAGGCCATCCTGGCCGAATGTGTTCACGAATACGGGCGAACGCCCGAGCTCAACAAACTGGCCGCCGACATTAGTGAGCGTCAAGCGCAGGTTGCGGCCGAGATCTTGGAAAAGGCGCTTTCAGAAGCGCGCAGGCTGATCAATTCGGGCCATCCGGACACCGCCCTCGAACGCCTTGCGTCGTTAGGAACCGTGGTCGAGAAGGTTCCGCAAAAAATGAGTGCAGCGCTCAAAGCTCTGCAACAGGACGCTGTCGCCGCGCAAGCCCGTAAGTACAAACATGAGGCTGAACAATATCTTCATGAAGGCGAACATGCACGAGCGGCTGAGGTCTTGCAGCGGGTACAGGCAGAGTTTCCACAGAACCGTGACTTGCAACTTCTGCGTAAGTCACTCGACCAGGCGATTCAACGGCGCACTGAGGCACAGAAGCTGCTGGCTCTTGCCCGAGAGCTCTTTGCGAAGAGCTCTTGGCGTGCAGGCGGTGAGACTTGCCTGAGAGCTGGTCCGCTTTCCAGCCGAGACCCGGTTATTCGCAAGGAGATTCTGGACACTTTGGAGGCCGCCGCGGCCAAGGCTCTCGAATCGGAGTGGCGTTCGGCCGAATTCTTGCTGCAATGCATGTCGGAGTTGCAACCGGATGGGTCGCGCCCTGCCGCGGTGCAGGCGAAGGTCGCGCAAGCCAAGCAGGACGAGGTTGTCCTCGAGTACCTTGCTCAAGCCAAACGACTACAGGGGCGCGGAGATTTGGACGGTGCCCTCCAGGAACTCTCCCATGGGCTCGAGTTGTATCCGCAGGAAGAGCGCCTCATTGCGTTCCAGCACAGCCTCCAAGAATTGCGTGAAGAGAGAGAGGAACGTGCGCGAGCTGAACGCGAACGGGAGAAACGTGCGGCCTTTGTCGCCGACGTACTCGCCCGCGTAAGACGTGAATCGCATCCTCAGAATCGCATCAACATACTGGAAACGGCTCTTCAGACTTATGCTCATGAAACTCGCCTTGAGCAAGCTCTGAATGAAAACCGCGAATTGTGGCAAAAGGTCAATTCCCTTGCGGACCAGGCTAAAGCCTACGAGCAGGCGCACAATTACGAAAAGGCCATTCAACATTGGCTCGAAATTCGAGAGCTAGATGCTTCCTATCACGGGATAGACAATTCTCTCGAGCGCCTGCGCCGTTTGCAATTGGTGGCGAAAAACGCTGCCAAAAATGCGTGGCTGAAAGGCATCCAGGACGCGCTGACATCCTTTAATTACGATAGCGCCACCGCTCTACTGGCCGATGCACAAAGGGAGTTCGGCGGTGACAACGAAGTGAGCGCGATCGCCCAGGCGCACAACCAGGCTGTCAAAAAAAGAGAAGAAAATGTCCACGTTGTCGCAGAAGCGGAAAAGGCGTTTCGTGCCGGTTATTGGCAGCAAGGGGCAGAATTGCTCCGGCGATGCACGCAGGTGGTTGGGGGCGACCCAGTAGTCGCGCAGCAGGCGTTCACAGCGCTTACCCGAGCGTGTGAGTCGGCGCTTGGCCGCGATTTACCGGCCGCGGAGATGCTCCTTCAGCTTGCTGCGGAGCTGCGGCCAAACTCCCCAGAGATCGCAAGTCTGCGCGCAAGCGTCACAAAGCAGAAGCGGGAAGCTTCAATCCTCAACCAACTTGCGGAAGTTAATCGCCTAGCCGACGCGGGCGATCTTGCACGCGCCCTTGAGGAAATCAAACGGAGCCTCGGGAACAATCCAGGTGAGCCTCGTCTTCTAGCGCGAAAGAATGAAATTGAGCACGAGGCCCAGAATGAAAGAGAAGCTAAGGAACGGCGCGAGAGGCTGGCTGAGATTCTGGATCTGGCGCAGCAGATGCGTGCCCAGGGAGATTTCGCCGGCTCGCTTAAGAAGATCGAAGAAGGACTGCACGCGTTCCCCGGAAATCCGCACCTGGAGGATATGAAGCGTGCGGTTCAGGTCACGATTCGTGAGCGGGAAGAAAACCAGAGGCGCCAAGAAGAAGAACAGGAGCGGATAGCCGCGCAGCGGCGATTGCAAGAGGAAAAGCGCAGGCAAGAGGAGAAGCAGCGACAGGAACTCCAGCAAAAGCAAGAGGCGGAACGGCGCAAGCTGGAGCAGGCCGCGGCAAGAAAGAAAGCAGAAGAAGAAGCGGAAGAGCAGCGGCGGAAGAAGGAAGAAGAAGCCCGGCAGCAGCTAGCCCAGGAAAAGGCTAAGGAAGAAGCAAGACTGCGCCGCGACGCGGAAGAAAGAAGTCGCAGGGAAAAAGAGCGCCAGCGCAAATCGAAACCGACGCAGCAGCCGCAAAGATCTGGGCAACCAGCCGCAGCCCAAGAGAATGTAACCGAGATTACTCGCAGTAAGCCTGCGGTACCGGTCACGAGAGTGCCAGCCGCCACCCGCGATTCCGTTGCCGCGAAGCCCTCTCTCTCACCGGTGCCCCGGAAGATCGACCAAATTCCTGCCGCCCAGGTGAGACAACGGCCCTTAAAGCTGTATGTGATTCTTGCGGCATCGGTGCTCATTGTCGCGATACTTACTCCACTGCTCTGGCGATCAGCTCACAAGTCAGCAGCTCCCTCGTTAGTGCGGTTACAGGTCGGTAGTACACCTCCAGGAGCGACGGTTCGCGTAAAGGGTGGCGATCAAGAATGTGTGACACCGAATTGCAACCTGCGCCTCGCCCCAGGGAGTTACGAAATTGACGCAGAGCTTGCCGGTTTTCAACCGCTGACTAAATTGATCACCGTGACTCCTGATCAGAACAGTCCAGTGGCACTTTCTTTGATACCGAATAGTGCGCGGCAAGGGCCGGCGGAAGCTCCGCCTCAGCACGAATCACTCGCGCAATTGGAAATCCGCGCGGCCCAAGCTGGCGCCGAGGTGTTCGTCGACAAACAAATGAAAGGCAAAGTCAGTCGGCGCGGAACCTTCTCAGCTCAAGTTCCCGCAGGTACCCACGAGATCCAGGTGATTGCGAACAATCAGGTCTCCGATAGAGTCGTACGAGATTTTCCCGAGGGTGGTCGCGTCGAACTGAATCGCAGTGACTTGCTAAGGCGTGAACTTCCCACCGCGAACGCGCCTGCGCCTCCTCCTAATCCGGAGGAGAGCGACTGGAAGCAAGTGAAAGATTCCCACAGCGTGGAGAATCTAGAGAGCTTTCTAAAGCGCTACCCTAATGGGATTTTCAGCCTGCCGGCGCAGACGCAGCTGGAGGATTTGTATTGGGCGCGCTCAACCAGCAGCGACAACGCCGCGGGCTACGACGAGTACCTCACAAAGTATCCAAACGGAAAGTACTCCCAACAAGCGCAGAGTAATTTGAGCAAGCTGGAGTGGCGAGCGGTGGAGAACACTACCGATCCAGCAGCACTGGAGGGCTTTCTCCGGAAACATCCGTCCGGAAACTATCACGACAGGGCGGCAGCCCGGCTCGACGACCTGGCATGGGAACGCACGAGCCAAAACGACACTTCCAGTTTGCGGTCGTACATTCAAAATCATCCCAGCGGTCGTCATTTCGAAGAGGCGCAGAAAAAGATTGACGAGCTCAATCGTCCTACCCAGGTCGCGCGCGCGACTCCACCTCGGGTCACCATTCCTCCCGCCGTGGACGAAAAGAAAGCGGTGCTGGACGTCTTGGCGCGATATCAGAAGGCGTACCAGGACCGTGATATTCGGCAACTGCAGGAAATCTGGCCTGAAATGACGAAGCAGCAAGTGAAGTCGCTCGGTGATTTCTTCAAGCACGCTTCCACGCTTAGCTTGGACTATCGCGTGATTGGAGAGCCGACAGTCGACGGCGCTCAGGCCACAGTAAAGTTCACTCAGTCATTGAGTTACGTTGCAAGCGGAAAAGCTGGTAAGGATTCCGCGACAGTTGTAATGCAGCTCAAAAAGTTGCAGGGTGCCCCGGGAAACTGGCTTGTAAATTCCATTCGATAGAGCAACGTTCAAGAGGAGGACGGATGCCGCACATCAACCCTCGGGCTTTATGGATAGTTTTAGTTTTACTTGGTTCTACTTTGTGCCTGGCACAAGGGCCGTGCCCGACGGCGAATTCCACAAAATCGTCAACCATACCGCAGCTTTCCAGCGACCTGATTTGCGTGGTTCCGCAAGTGTACGGTCCCGGAGGTTTGGTCGGCACCGACCACGGCGGTCCCTTGCTCTCCACTGCGCGGTTTAGCCATGCCGCTCATTTCAGCAGTTCGGCACTGCAGAGTTTTTCGCCCCTGAACTCTGAAATCGGCACCCAGATAAGCCAACTGCCTTTAACCGCGCCGGTCTCAGGGTTTACGTTCTCCTTCAATCCGTCGCTGGGCGTGGTTTCGCGGCAAACCGAGAGTTTTGGTCCGATTCTGACGGAACGCGCCGACACCATCGGTAAACACCGGCTGTTCTTAGGTGTGAGCTACCAGTATTTCAATTTTGACAAGGTCGACGACGTAAATCTGAAGAATTTTGGAACCGTGTTTCAACACGAATCCGAGCATGAGCTCTGCTCGCCGCCCAACCCATTTATTACGTGCACGCCCAGCGGGGAACCGGTATTCCAGCAGGACGTGATCGCCACACAGAACCGTATCGATCTTAAAGTGCACCAAGTTGCGGCTGTCGCCACTTTCGGTGTGACAGATCGTTTCGACCTCTCGGTTGCAATTCCTATCCTCGATGTTCGTATGGGCATGTCATCCTCTGCTGTAATCAACAGTTTTGAGACGGCCGCCGATAGACCGCCGTGCTGTGTGCACCAGTTCGACCCGATCAATCCTCAGATCCCAGCCCGGGAGAACTTCATTGCGCCGAGCCAAGCCACCTTTTTCGAGCAAAGATCTGCGTCGGGAATTGGCGATGTAATTCTCCGTGGGAAGTATGAGGTCTGGAAGGGCGAGAAAGCGCGACTCGCGCTCGGTCTGGACGTGCATTTTCCAACAGGGGACGAAAGAAACTTCTTGGGCTCGGGTGCGTGGGGAGGCCGTCCTTTCGTAACGTTTACGTACGGCGGGCGGGTTTCTCCTCATGGAACCTTCGGATATCAGCGGAACAGCGCATCGATTCTGGCGGGTGACATTACTACTAACTCGAAGGCCCATTTGCCCGACATCGTCACCTACTCAGCAGGAGTGGACGCGGGATTAACACATCGCGTGAGTGCTTCGCTGGATTACATCGGACAAGCGCTCATAGATGCCAAGAAGATGGCATCGACCACGTTCACAGACGCCGCGGGCACGATTCATCAAGACATCCGCACGTCGAGCACCACCATAAATCAATCCTACATTTCACTGGGTGCGAAATTTAACCCGGTCGGCAGATTACTGGTGATCGCAAACGTATTGTTCCAGGTTAATGAGGCCGGGTTGCACTCCAAGCCCGTTCCTCTGATTGGTTTGTCCTACACATTCTGAGCACACGGCAAAGGTAGCTTTATGACCCACGGATCAACACCGATGACTCGCGCTCATTATTTCGGCGACTTCGAACTCAGAAACATCGTCCGGTCAGAAATTGAGGGAGGCGTCTTCTTGCACGATCTCCCTCAACACACCATTCTTGAGATCCATACCATGCACCGGTGTTACACAGCGGTTGTTCTGGGTGAAGGAGAGGCATTGATTTCTGGTCACCCGCAATATTGTCCACAACCAGTTCTGGTGGCAATCTCCGGCTCAACCTGGGGAGGTTCGATGCTGAAGCCCGACTTCGTTGGTCGAGGTATGCATCTAGAGTTCTATCACCCTGAATACGATGCACCCATTGTCACGTCGCTCATTCGCGACGTCCGAGAGTGCTCACAGCCCGAGTGAATACAAATTTGATCAGTGCCTAGCTGCGACAGCCAAGTCAGGCAACTTCGCGGATTCTTGTCCGATAACAAATTCGGAGCGTAATCTTCCCACGCCCGCGGCGACATCTCTAAGAGAGATGGGTATCAGCAACTTCGGTCAATCGTATCTCAGCTATTAGCTGAAAGCCCACCGTCCTGCTACTGACGAAGTCTCTTGATTAGCCTCAGCCGCACGGGTAAATGCTTCTTCGAGGCAAGGAAGTGAAGTAACCATGAGAGTCGCTGATGCTGGAGGACTGATACCTGGTCAGTGGGGCAGTGAAGGTGCGGATGCAACGACTGCCGTCCAAAACGGGGAATCCACGCTTACACAGGTCGCCTCGAGATTGGGCATTCCTCTCGACGACCTTGTAAATGCCAACCCTCAAATTGCGAACCCGAATGGGCTCACTCCCGGCATGGAGGTGAGGGTTCCCTCGTCTACCCAGGGTGGTCCGGCAGCGGGCAGCGCGGAGTCCGACGCCCCCGATCCGAACATTGCCACCTCCAAACGCATGGAGAATAGTCTAGAGGCTTCCGCCATGCGAACCCTGCTCTCTTCCCCGATGGACAGTTCCTCGGGCAGCGTGTCGCACGCACACTTCAGCGCATCCGGCAGCGGAGGCATCTCGCAGGAACCGCCAGTCGCTGACCCCCTACGCGGTGAGGGATATTCTCCGCAACTCAAGAAAGAGCTTACTCAGACCTTGAACGCTCTCTATCAGCGTCCAGAATTTAAGGCGCTGAGCCAGGACGAAAAGAGTGCGCTGCTTCAAAGTCTCGCCGGAAATCCGCCGGTTACACCGGAAAAGATTTCCAAGATGTTCGACTTGATCAACTCGGCCAAATCGCTTTCTCCGGCAAACCACAAACTTGTGATGGAGGCGTTCAAAGCTGGTCACGCCAGTCCAGCCTATGCTGCTAGCCTCAAAAAGTTGATCGAAGATCCAGAATTCAAAAGCTTGACGAATGCAGAGAAGACCGCTGTCCTCAGCCAGGTCAAGAACTATCCCGACGCGAAAACGATCGGCAACATCGAACGGATGCTGCGCAAAGACTGGTTCCAAACGCAAAGCCTTGGCGACAAGCAGCGCTCACTAAAAACGATTGCCGCTTTCTCCCACAACCAAAAGGGAGACCGAAAGATAATCGACAACACACTCGACAAACTGCTGGATCCTAAATCCGGTTTCGATCTCGAGTGGAAGAAGTACGACAAACGCGATCGACCATATGGCGAGGCCGACGACGATACTCTGTACCTGAACAGGGGCATCATAAGGGCCGGAAACGACCCAATCACCGAGAATAAAACGACCAATCACCTGGCGTTGAATACCGTGGCGCACGAGATCAATCACCTGGTGAATGATGACAAAGTGGGGGACACGTTTGATTACTTCAACGCCGAATACCGTGCCTGGTATGTCGGCTTCAAAGCGGAGCATGGTCGTCCGCCCAGCAATCAAGAAGCAATGGAACAACGCATCCGCTGGCAGTTTGATCCGGAGAGTGCGTATGGCGCGACGAGCGCAGGGGCACTCAAGCATCCGAGCCAGGCTCAGAAGCTTTTTGACTTCTTAGGGAAAATGACTGGACTCAAGGTCGATGCGCACAATTGGCGGGACGTAGTGTACAAATCGGATCCGGCAACGTGGCCAACGAAGGCAAGCACGCCGGCGGCGCCTCCGGCGGGTAACGATGACAATCACTAGCTGCTCGGTAACGCTACTGTTTGTCTTCGTGCTGGTCGGTTTGAGCACGGGCGTGAAAGCCAGGGAAGGAAGCACCATGAACGAACAAGTACTACGAAAGATCGAAGAGACAGCTGCAAAAGATAATGGCTGGAAGGTAGACGACGTACGGGTGGAAGAAATCGAGAGATTGCGCCGTCCAGCGTGTTCGTTTTTCAGTGCTGGACACAAAGTGCGGCCGCTATCCTATCTCTCAAATTACGCACTGCTGAGCGGGACTGAGATCGTCGGCTCGGGGGATGGCAACGTGGTTGCCAAAATCGTAGATTCCTGCGCCAACGGCGCTTCCGCAGATTGGTGGGCAGAAATTGTGACGCGTTTCCACGAAGACTTGGGCGATGGTATCGTGCTCCGCGATGAACAGACCAGGCCCGACATAGTTCGTAAGCTGCGAGAAGCGGGCAAGACGTTTGCACCACCGGTTCTAGATCCGCAACGACGCTCGCTGCGCTACTTGCTGCTGGATCCTGAGGCCTATGTCTTGTACCAGGTGCAGGCAACACGCAGCGATTCAGGGCCCATAGAAGTTGTCGAAAACGAGGTACTTTGACTACGGCCGCAACTTCAGCCGATAGGCGTTTAGATTGATGATATTCCGCCCGCGCCCGGGAGCCTTTTCCTGATTGCTACAGACTGACGATTACCGCAACATCTCCCTAATAGAGTTCATGGCATCGCTTGGCGAAAGTTGCGACGTTGGTTTAGCGGCTGTGGCGTTCAAAAGTAACTTGGTCGTGACTACCTGGACAGGCGCGCCGGCAGTTCGCGTCGCCTGAACGCGGTAGAGGATGTAGGTTTCCGGTTGCAGGAGCAAGAAGCTGACGCTTTGCTTGTCGTCGCTAAAGGCAGGTGGAGTAAATTTCATGCCGGCCTGGATCAATTTGCGCGTGATGTCTGGCCTCACCTGTTCATCAGCCAACACGATTCCGCCGCTCAGGTCGCCGTGGAAGCGGGTGATGATCTCAGCCCACCAGTCAGCCCGGGCGCCTGCCGAGCAGGTGTCAAGAATCTTTCCAGCAGCATCCGGATCGCTGATGCCAATAACCTCATCTCCCGGGAGCACTGCGTAGTTTGCCTGATACGACAGCGGACGCACCGCGTTGGCGGCCGTGTAGAAGGAGCACGAGGATCGACGCAACCGCTCCACCTCGTCGGTCCGGACCTCCTCTACCTTCCAGCCATATTCGGCGCGGGCTGCTTCTGCGATCTTTTGTTGAATCTTGTCGTCCATAGTAGTTCCTTCCGCGGCGCCCAGGCTTAGTACAATAAGCACGCCGACAAACAGTCTTGGGAACAAGCTAGTGATTGTCAATGTTCCCCGATGGCGCCGCCGCCGGCGAATGGCCCTTGTCAGGCCAGGTGGCCGGGTCCGACTTGACCACGGCCTTCCAATTCTTCGCATCTACTTTCATCCCAGTAACGCTCCCGAGGAAATCATAGAACTTCTGTGCCTCCTTCGGGTTTTTAAGAGCTGCTGCCGCATACTTGCCATAAACGCTGTCCGGATTAAGCTGCCAGCTGATGCGTTGGTCCATCGCTTCCTCGTTCGTGGGCGCGCGACCATGCTCGGCCTTGAACCCGATGTACCAGGCCCGATACTCCGCTTCAAAGTAGTGGAACGTGCTGGCCACTTTGTCGTTATTGATGTGGTGGTTCATTTCATGGACAGTGGTATTCAGCGCGAGATGATTAGTGTCGTCAGTTTCTATAAGTTTGTCGTTGTTCGCCGGGATCTTTCCCTTGTTGAGGTAAAGGACATTACCATCCGCTTCCCCATACGTGGTGCCATGTTTAACGGAGTCCGGGTAATTCTTCCACTCGATCTTGATCGAGGAACTTGCGCCCAGCAATTTGTCCAGAGTATTGTTGATGACCTGCTTGTCTCCTACCGGGTATTGAGACAATCTTGCGATAGTCTTCAGTGAACGCTGCTTGTCATCCAGACTCTCCGCCCGGAACCAATTCTTTTGCAGCAAACGATCGATGTTTGTGACTGCTTGTGCATCTGGGTAATTCTTCGTCTGGCTGAGAACGGCAGTCTTCTCCGCCGGTTTCAGACCCTTGAACTTTGGATCTTCGATGAGTTTTTTGAGACTGACGGCGTACGCGGGATCACCCCCCGCCGCCTTCAACCCGTCGGTGAAGAGCTTGCGATCCGCGGGCGAAAGGTCGTTCGCCGAGGTCAGCACGGCAACAGTCTCAGAGATCTTGTCCGCGGCCGGGGGCGGATCCGAGGCGAGCGCCTGGATGACAATACTCTTCTCATCAGGGCTGAGACCCTTCAGTTCAGGGCTCTTGGAGAGACCGTCAAATTCCTCCAGCCATTCCTTTTTTACTTGCGTGCTCGCGTTTGCGAATTTCGGATCTACAACCAGTTTCGAGAGTCCGGCGACGTAAGCGGGATCGGTGTGGGAGGCTTTGAAAGCGTCGCCGACTAATTTGCGGTCGGCAGGAGCAAGGTCCTTCGCCATGAAGAACAGGTGAAGAGCGCCCGTCATTTTTTCCGACGTCAGCGGCCGGTTTCCGGCTAATGTATGGAGCATCGCGACGATGTCGTCGTGGCTGACGCCCAGATGTTCCGCTGCCTGGTAGGTTCTCCGCAGTCCAGCGCTGAGTTCTTCCTTGTCTTGCTCCGAGTACTGCGCGCCATACAGGGGCACCGCAACCGGAGGCATCTGCGTTATGCCACCACTTCCCTGTGCGGAGTTGTTGCCCGGCATGACGTCCAGAGGAGAACCACCGGACAGCAAAGATTTCATGAGAGAGGCTTCTACATTGCTCTCCATGTATTTGGAACCGGCTGAGACCGTGCCATCGCTCTCGCCACTCGCAGCCGAATCATCGATGGCCGGCGCAGGAATCCGGATCTCCAAGCCTGGCGTCAGCTTGTTAGGATCCCCAATCTGAGGATTCGCCCTTTGCAAGTCCTCAACACTGACACCCAGCCGCGATGCGATCAGCGCCAGGGTTTCACCGGTGCGAGTCTGCGTGACTGCAGGATCCGGAGAACTCCCCCAATCTGGCACCACACCCGTACTGCTGCCAATTTTCATGTAGCCACCACTTTCGCTGCAAACCAAAGCACTCGCGCAAGGGCCATACTTGCGGATCGAAAGCCTTCAACAATGTTTTCGGAGAAAAGTCCGCGAAGTTGCTAGATGTGCTACGACGAGGTCCCTCAACACTCCTCGAAGTCCGGTTTGGGTAAGCAGCACTAGCCGGGACGAATGTGTGGGGCCCCCATCGACGAAGTTCCCCACACAAACGACACGCCGGGTCCACCGACTTGCTGCGATTCTGCTTGGCGGTGGCGAGCGGCTGAATCGCGAAACTCGGTTCACCCGCCTGTCCCGCATCTGGACCAAACATCAGCGCAAAGTAAATCGGCTCAAAAGGATTTTCGGTAATTCAGCAGTGAACATCATGCGACCCATCGCCGCGACAATTAGGCTGCTGCCTTACGCACGATTTTGATGAGGTGTCCTTTGTTCCTGACCAAAGCATCTCGAGCATCGATCTGTTGTACCCGTTAAGACAGAACTGTCGATTGCTTTGTGACATCACGCTGTGGATTTTGATGGATTATGAAGAGTGAGTGCGTTGCAACACGTTCTTAATGCGCCGATCTGGGAT
>Ga0105238_10005311_pt1 | contig 12727 bp, 9 predicted proteins | sample KBSC34metaG_FD_81526 | JGI IMG/M metagenome (GOLD analysis project Ga0105238, IMG submission 81526) | Corn rhizosphere microbial communities from Kellogg Biological Station, Michigan, USA - KBS C3-4 metaG | ecosystem: Host-associated > Plants > Roots > Rhizosphere > Soil | place: Michigan, USA... | reverse complement strand
TTCGCGCAGGGCAGGACGATGATTTCAGCGTGCGCAATCTGGCAGACGTCGCGCAGCTAGCAGACGAGTCTTCCAAAGTCATGACATTGTTGCTGGCGTCGATTGCTGGCGTCTCGTTGATCGTGGGCGGCATTGGGATCATGAACATCATGCTGGTATCGGTGACAGAGCGTACGCGGGAGATTGGCATTAGGATAGCGATTGGCGCTACGGAGTCTGACGTGCTGCGGCAGTTCCTCAGCGAATCAGTAGTGCTCAGCATGGCGGGAGGAATTCTGGGCATCCTGTTTGGAGTAGCTTCTTCCATGACCATCACCAAGGTCCTGGGCTGGAGCATTCTGATTTCGCCTGTAGCAGTAGGAGCGGCGGTAGTGTTCTCAACGGCGGTGGGAATCTTCTTCGGCTTTTATCCGGCGCGGAAAGCGGCGATGCTGGATCCGATAGAAGCTTTACGGTTTGAGTAGGACGACCCCCCTTACTCAATAACGAATGGCCCGAGCTTGCAAAAAGCCCGGGCCATTTTGTTTGCTGTGGCATTTGGGAAAGCCTCTGCCGCTTCCAAAAGCAAACACAAGGTCCCTCTGTCCTACTCGCGCGCTGGTGAATACGCGCGCTCGCTTAACGGCCATCGGGATGACGAACTGAGCGCGGGCGGTTTTATGAGAGTTTGCTCGGGTCTGTCTCAATGCGAATGGTTGGAGGCAGGTCGAGTTTTTGGGCAAGACTGGTCAGCACGGATTCCAACTCGCGCATGACATCGAGATCGACGTCCGAGGGCGCGGTGGCGGCTTCAATGGCGGCTGCCGGATTCTCAATTAACAGGCAGGCATTTGCTGGGGATTGGCTGATCCATAGAGCAAGCTGGTCACCGCAATGCTTAAGAGCATGCAGCAGCTGCTCAGATTCACTCATCGGGGGAAAATGTGCCAAGGAGCACCTCTCAAGCGATCTTTCTTCAAGCAACCTTGGATGCTTAGACACGGCAAATCGGCCACGCAGAACAGGAAATTTTTGGTCTTTTTTTACAAGAGGTTACGGGGCTTACAAAACCCAATATTTCGTTACAGGGCTTAGACAATCGTTACAGGCCTTTCAAAACACCGCCGGGCCATCAGGGTTTATACCGACAGAACGAAAAGCTAAGACCTGAACCAAGATGGGAAAAGAAAGTCGGGCCTGGCGAAAATCGGAGGAGATTATGAATCGTTTAAGAATGATATTAGTTGGAGCGGCACTTATTACCGGCGGTTCGGCTTTGGCATCGGCCCAGATGGTTCCACAGAACGTAGCATTCCGCGACCACGACAGAGATCGCGACAGGGATCGGGACAGGGGCCATGATCGCGACCGAGATCGAGATCGCGGCTACAACAACCACCGGGTCTATCGCGATCACGACCGGGATGACCGACGCTATGTGAACAGGGATTGGCGTTATGACCGCGGCTACAACAACGGCTACTACAACCGCCGTTGGGACGGACATCGCTGGCTCTACTGGAACGGGTACGAGTGGGTTTACTAAGAATCGACGTTAGCTCTTTCTGAGAGCCAAAGGCGGGACGCGCAAGAAGGCGTTCCGCCTTTTTGTTGTGCAAAATCCGAAAACCTCAAAACCTCACCACAGATAACACGGATAACACTGATTAAAATGGATTAGGAAAGTTCAGTAGCCATTTTGAATTTGTACATCCGTGTGATCCGTGTTCATCCGTGGTGAGCGTTTAGTTTTTGTGCAAACAAAAACGCTACTGGTGGCGGATGTCTCCCGCAGCCACCAGCCCTCCGTCAACTTCAATGAAGAGTCCGCGGTTGCCGTTCACCAAATACATGATCGTGCTCTGGGGGCCTAGTGGCGTTTGCAGAGACATGGCAAAGCGTCCGTTCGCGTTTGCGACAAAAGTCCCTGTCATTGATTGCCCAAAGGTGATGCCGCCACTGTTGTTAATGTCAATGATTCCGGTGAGCTTGCTCACGCCATCGGACGTAAATTCAGCAATGGAATCCAGTTCTGATCCGCCGGGGGCAGCAGCATCGAAATTCATTCCATAGGTTCCCTGGAAAGAGCCGGCGTTGAAAGGCGTGCTTTGTTGTTGCAAGGCAGCGCCGGAGGTGACAAAGCGGCTGTCGGTTTCAAGCACCTGGACTCCGCCGCTGGAAGGATAAATGACAAATGAAAATGTGCCGGCTGCGGTATTCATAGTCAATGTTCCGCGCCCGTTCGCCGCCATGGCGTAAGTGCCGGTGAGAGGCACGGCCGTGGTGACGGAGCCGCCGTCATTGAAGTCCTGAATGCCGCTGGAAATGTTGCCGGCCCCATCTGACGTGATGACGCCGCCGGAAGCGAACGGGTTGCCGTTGAGCAAATCAGCCCCTGCGATTGTGAATGCGAATGGCCCGGACACGGAAGCATTGCTGAATGGGCCGGTTTGGCGGAAAGCTTCACCACCGAGCGCGGGGATGGTGTTTGTTCCCACAATTTTCAGATGCGTGGCATCCACGACATAGTAAGCAAAACTCAGAGTGCCAAGCGCAGTGTTCAGAGTTGCCGTACCGCGTCCGGTTGAAGTCATTGGAATCAATCCTGTCATTGGATCGTTGGTAACAATGAGTCCGTTGTCGTTGGAGTCATCCACACCGGAGGTGATATTGCCTGAGGCATCCGACGTAAAGATGCCGCCCACGGCCAGCGGAACTCCGCCGGTGTCGATTCCCGACAAGTTGAAAGCGAACTGGCCGGCAAGCGCTGCATTGGAAAAAGCCGAGATCGTTTGCAGGTCAATTGTGCCGCTGCCGGTTGCGCGGTTATCAAATCGTGTTACCAGCGCGTGACCACCGGCCACAAGCACAAAATCCAGGGTCGAATTACCGGCGGGTGAATTGAGCGTGATAGTGCCTCGACCATCCGCACGAACCAGATAGGTCCCGCTACTCGCGACATTGGTGCTCACAGCCACTCCGCTATTAATGTCCTGAGTGCCTGAAGTGATGTGGCCGGCGCCATCGGCAACAAAGCTGCCTGCTACGGCCAGAAAGCCGCCAGCGTCTGAGCCGGTATAAGAAAATGCAAAAGGGCCGTTCAGGTTCGCATTTGTAAATCCACCCTGGGGAGGAGGGAAGTTGACGCTGCCGCCTCCTCCGCATCCTGCAATGGCAATAAGAGTGATGGCTGCAAAAGACGCTAAGAAATGCTTTTTTGCCGGGAACATGTTCTACCTCGTGCTCTCAAGAAGTATGACATCAAAAAACCAGGAGCGAAGCTTAGCTTGGTTGATGGGGCACCCACACTGACGAAATCCTTGAACACTAGAATGCACCAGTTGTTGCGACATCTAGCAATTCGGAGATACGCGGCAGTGCTACGTCTTCTGGCCGGGATCGCTTACCTTTATGCAAGCTCTATGTCGCGACTCTGCGCATAGGAGCCTCTATCGGCGCAAAATCATTGTTTTTGGGGTGACGTCGAAAGGTGAGATGCCTGCGGCGGCCTGTTCGGCCATTGGCGATAGGGTAAAGTTTTGTTAAAGGAGCAGATCACTTTATAATAAGGACAGTTGACCTCATAATTCTTCTGGAGCTTTCCATCCATGATTAAGTTTTTGCAAAGCGGCAACAAAGCCGCCAAATATCTCCTCGCCGGATTTCTCTTGATTATTGCTGCCAGCATGGTGACCTACCTCATTCCCGGATTCATGACGGATACTTCAGCGAGTGAAACCGGAGTGGTGGCTTCGGTCGGCGGCCATGACATCCATCGCGAAGAGGTGGCCCGGATGGTACAGGCGCAGGCCCGTGGGAACCAGATCCCGGATTTTTATCTGCCTATCCTGCGCCAGCAGGCGGTCCGCCAGCTGATTCAGCAGGCAGAACTCCAGTATGAGAGCGAGCGCATGGGGCTCTCAGTTTCAGACCAGGAGTTTCGCGACGAGTTGCAGTACGGTCCGTACAAGCAGGCTTTCTTCCCCGGCGGAAAGTGGATTGGCTCAGAGAAATACAAGGAGATGCTGACGCAGGGCGGCACCACGGTTGAAAACTTTGAGCGCGACGTAAGGCTTGATCTGTTGCAACGGAAACTGGTGAACGTAATTGGCGCCAGCGCTGCCGCCAGTGAGGCTGACGTAGAGAAGGCCTTTAAAGACCAGAACACGAAAGTGAAATTCGAATACGCCATTCTCAAGTTGGAAGATGTTTCCAAGACCATCAAGCCGACGGATACGGAGTTGAAGGCGTTTTATGACGCGAACAAGCCGCGTTATACGAACTCGATCCCGGAGAAACGGCAGATCAAGTATTTTGTGCTGAACGACAAGAATTTCGCTGACAAGGTAACAATAGATCCGGCTGAGATACAGCGCGCTTACAGCGCAAACCAGAATGCATATCGCATTCCGGAACGGGTAAAAGTCCGCCACATTTTGATTGAAACGCCCAAGCCGGGACCGGATGGCAAAGTGGACCAGAAGGGCATAGACGACGCCCGCGCCAAAGCGCAGGACGTGCTGAAGCAGATCAAAGCCACGGGAGACTGGGAAGGTCTGGCAAAGAAATATTCCGGCGATCCCGGCAGTAAAGACAAGGGCGGAGAATTGGGCTGGCTTGGCAGAGGCCAGACAGTAGCGGAATTTGACAAAGTGGCATTTGCCCAGAACAAGGGCCAGATCAGCGATCCGGTGCAGTCATCCTTCGGTTTCCACATCATTCAAACGGAAGATAAAGAAGATGCTCATCTAAAGCCGCTGGCTGAAGTAAAGCCGCAAATTGAAGAGGCCATCAAGCAGGAAAAAATCAAAGGTTTGATGAGCCAGGCTGCCACGGATGCGGAAGGTATTGCCCAGAAACAAGGGCTGGATAAGGCAGCAGCCAAATATGGCGCACCGGTCATCAGCAGCAACCCAATCGCGCGGACCGATGCATTGCCCGGAATCGGCCCTCAACCCCAGTTGATGGACGCAATTTTCTCCGTCAACGATAAGGCAGGACCGCAGGCCAGCCAGACTCCGCAAGGCACGGTGGTGTTTGAAGTCACAAAGATCGACCCGGCACGCACTCCTTCGCTTGAGGAAATCAAGGACAAGGTGACGGCGGACTTTAAGAACCAGCGCGCAGCCGACATCCTGCGCCGCAAGATTCAGGAAATGGCGGACCGCGCCCACGCCGAGCACGATTTGGCGAAAGCTGCGAAAGAAGCCGGGGCCACGGTAAAGACCAGTGACCTGGTTTCACGGACGGCACAGGTGCCGGACATCGGCAGCATGTCCGGGCCCGCAGCCGCAGCCTTTACAATGAAGCAGGGCGAGATCAGCGGGCCGCTGAATCTGGGTGCAAGCCAGGCGGTCTTACAGATAGTGGAAAAGCAGGAGCCGTCTGCATCCGACCCTGAGTTTGCCAAGCAACGCGACCAGCTGCGCGAGCGTCTAGCTTCACAAAAGCGGCAGGAAGTCCTGGGCGTGTTTGTAAGCGATCTGAACACCCGCCTTGAAAAAGAGGGCAAGGTAAAGATCAACAAAACAGAAATGGACAATCTTGCCAAATCTCGCAGCTAAGACTGCATCATAGAGAACTATGCTGTCCCAGCGATCGGCCGGAATACTGCTTCATCCAACCTCACTGCCTTCGCTGGGTGGTATCGGCGATCTCGGGCCGGAAGCCTACGCATTTGCGGACTTCCTGGCCCGCTCCGGCCTGGGACTTTGGCAGGTGCTTCCGCTATCACCACCCGGATTGGGCAATTCGCCGTATTCCGCCATCTCAGCGTTTGCCGGAAACCCGCTGCTCATCAGCCTGGAAAGACTGGCCGAACGCGGCTGGATTGAAAAAGACCAGCTAAAAGGATTGCCTGCGCCACACGGTCGCGTTGATTTTGAGGAAGCCAAAGCCGTCAAGATGCCATTGCTTCGCCAGGCTGCGCAGACTTTTTTGGAGAGAGCCAACGGCGAGCGTGGCCGCTTTGAAGAATTCAAGCGCGCCCACGCCGGATGGCTGGAAGACTTTGTGCTTTTTGACGTGATGCGCCAGGTGCATGAGGGCGCCACCTGGAGCTCATGGCCCAAAGAACTGGCCCGGCGTGAAGCTGAAGGGCTGCACAAATTTGGCGTGGAACACCAGCGAGAGCTGGAAGTTGAGCGAGCGATTCAATTCGCATTCTTTGAACAATGGCGGTGTCTGCACCAATACTGCCGGCAGCGCGGCATCGGAATTGTGGGCGATATTGCCATTTTTGTGAACTATGACTCGGCTGATGTGTGGCGCAATCCCGATCTGTTTTTTCTGGATGAAAACCTTCTGCCAACGGTAGTGGCAGGCGTCCCCCCGGACGCCTTTAGCGAGACCGGCCAGCGTTGGGGCAATCCTTTGTATCGCTGGGACGTGTTTAAGACACGGCGTTACGACTGGTGGATACAGCGCATGAAAGGCACATTGGAAATGTGCGACATTGTGCGTCTTGATCACTTCCGCGGCTTTGAGAGCTATTGGGAGATCCCGGCCGATGAACCTACGGCAGTCCATGGGAAATGGGTAAAGGGACCATGCGACGATTTGTTTCGCGCGTTGCGAGGGAGCCTGGGCGATCTGCCCTTTATTGCCGAAGATCTGGGCTTGATCACCGAAGAGGTGCATGCGTTGCGCGAGCGGCTGGGTATTCCCGGCATGAAGGTCCTGCAATTTGGTTTTGGCGATCCCGGAGCGCATATCCATCTTCCGCAGAATTTTGTGCCACACTGCGTGGTATATACCGGCACGCACGATAACGATACAACCGCAGGCTGGTGGCAATCATCTGCCAGTAAAGAAGAGAAGTGCTTTGCGGCAAATTATTTTGGTGAGCCTGCGGACGGAATGCACTGGGCATTTATCCGCGGAGCGTTTGCTTCAGTGGCGCGGATGGCAATTGTGCCTTTGCAGGATTTTCTGGGCTTGAGCAGCGAAGCCCGTATGAACACGCCCTCACAGAGCGATGGCAGTTGGGGCTGGCGCTTTAAGAAGAACGCGCTTACAGCGGCATTGGCGGACAAACTAGCTGCGCTTTCAATTGTGTGTGATCGCAAACCGCTGCCATTAGGCGCTAATCAGCAAAGCCACAGGGAAGTGGGCGAAGACTTCGCTGCATAACAACGTGCGCTGCGGAGTGACCCTGATTTTCTCTCCGCTGAAAACATTTTCCAGAAATTCCGGGCAGCGCGAAGGAACCGGAAGCTCAGTGTTTTCCCAAACGTCCCCCAGCGGGGCCCGCAATTCACCACCGGCCAGTGTATAGCTGAGACGCGGCACGGCCACGATTGCATTCTGGTTTCTATGCTCACGCGCAAAGGCCACCACGTGCTGCTGTTTCGCACCAGCGGCATAAATTGGCTGGTAATGCCCGGGATGGAACAAATCACGGCGGTCGCGGCGCAAGCGAAGCGCCTGCATGGTTGTCCACATCTTGATACGCCCGTCCTGATAGTTCTGCAACAGATCAGCGCACAACGCCAGAAGATTACCGGCTTCAGCCTGGCGATCGAGTTCCGTGAGAAGCCGTTCGCGCAGCGCGTAATCCACAGGGCGGCGATTATCAGGGTCCACAAGGCTGAAGTCCCACACCTCCGTGCCTTGATAGATGTCTGGATTTCCGGGCGATGTGAGCATGAGAACCCGCTGTGCCAGCGAGTTCATGGCGCCAAAGAAATGTATGGGCGGCATAAAGCTTGCCATTTGTTCCAGAAATGTATTTGGCCGCGCCGGCGTTCCCGGAAACAGAATCTTCTCAATGAACTGCCGCAACGCTTCTCCATACGCCGGATCGTCACTGATCCAGCTCAGATTTATTTTGGCCTCATGCACGGCCTTGGACATGTAACTCTGGATTCTTTCCGCATACTCCTGGCGCGAAGAGTCCGTATCAAATTCAAACGGCCACGTTCCGACCAATGTCTGGTAAAGGAAGTACTCTTCATTTGTATCCGGCGCATGACGGCCATCGGAAAGCATGCGTTTGCGCAGGCGGTTGGTCCGGCGCAGGCGCAAGGCGTGCGCGGCCCACGCCTTGGGCATCTCAGAGAGCACATCCAGCCGTGCGCGCACATCTTCACTGCGCTTGGTGTCATGCGTGGACGTAGCCAGCATGGAGTACTGCCAGCTTTCCGCGCGTTTGAGATTGCCGGAATGAAATTCTTCAGTGCTGATGCCGAAGTCCTTGGGCGATCCTCCCACTTCATTCACGGCAATGAAGCGGTTATAGACATAGCAGGCCGTATCTTCCATGCCTTTGGCCATTACAGGCCCGGTGAGTTGCTGGAACTTGAGCGTGAAATGGAGTTTCTTGCGGTAGAGATCAGACTGGTCTTCAGAATTCTTGTGCTTCAGCAGCAGGATGTCGCGGAGAAAATCAAAGCTTGCCGGCGCTTTATCCGTGTTGCGGCGCTTGGCCTTGGCAACCGCTTCATGGATGTAAGCGCGATCGCGCTCCGTCATCTCTCCGCGTTCGTCGATGTACGTCCGATAAACAGGGAAGCAAGCGATGGTTTCACGAATCACGTCGCGCAAAGACTTGCGCGTGAAATCGCGAGCGTAGCGGTCAACAGCAGAAATGGCGTCAAGCATATGCGCCAGCACGTTGACTTCACTGGCAAGAGACGCATGCATGATGAGCTTCTTGCTGTTATAGATGATGGTGTCCACGCTCTGGGTCACGCCGGTAAAGCGGCGGTAGAAGTTTGTAAAGCTGCGCTCATTGCGGCGATCAATGAACAGACCATTTACCAGCGTGGTGAAGTCATAGCCGGAAGTGCCATCCACGGGCCATTCGCGCGGGAGCTCCTCACCCGCGCCGAGAATTTTTTCGACTACGGTGTAAAGCAGGGCGCGCTGGTTCATCCAGTCATGCTGGCCGAAAGCCTGTTGCAGGTCCAACTCAATTCCGTTTTCCGCCAGTGTGCCGCGAGGCATTGCTCCATTGCATTGGCTGGCGGCATACAGCATTTGCAGACGCACCATGTATTGCCGTGGATTCAGCAGCCCGTCGCAGTGGTCCACACGCACGCCCTGCACCATATCGTCCGCCAGCAGGTGACGCAATAATTGGTGGGTTGCGGCAAAGACCCGGGGATTTTCCATGCAGAGGCCGATAAGATCATTGACGTCAAAGAAGCGGCGATAATTGATCTCTTCTCCGGAAACGCGCCAGTTGGCCAAGCGATAAACCTGCGCTTCAAGGAGACGATGCAATGCGTCAAAGCTGCGCGGATCGCCCGCGCGGCCATTCATTGCAGAGGCTGCACGGTCCGAGATCTGCTGCAAGTCCGGCGATTTTTCCATCAACTCTTTCCATGCAACGGTCAGGGACGCAACGGCACGCCGCCGCTGACGCACCAGATCGCCATCGGACGCACTGTGGGAAGGCAGATTATGCAGCCCGGACAAAAGATTGCGCAGCTCCTGCGGAAGTTCGTAAGCGAGCGGCGCAAAAATCATGGGAATGGTTTGAGGATCGAGCGGCAGCCGCTTGTCAAAATACTCAATGGAAAAGCCGCCATTGCCGACCAGACGGATGTGGCCTGCTTCAAGTTCCGCGCCGTACTGATCGCCCAAAATGGGCAGAAGAAGCTTGTTGCGCAGCTCCGGCTTCAGCGGTTCCCAATCGAGATCAAAAAATTCAGCAAATTCAGACGCGCGGCCGTTGGAGAGCACGTCCCACCACCAGGGATTTGCGCCCAGGCCGATTCCCATGTGGTTGGGTACGATATCCAGCACTTGACCCATGCCGTAATTCTTGAGTTCATCCACCAATTCCTTCAGCTCCTCATAGCTGCCGACTTCAGGATTTACCTGGTTGTGATCTGTAATGTCATAACCGTGCTGGCTTCCGGGTTGGGCCTTCAAGATTGGCGAAGAATAAATGTGCGAAATACCCAGCGCGTGCAGATATCCCACGAGACGGCGCGCATTCTCAAAGCGAAAGCCGGCATTAAACTGCAGGCGATAGGTGGAGAGCGGCCTGGCCTGGCTCTTGCCGGACGCCAAGCGGTCAAGGCACTCTGAGATGCCGCTTGTTTCAGGCGTCAATATTGCTGGATTAGCTCTCATGGGACGGAAAGGGGCAAATTCTGGACGGAAACTCCCACTGACTTTAGATGCACAAATCCGGCGCGGTGTGAGATTGCAGCTGCCGCTTTGCTAATTTTGCCGGAACAGTTGAAAATAGATTTTTGCAACTAAAGGAGCCACATCCAGCATGCCAGCAACCGGTGAACTGATCAGAATGATGAATTACGTCGACGACATCGCCGCCACGCTCCGCCGCATCGTGGTGGGAATTTCCGGCATGACCCCGGAAGAACGCAAACGGCTGGCCGACTACATGCGCAATTCCGACCCCAGTTTCATGAAAACCCTGGAGAGCCTGGACAAAGGCTAGCTTGATGGCCGAAATCCGGACCATCGCGGTCATTGGCGCAGGCGCCGCAGGCCGCGGAATCGCTTTTGCCGCCGCGCTTGGTGGCTATCGAACCATTCTGGAAGACATTCTTCCTTCCAGCTTGCGCACTGCGGCTGCCGAACTGCGCGAACATCTGGCGCGTGCCGCCGATCTTGGAACCGTAAGCAAGCCGGAAGCGCTGGCTGCTTTCAATCGCCTTGAATACGCCGCGACCGTGGAACATGCTGCGCGCGAAGCCGATCTGGTCATTGAAGCTGTTCCGGACGAACTGGAATCTAAGATCGAAATTTTCACGCTGCTCGATAAAATCTGCCGCCCGCAAACCATCGTGGTATCAAACACCACAGCTCTCAGCGTGACCGAAATAGCTTCTGTTACTTATCGCGCAGCCAGGATCGCTGGGATGCGCTTTGCAAATCCTCTAACGCACAAGAACCTTCAAATCGTGCGCGCTCGCCTTACCGATGACGAAACCATCGCTGCGTGTACTGAGGTCGGCCAGCGCATGGGCAAGCAAGTTACAGTAATCGCGGAAAACTAATATCTACCAACGACCTTACGTCTTGCGCCGCATCAATCGCAGGTCCGATAGATAGATATCCAGCGGGCTCAATCCGGCTACGCTGCGATCATCTGCTCCCGCGATCTCTGATTTCTCCAGCCGCAATTCCTCGCGGTTTGCTTTGTCTGCCACGGCGGCAATTCTTCTCCGCAGATACTTAAGATCGCACGGCCTTGTCACGTAATCGTTCGCGCCGGCTTCATATCCCTTCTGGATTTCTTCCGGCTGTTCGTTTCCCGCAATCAAAACAACATACGGAGCGTGATTCGCGCCGATCGTCCGCAGCCATTGGCAAAGCTCAATGCCGCTCAACCCTGGCAGGTCCCAATCCATTAAACAGACATCAATTTTGCGGGTGCGTAATAGCTCGCGCGCAGATTCTCCATCAACGGCAGAAATTAGTTGGTAGCCCCACTGCACCACAGACCGTTCCAACGTCATGCGGGTGAGCAAATCATCTTCAGCAACAAGAATTGTGAGGGTCTTCATACTTACCTTACTGGTCCGCTAAAGTAAGCTGACTGTACCCCAATCCCCGCACGGATGACGAGATTACCTCGGTTTCCGACATTCCCAAAATGGGAACTATCAAACGTGCAATTTGTTACTCGCAGGCGCTAAATCCGCGCCTTTCCCCGACTTAGCGCTCTGCCGCCGAACACATCCCCTATATCCGCATGGGCGCCTTTCGCCTTAGTTTCCCGCTGGCTTGCTGCCCATCGCAGGCAGAGGCAGACGACCATCCGCCCCGCTGGTCAGCGCTACAAACTGCGGGTCCTGAAACAGTGACGCAAACACCGCATCCACGCGCGCTTCCATCATTTCTTTGCTGCGCACGGACTGATACCGCTCATACTCAAAGAAGTGGCGCTTCAGCAGTGCCAGCGCTTTGTCTTTCTGACCCAACTGCGCATAGATCGCCGCCAGATTGTAGGACGCACACAGAATCGCCTCATTCTCTTTCGCGATCTTCAGCGCTTCATCCCCGTGTCCATTGCCGGCCATAAAGGCTGCGGCAAAGATCAGGTTAAAAGGTTCCTTCGGATCAAGCGCCAGCGCCTTGCGCGTATACTCATCCGCCTTCACCTTGTCGCCTTCAGAGTTCCAATAGACGGCCAGGTTGCGATAAGCGAGCGCCAGCGGAAACTCCTGCGTTGACGCTTCCATCAGGTGCAGGCCTTTTTTGAAGTCACCTTCATGGATCGTCATCTTGCCCAGCCCATGCAGCGCCACCGCGCGTGAAAGCGGATCAGCCGGCATGGCCAGAATCTGGTTGAACGTAGCACGCGCCTTCTCCCACTCGCCTGTTTCGTGCCGATACAGCTCGCCCAGATAGCGCAGCGGCGTAGGATCATTGGGATCAAGGTCGTGCGCAGCCGTGTAGTACTTTTGCGCCAGCGTGTACTTGGCGTCGTTTTCCGCCATCAGTCCCTGCGACATCGTTTTCTGGATCTTCGCGCTCACCGCCGGATCAAAATTCGGGCCATCCGGCATCGCCTCGGCGTTCACGTCGGTCACGCCCAGTTTCTTCAGCTCTTTTACCGCATCTTTGGCTTTGCCGGGGAACATGCATTTCTGTTCGACCACTTGCTTTAGCTCGGCAATCGCGCTCTGGTTGTCGCCGGCTTTGGCTTTCGCTTTGGCGGCTTCCATCTTCTCCTTCACCGCCGACTCGCGCTTCTTCATCTCGCTTTCCACCAGCTTTTCCAGGTCGCCAACCTTGAGCTTGCCGTTTTGGTTTTCAAGCTTGG
>Ga0105238_10005309_pt1 | contig 12730 bp, 9 predicted proteins | sample KBSC34metaG_FD_81526 | JGI IMG/M metagenome (GOLD analysis project Ga0105238, IMG submission 81526) | Corn rhizosphere microbial communities from Kellogg Biological Station, Michigan, USA - KBS C3-4 metaG | ecosystem: Host-associated > Plants > Roots > Rhizosphere > Soil | place: Michigan, USA... | reverse complement strand
CCCCGGGCTTCGGCAGGCCCTTCTTCGCGAGCCGCAGCTTCCGCCCGGCCGCGGTCCCGGGCGGGACCTTGAGGTTCACCGCGCCCGCGAGCGTGGGCACCTCGATCGTCGCGCCGAGCGCCGCCTCCCACGGGGCGAGCGGCAGGTCGAGGTAGAGGTCGTGCCCGTCGGGGCGGAAGAGCGCGTGGGGATGGAGGACGATGTTGAGATAGAGATCTCCGTCCCGCCCGCCGTTGATCCCCTTTCCTCCCTGGCCGCGGAGCCTCAGGCGCTGGCCATCGGTGGCGCCCTTCGGGATGCGCGCCTTGATCGTCTTCGGCACGTGGCGGACCACGCCCTGGGGATCGAGCTCCGGCATGCCGAGCTGGAGGTCGACCTGCGTGCCGCGGAAGGCGTCCTCGAGGGTGAGGTGGACGGTCACCTCGAAGTCCTCGCCGGGAATGGCCATCGGCGCTCCCCCGCGCCCGCCCCTGCGCCCGCGCGCGAGCCCTTCGAAAAGCTCCGAGAGGTCGATGTCGTCGAAGGAGAAGGCGCCCGCGCCAGGGCCGCCGCCAGGCGCGCCCTGGCGCTCGCGGAACTGCCGCTCCCAGTCCGGCGGCGGGCGGAATTCCTCGCCGGGACGGTGGGCGGTGCCGAGCTGGTCGTAGGCCGCGCGCTTCTCGGGATCCTTGAGCGTCTGGTACGCCTCGGCGATCTCCTTGAACTTGGCCTCGCCCTCCGGATCCTGGGTGACGTCCGGATGGTATTTCTGCGCGAGCTTGCGGTACGCCTTCTTGATCTCGTCCGCGCTCGCCGTTCGCGCGACGCCGAGGGCCGCGTAGTAATCCTTGTACTTCACGGCAGGCCCTCGAGCCGCCTGAAGCGTCCGCCGCCCTGGGCCACGCCCAGCACCTGTCCCTGCGCATCGAGGAGCGGACCCCCCGCTGGCGCGGCGTCCGCGGGCGCACCCACGGTGATCGTCGTGATGCCCCCGTCGGCCGCCACCTGCCGCACGTCCGCCGGCACCAGCGTCACCTGCCCGCCCGGCGCGAGCTGCGTCGCGTAGACCGCGGCGCCCACGGCCGGGACGCGCGAGGCGATCGCGAGCGGCCAGCTCCCCATGCCGTCGGCGGCGAGCCGGCACACGCCGTCCCTGGCGGAGGCCACCGCGACCCGCGCCGGGACCTTGCGCTGCGCGAAGCTCACGACCAGCTGCATGGTGGGAGCGAGCCCCTCGCAGCTCGTGGCGAGGGTGCCCTCCCCGACCGCGAAGGCGAGGCCCAGCGGCTTCACGCCGCCGCCCAGGTCCACCGCCTGCACGCGCCCCACGGCGAGGGAGGCGGCCTGCGCGATCTCGGCCGGGTCCCGGCGGGGCTCCGAGTGGCGCCCGCGCCATGCGGAATAAATGCCCAAGGCCGCCAGGACGGCGGCAACGGCACCGCCCGCGGCAAAGGCGCGCCGGCGACGGGCAGCGCGCGCGCGTGCGAGGGCGGACGCGGGGACATCGAGGGATGCATCGTAGGCATCGCGGCGCGCCGGGTCGGAAAGGACCTCGTGGGCCTTCTGCAGGAGGGCCGCCTCCCGGGCATCGGGCGCGGCGGCCTCCTCCAGCATGGCCGCCCGGCGCCTCTGGTACGCCCGCTCGACCTCGTGGGGCCTGGCGTTGCGGGTGATCCCCAGGATCTCGTAGAGAGTGCGATGGTCGTGCGCCATGCCGTTCTATCGTAGTACGATCTACCTCCTAACCGCGGAGGAATGCGATTGTTACCTCCATTCTATAGTCACCGCGGCCGAAATCGCCCAGTGTTCAGGTTCGCGAAGGCCGGCGCCGCTTAGATTCGCCGGGTTCGGGCCGGATGAACAAAATACCGGCGCCGCTGGCGCCCACAACGAGGAGAAAGCCGATGTCGCAGCACAATCCGCTGGATACGAAGATCAGCCGCCGCCGCCTGATCCAGGCCGCCGCGGCCACCGCGCTGACCGGTCCCTACATCATCTCGGCGCGTGGAGAGCAGCCCGTCAAGCTGGGGCTGGACAACCCGCTCACCGGCACGTACGCCGCGGTCGGCAAGAACGAGATGATCGGCTGCCAGCTCGCCATCGAGGAGATCAACAAGAAGGGCGGCATCCTGGGGCGGCCCGCCCAGCTCATCGTCGAGGACTCGACGAGCGGCGACGCCGGCACGGCCGTGCAGAAGGCGCGCAAGCTCTTCGAGCGCGACGGCGTCGACTTCCTGCTGGGGAACGTGAACTCCGCGCTCTCGCTCGCGATGGCGGACGTCGCGTTCGAGAAGAAGAAGATCCTGATGGTGACCGGCGGCCACACGGACGCCGTCACCGGCACCACGTGCCACTGGAACGTCTTCCGCATCTGCAACACGACGCAGATGGAGGCGAACGCCGTCGCCCCCGCGCTCGTGAAGAACGCCGGCAAGAAGTGGTACTACATCACGCCGGACTACGCCTTCGGCCACACGCTGCAGTCGGGCCTCGAGAAGGCCGGCGCCAAGCTGGGCGTGACGAAGGTGGGCGGCGACCTCACCCCGCTCGGGACCACGGACTTCTCGTCCTACCTCATCAAGGCGCAGGCCGCGAACCCGGACGTGCTGATGCTGCTCGTGCAGGGCAACGACATGATCAACTGCCTCAAGCAGGCGGTGCAGTTCGGCCTCGACAAGAAGCTGCACATCGCCGGCGGCCAGCAGGAGCTGGAGCCGCTCGAGGGCCTGCCGCCGGAAGCGCGCATCGGGACATGGGTGTTCGAGTGGTACTGGAACCAGCCGGGAGTCGCGGGCGTGAAGGAGTTCGTCGACGCGATCAAGAAGAAGACCGGCCGCGTGCCCACCGCGCGCACCTGGTTCGGCTTCGCCTCCGTCTGGGCCTGCGCCCTGGGCGCCAACGAGGCCAAGTCGCTGGACGGCATCAAGGTCGCGAAGGCGCTGCAGGACTTCAAGCTTCCGCCGCACGTGGCCTGCATGCCGGACGCGCCCTTCTTCCGCGCCGGGCAGAACCAGCTCATCCCGAACCTCTACGTCGGCCATGCGCAGGCGAAGGGGCCCGCGGGCCCGGACGACCTCTTCAAGGTGACCGACGTGGTGAAGGGGCCGGACGCGGCGGGCACGCTCGAGGAGAGCGGCTGCAAGATGACCTGGCCGAGCGCCTGACGGCATAATCGCGCGAGCAGCCCGCAGAACCAAGGCCGGCCGCCCCTGGGCGGCCGGCTTCGCATCGTAGTCCCGCCCCGGAGCCGCCCTCGGATGACCCAGCTGATCCTGTTCAACGTCTTCAACGGCCTCATCGTGGGCGCGTTCTACGCGCTCATGGCGCTGGGCCTCTCGCTCATCCTCAACCTGAGCGGCGTCATCAACTTCGCGCACGGGGGGTTCCTTGCCCTGGGCGCCTACATCGCCTACTCGCTCCTGCCCTTCACCGGGTTCTGGGGCGCGCTCGTGATCGCGCCGGTGCTCACCGCGGTGATCGGCCTCATCGTCGAGCGGGTCCTCATCCGGCCGCTCTACGGCCGCGACCCGCTCTACAGCCTCCTCCTCACGTTCGGCCTCGCGTACGTGCTGGAGGACGTCGCCCGCGCGATCTGGGGCGCGCAAAGCGTGCCGTTCCAGGTGCCCGCCTCGCTCACGACGCCCCTGAGCGCCCAGTTCTTCTTCCTCACCGGCTACCGCATCTTCATGGTCGTGCTCGTGGCCGCGGCCGTGGGCGGGCTCTTCTTCATCCTCAACCGCACGCGGCTCGGCATGCGCATCCGGGCGGGCACCTCGGACCTGGAGACGGTCTCCACGCTCGGGGTGAACGTGCGGATCCTGCGCAACCTCAACTTCGGCCTGGGGATCTACCTCGCCGGCCTCGCGGGCGTGCTCGCCGCCGGCCTCCTCGGCCTCGAGCCCACCATCGGGACCTCGCTCATCATGCCGAGCTTCGTCGCGATCATCGTGGGCGGCCTGGGGAGCCTTCCCGGCACCCTGCTGGGCGGCCTGCTGATCGGCGTGGCCTCCGGCATCACGACGGTCTACTTCCCCTCCGCGACGGAGGCGGTGATCTACGTGATGATGGGCATCGTGCTCCTGATCCGGCCGCGGGGACTCCTGGGAGAGGAAGGGAGGCTCCAATGAGCGCGCTCCCCCACGCTTCCGCCGGCGTGCCCGCGAATCCCGGCACGGCACTCCGCGAGCACGCTTTCACGTTCCTGGTCTGGCTGCTCCTCCTCTCCATGCCGTACTGGATGGGGGCGGTCGGCGGCTACACGGAGCTCGCGAGCCGCGTGGTGATCATGGGGCTCGCGGCCATGGCGTTGAATTTCCTTCTGGGGTTCACCGGCGTCCTCTCGTTCGGCCATGCCGCGTACTTCGGGCTCGGCGCCTACGGCGTGGCGATGACGGTGAAGTACCTGGCTCCCAGCACCCCGCTGGGCCTCCTCGTCGGGGTCGCCGTCGCGACCGTGGCGGCGGCCGTGATCGGCGGGCTCATCCGCAAGATGCGCGGCGTCTACTTCGCCATGGTGACGATCGCCTTCGGCCAGGTGTTCTACTTCATCACCTTCCGCTGGAACACCGTGACGGGCGGCGACGACGGCCTCACCGGCTGGCGCCGCGTGCCCCTGCACCTGGGCTTCACGAACGTCCCGATCGACACGAACGACAAGGCGTTCTACTACTTCGCGCTCGCGATCTTCGCGGCCTGCGTGGCGGTGATGGCGTTCATCCTGCGCTCGCCCTTCGGACGGAGCCTCATCGCGATCCGCGAGAACGAGCGGCGCGCGCGCTTCCTCGGCATCCCGGTGGAGCAGCACATCTGGATCTCGTTCGTGATCTCCGCGTTCTTCGCCGCCGTCGCGGGCGGCCTCTACGCGCTCCTCAACAACTTCGTGGACCCCAGGGCGCTCCGCTGGGACATGTCCGGGAACTTCGTGATCATGGCGGTGCTGGGCGGCATGCGCTCGTTCTGGGGCCCGCTCATCGGCGCGGCCATCTTCGTGGCGCTCCAGGACTACGTGTCCAGCCAGACGGAGAACTGGATGTCCTTCATCGGCACGTTCTTCATCCTGGTCGTGCTCTTCTTCCCGCGGGGCGTGCTGGGCCTCATCAAGCGCAGGGCCTCCAAATGAGCCTCCTCCAGGTCCGCAACGCCTCCAAGCACTTCGGGCGGCTCGTCGCCGTGAACGACGTCTCGCTCGTGGTCCAGCCCGGGGAACTCCGCGCGGTGATCGGCCCCAACGGCGCCGGCAAGACCACGTTCTTCAACCTCATCAGCGGCTTCTTCCCGCCCACCTCCGGCGCCATCGTCTTCGACGGCGAGGACATCACGCGGCTCTCGGAGCACCGGCGCGTGGAGATGGGCATGGCCCGCACGTTCCAGATCACCGAGATCTTCCCGGAGCTCACGGCGCACGAGAACATCCGCGTGGCCGTGGAGGTGGCGGCCGGCGCGCGCCTGAAGCCCTGGCTCACGCAGGCCGCCCGGCGCCGCGTCGCCGCGCGCGTGGACGAGCTCCTCGAGATGGGCGGCATCTCCGCGATGGCCGACCGGCTCGTGGGCGAGCTCTCCCACGGCGACCAGCGGGCCACCGAGATCATGATGTCCCTCGCGCTGAACCCGCGCCTCCTGCTCCTGGACGAGCCCACGGCCGGCATGGGGGACCAGGAGACCTACCACGTGACGAAGCTCATCCGGCGCCTGCACCGGGACCAGAAGCTCTCGATCGTCCTCATCGAGCACGACATGCGCGTGATCTTCCACCTCGCGGACCGCATCATGGTGCTCGCGGAAGGCTCCGTGCTCGCCGAGGGCACGCCGGACGAGATCGCCGGGAACGAGCACGTGCAGGCGGCCTACCTGGGGAAAGCGGCATGAACGTCCTCGAGGTCGAAGGCCTCAACACCTTCTACGGCAAGAGCCACATCCTCCACGGCGTCGGCATGACGGTGCGCGAGGGCGAGCTCGTGACGCTCCTCGGGAGGAACGGCGCCGGGAAGACGACGACGCTGCGCTCCCTCATCGGCCTCACCCGGCCGCGCGAAGGCACCGTGCGCGTGTTCGGGCAGGACGTGACGGGGTGGCCGTCCTTCCGCATCGCCAACCTCGGCGTGGGCTACGTCCCCGAGGGCCGCCGCATCTTCGCGAGCCTCACGGTGGAGGAGAACCTGCGCGTGCCCGCGGAGCGCCCGGGCCCCTGGACCATCCCGAAGATCTACGAGCTCTTCCCCCGGCTCAAGGACCGGCGCGGCAACAAGGGGCGGCAGCTCTCCGGCGGCGAGCAGGAGATGCTCGCGATCGGCCGCGCCCTCCTCTTGAACCCCAAGCTCCTCTTCCTGGACGAGCCGTCGCAGGGCCTGGCGCCGCTCATCGTGCAGGACGTCTTCCGCGTGGTGGTGGAGATGCGAAACGCCGGGATGTCGGTGCTCCTCGTCGAGCAGAACGTGCGGGCGGCGGTCGAGATCGCGGACCGCGCCTACGTGCTGGACGACGGGAAGGTGGTCTACGAGGGCCCCGCCGCCGAATTCGCGAAGGACGAGGAGCGTGTGCGCAACCTCGCGGGCGCCAGCGCCGAGAAGTGGGAGGAGATGGAGTAGCCGCCGCGCGCTACTTCGGCCGCGGCCGCGTGAGGCCCGCGTCCGGGTCGGAGAGCCGGCCCGCGCGCAGCTCCTTCACGGCGCACGCGACGGCGCGCGCGGCGTTGCGCACCTCCTCCTGCACGCCCTGGTCGCGGTCGAGCTCCTCGTGGCTCGTCGCGTACGGCTTGTAGTAGCCGATGAAGCGGTCGAGCCGCGCCATCGACCCCGCGTCGATGAGCCCCATCCAGTCGAGCCAGTCCGAGAGCGCGCGGCGCACGCCCTCGATCCCCGCGACATCGCCGTGCACGACGACGCCGTACGTGCGGCCCGCGAGGTGCTTGGGATAGGGCCAGCCCGCGAGCTCGAGCGCCTTCGCCTTCTCCACGTCCTTGCCGCCCGTCGCCGTGGGATCCGGGTTCCCGCCGTCCGCGCAGACGAGCCGGTCGATCATGAGCTTCATCGGGCTCGAGGCCTGGTACCAGTGCACCGGCGTCACGAGGAAGATGCCGTGGGCATCCGCCCAGCGCTCGTAGATCTCCGCCATCCAGTCGCCCGTCTGGCCGAACGCATGGTTCGGATAGCACGAGCAGGGCCAGTGGCAGAGCGGCTCCGCGGTCGACACGCACCCCTTGCACGGGTAGATGCGCAGCCCGAAATCCGAGGTTAAGCGGCTGAGATCCAGGAAATCCACGGTGATTCCACCCGCGCACAGCGTCTCCTCCGCGAGCTTCGCCAGCCGGAACGTCTTCGACATCTCGCCCGGGCAGGAGCCGTCGTTCCGCGGCGAGCCGCAGACCACGAGCACGCGCGAGGGCGTGGCGGGATCCTTCTGGCGCGCCTGCGCGGCCTTCACGCGCTCGCTGGTCTCCCGCCATTGCACGGAAAGCTCGTATTCCGGGTCCGCGAAGCCGGGCCCCGCTTTCGCCGTGACGGGCGCCTTGCGGTCCTTCTCGTAGGAGTCCCACGCGATCGCCTCCAGCCGCGCGATCGCATCGTCCGCCGCGCGGAAGGCCGGGTCGTAGAAGGACTGCCGGAAACGCTCGCCGAACGCCTCGCGCGACAGCATCGGCGGGGCCTGGCCTTTTCTCACGTCGGGCATGCCCCATAGACCCCCGCGCGCGGACCGGGTTCGCTTCGCGTTGCTATGATCCGGTTCTCGGCAATTCCTTCTCCTTCGGCCTTCCATGCGCTTCCCCGCCTGCCGCGCCCTGCTTGCCGTCTTCGCGATCGGCTCCGCCGCCGCCCAGCCGCAGACGCCGCTCGAGTCGTTCCCGTACACGCCGGGCCTGGACACGGCCGCGATGGACCGCACGGCCGACGCGTGCGTCGATTTCTACCAGTACGCGTGCGGCGGCTGGCTCAAGGCCAATCCCATCCCGCCGGACCAGGCGAGCTGGGGCGTCTACAGCAAGCTCGCGAACGACAACCAGCGCTTCCTGTGGGGGATCCTCGACGGGCTCGCGAAGCGCACGGCCGGGCGAAACGCGAACCAGGCGAAGATCGGCGACTACTTCGCGGCATGCATGGACGAGGAGGCGGTCGAGAAACGCGGGATGGCGCCCCTGCGGCCGCTCCTCGCGCGGATCGACCGCATCGCCAGGCGCCGCGACCTGGCACCCGTCCTCGCGGACCTGCACCTCACGACGGGCGATTCCGCCCTTTTCTTCGGCTTCGGCTCGGGCCAGGACTACGCGGACGCGACCCGCGTGATCGCCTTCGCGAGCGCGGGCGGCCTGGGGCTCCCGGACCGGGACTATTACCTGAAGGACGACGAGCGCTCGCGGGACATCCGCGCGAAGTACGGGGAGCACGTCGCGCGCACGTTCGGCCTGCTGGGCGAAAGCGGCGAGGACGCGAAGGCGCACGCCGCGGCGGTGATGCGGATCGAGACCGCGCTCGCGACCGCCACGCTCCCGCGCGTCGACCAGCGCGACCCCTACAAGCTCTTCCACAGGATGGACCGCGCGGGGCTCGCCGGCCTCACGCCGGGCTTCGACTGGAACGCCTACCTCGCGCGCCTCGGCATGCCTCGGGTGAAGGCCTTCAACGTGACGCAGCCCGCGTTCTTCCAGGCGTTCCAGAAGGAGATCGCGGCGGAGAGCCTCGCCGACCTGCGCGCCTACCTCCGGTGGCACGTGGCGAGCGCCGCCTCGCCCTTCCTCACGCGCGCCTTCGTCGAGGCGAACTTCGACTTCTACAGCCGGACGCTGCGGGGCGTCCCCGAGATGCGCCCGCGCTGGAAGCGCTGCGTGTCGCTCGTCGACGCGCAGCTGGGCGAGGCGCTCGGGCAGGAATTCGTGCGGCGCGCGTTCTCGCCGGAGCTCAAGGCGAAGGCCCTGCGCATGACCCGCGAGATCGAGCAGGCGATGCGCACGGACATCGAGTCGCTCGCGTGGATGGGCCCGGAGACGAAGCGCCAGGCGCTCGCCAAGCTCGCGAGCCTCGTGAACAAGATCGGCTACCCCGACAAGTGGCGCGACTACCGCGCGGTCGTCGTGAGGCGCGGCGACTTCTACGGGAACGTCGAGCGCGCCCAGCGCTTCGAGTCGCGGCGCGACCTGGCCAAGATCGGGAAGCCCCTGGACCGCGGCGAATGGATGATGACGCCGCCCACCGTGAACGCGTACTACGACCCGCAGATGAACGACATCAACTTTCCGGCCGGCGTGCTGCAGCCGCCGCTCTACGACCCGAAGATGGACGACGCGCCCAACTACGGCGACACGGGCGGCACCATCGGCCACGAGCTCACCCACGCCTTCGACGACGAGGGCCGCAAGTTCGACGCCCGCGGGAACCTGCGCGACTGGTGGACGGCGGACGACGCGAAGGCCTTCGAGGAGCGCGCCTCCTGCATCGTCGACCAGTACGCGAAGTACACGGTCGTGGACGACATCCATATCAACAGCCGGCTCACGCAGGGCGAGGACATCGCGGACCTGGGCGGGTTGATCCTCGCGTGGATGGCGTGGGAGACCGAGATCGCCGGGAAGAAGCCGGAAAGCCGCGACGGCCTCGCGCCCGAGCAGCGCTTCTTCGTGGGATACGCGCAGTGGGCGTGCCAGAACGACCGGCCCGAGAACATGCGCGTGCGGGCACTGACGGATCCGCACTCCCCGCCCCGCTACCGCGTGAACGGCCTTGTCGTGAACATGCCCGAGTTCGAGCGCGCCTTCGCCTGCAAGGCCGGGCAGCCGATGGTGTCGGAGAAGCGCTGCCGGGTCTGGTAGCCGCCGTCAGTCCGCGTACTGCGCGGCGATCCGCGAGGCGAGCTTCGCGAGCGTGCGCCGGAGCTCCACGGGCGCGCGGGCCTCGAAGCGGAAGGGAAGGCGCATGAGCTCCCGCGCGTACCATTCGAGGTCGTCCGCGGAGCCGCGCAGGAGCACGCCGCCGTCGCGGGCCTCCGGGACGCCCAGCACGGACGGAAGCTCGTCCCGCACCGCCTGGGCATCCGCGTGCACGAAGACCTCCACGGGGATCGCGCGGGGGAGCGTCGCCATGGCGCGGCTGAGATATTCGGGCGCGTCGAACCCCGCCGGCCGCTCGAAGGGCCGCGGCGTCACCTCCGCGTGCGCGACGCGGTCCAGCCGCAGCGTGCGAAGCCCCTTCCGGAGGTGGCAGAACCCCACGACGTACCAGCGCCCGGAGCGGAACACCAGGCCGTAGACGTCGAAATCGCGCGAGGTGAGCGCGCCGTCCGCCGCGCGGTAGCGCAGGCCGGCGCTGCGACGGGACTGCGCCGACTCGCTGAGAACCCGCAGCAGCCGCGCATCCGCGTTCGTGCGCGCGTCGCCCGTCTGGAGCGCCACGCTCTCGCGGAGCGCCGAGATCGTGCGCCGCGGCGCGCTGGGGAGCACCCGGTCGAGCTTCGCCTGGACGCTCTCGATCGCGGGGGCCGCATCCGCGAGCCCGAGGCCGCGCGCGGCGATGAGGCCCAGCGAGAGCGCCTGCGCCTCCTCGTCCGTGAACATCATCGGCGGGAGCTTGTAGCCGGGCACGAGCCGGTAGCCGCCGTAGCGCCCCTGCTCCGTCGTGATCGGGATGCCCATCTCCTCCAGCATCGCGATGTAGCGGCGCAGCGTCCGGCGGTCGACCTCCACGCGGCGCGCCAGCTCCGCGCCCCCGATCTGCGGCTGGGACTGGAGGATCTCGAGGACGGCAAGGACGCGCGTGGTGGGATGCGGCATACCCCGACTCTAGCGGAGAACTAGGACGGGATTCGCCCTAGTTCGGCGGTAGTGTACGCGCATGTCCTTCGCCCTCCGCCTCCTCGCCCTCGCCCTCCTGCTGCTCCTCCTCATCGCGGCGGGGGCGCGCAACCAGGCCATCGCCGCGGCGCCCGATACAATGGCGCGGTGCCCCTGCTCCAGCTCTCCGGCGTCTGCCTCGCGTACGGCCATGTCGCGCTCCTCGACCACGTCGACCTCGTCGTGGAGCCCGGCGAGCACGTGGGCCTCATCGGGCGGAACGGCACCGGCAAGTCGAGCCTGCTGCGGATCGTCGAGGGGCTGACCCGCGCGGACGACGGCACGGTGTGGACCGCGCCGGGGCTGCGGATCGCGAGCGTGCCCCAGGAGCCCGCGTTCCCGCCGGGCCTCACCGTCTTCGAGGCCGTGGCGGAAGGCGTGGGCGAGGCGCGGAGCCTCATCGTCGACTACCACGCCGCGGCGCAGGCGGGCGCGATGGAGCGCATGCAGCGCCTGCACGAGGCGCTCGACGCCGCGAACGGCTGGTCGCTCGAGCACCGCATCGAGGCCACGCTCTCGCGGCTGGCGCTGCCGGCCGACCGGCCGGTGTCCGAGCTCTCCGGCGGGCTCCGGAAGCGCGTGGCGCTCGCCCGCGCGCTCGTATCCGATCCCGCGCTCCTCCTGCTGGACGAGCCCACGAACCACCTCGACATCGACGCCATCGAGTGGCTCGAGGAGACGCTCGCGGCGTTCGCGGGGAGCGTCGTCTTCGTGACCCACGACCGCCGCTTCCTCGATCGCGTGGCCCGGCGGATCGTCGAGCTCGACCGCGGGCGCCTCGCGAGCTTCCCCGGCAACTTCACGGCGTACGAGGCGCGCAAGGCCGAGATGCTCGCGATCGAGGAGGTCGTGAACCGCAAGTTCGACAAGGAGCTGGCACAGGAGGAGGCGTGGATCCGGAAGGGCGTCGAGGCCCGCCGCACGCGCAACGAAGGCCGCGTGCGCCGCCTGCAGGCGCTGCGCGCCGAGCGCGCGGAGCGCCGCGATCGCGTGGGAAACGTCGATCTCGCGGTCTCCGCGGGCGAGCGCTCGGGGCGACTCGTGGCCGAGCTCGAGGACGTGTCCAGGTCGTACGGCGAGCGGCGCGTCGTGGAAGGGTTCTCGTGCCGCGTGATGCGCGGGGACCGCATCGGGTTCATCGGCCCCAACGGCAGCGGCAAGACCACGCTCCTGAAGCTCATCCTGGGCGAGATCGCGCCGGACGCGGGGCGCATCCGCCTGGGCACGCGCGTGGCGCCCGCCTACTTCGACCAGCTCCGGACCGCGCTCGACGAGGAGGCGACCCTCGCCGACACCATCTCGCCCGGCAGCGACTTCGTCGAGATCGAGGGCTCCCGCAAGCACGTGATCAGCTACCTGGGCGATTTCCTCTTTCCTCCCGAGCGCGCCCGCGCGCCGGTGAAGTCGCTCTCCGGCGGGGAGCGGAACCGCCTCCTCCTCGCGCGCCTCTTCAGCCGCCCCGCGAACGTCCTCGTCCTGGACGAGCCCACGAACGACCTGGACATCGAGACGCTCGAGCTCCTGGAGGCGCTGCTGCAGGACTACCCCGGCACGCTCCTCCTCGTGAGCCACGACCGCGCGTTCCTGGACAACGTCGTGACGCAGACCATCGCCTTCGAGGGCGGCGCGCGCTGGAAGGAATACGTGGGCGGCTACAGCGACTGGCAGCGGATGCGCACGCCCACCTCGGCCGCGGCGGCGACTGGAGAGCTCGCGGCGCCCGCTCCGGCGGCGGCGCCCGCCCCCGCCGCCCGGAAGAAGGCGAAGCTCACCTACAACGAGTCCCGCGAGCTGGAAGCGCTCCCCGCGCGGCTGAAGACGCTCGAGGACGAGCAGGCCGAGCTCGCGCGCCGCCTCGCGGACCCGGAGCTCTACCGCGACCGCAGCGTCGACGTCCGGGCCCTCAACGCCCGGCACGACGCGATCGAGGCGGAGCTG
>Ga0105238_10005308_pt1 | contig 12731 bp, 7 predicted proteins | sample KBSC34metaG_FD_81526 | JGI IMG/M metagenome (GOLD analysis project Ga0105238, IMG submission 81526) | Corn rhizosphere microbial communities from Kellogg Biological Station, Michigan, USA - KBS C3-4 metaG | ecosystem: Host-associated > Plants > Roots > Rhizosphere > Soil | place: Michigan, USA... | reverse complement strand
TCTTCACCGTTTCAACGGGTCCGGATCTGCCTCCGTTGTTCGGCGCCTACTCAATGGAGGGGGGCTCGCTGACGTTCCGCCCTCGATATCCACAGGCTTCCGGCGTTACCTACTATGCGGTCTTTCGTCCGCCAGGATCTGCCACTGTCGAGGCTACGTTCCACGGTCCAGAAGCGGTCGCCGCTCCGGAAGCGCGCGTTACGGCGATGTACCCTTCCTCGCCGGTGCTCCCTGCAAATCAACTCAAGCTGTACATTGTTTTTTCCGCTCCCGTGCAAGGCGGCGATTTCTGGCCGAGCATTCATCTGGTCGACCAGGACGGCAAACCCGCCTACTTGCCGTTTGTTGGGCAAGAGTTGTGGAATCGCGACAATACCCGACTCACCCTAATTTTCGATCCCGGCCGCATCAAACGTGGCGTGAAGCCAAATGTGGATCTAGGGCCGGTACTGGTGGAAGGAAAGCGTTATACGCTGATCATCGATCGGGAGTTCAAGGATGTGAACGGACGGCTCCTGGCCGAGCCTTTCCGCCATGAGTTCGCTGCCGGCGCGGACGAACGCCGGGCCGTCGATACCGCGTTGTGGAAGCTGTCCCAACCCAAGGCTGGAACCCGGGATCCTCTCGTCATCCGCTTCGACCGTCCCCTGGATTACGCTCTTCTGAGCGATGCCTTTCAAATCTCAGGCGTCTCCGGAGCGGCAACTATTGGCCCCGGTGAAACCGAATGGCGCTTTCAACCAACCCAACCCTGGACGGCCGGGGAACATCGCGTGGTCGTCGATATGTCGCTGGAAGATCTGGCTGGGAACCGCATTGGCCGGCCTTTCGATGTGGATACCATGACGAACCCCACTGAGCGCATCACCCAACAATCCACTTCGTTGACCTTTCGAATACCGTAAGGGGTTAGAGCCTCCGCGGGCTATAATTGCATAGCCGCTGCTATTACGAATGGCACAGACTGGGGGCGTTGTTGACCCGGAAGCACAGGCTGCTGGTGGGGCTACTGGTAAGTTTTCAGTGCCTGATGGCGCTGGATCCGAGTGCGCCCTTCACCCAATACGCCAAGACCACTTGGACCCAAGCTCAAGGGCTGCCGGATGGGTCCGTCAGCAGCGTCGCGCAAACGCCGGATGGTTATTTGTGGTTGGGTACCGGGGAAGGATTGGTTCGCTTTGACGGCTACGAATTTGTTTCCTACACCAAGGCCCAGGGATCGCTGCCGGGAACTGCGGTAATAACCCTGCTGACCGGCCGCGACGGCACTCTGTGGATCGGCACCAGTGAAGGACTCGCATCCTATAAAGACGGCAAGTTCCGTTTATATGGCGCGCTTGAGGGAATCCCGAATAATTCGATCACTTCGCTGGCAGAGGACGCGGACGGCGCCCTCTGGATCGTCAGCCTTGGAGCATTGCTGCAGCTGACCAACGGCAAGGCTCACAACGTTCCGGTCGACCGTCTCGGCTCGGTCAAGTCGCCACGCCGCGTATATGTGGATAGCCAGAACACTCTGTGGGTTTCCGGTGTGGGGGGTGTGTCCCGCCGCACGAGTGATGGCTTTGTTCCAGTGCTGGGCACGAAAGAACTGGGCGACATTCTGGTCGTGGCCCTGCAGAACACAAAAGACGGCCTGTGGCTGGGCACCGTGCACGGTTTGATGCGTTACGGAAACGATCACACCTTGCGGCGCTATTACGCGAAAGACGGCCTCCCCAACGATCACATCCGTGGAATCCTCGAAGACCACGACGGCCGGCTGTGGGTGGCCACCTATGGCGGCCTGAGCCGCTTCGACGGAGAGCGGTTCACATCGCCGCCGGGCGATCCGTTTGGCGGCGGAACGGTGTGGGCCATCTTTGAGGATCGCGAGCAAAATCTGTGGGTAGGCGCGCGGGATTCATTCTACCGTCTTCGCGACAATCCCTTCACGGTGCTGGGGAAACGCGAAGGGCTGCCCAGTGATGCGCCCATGGCGGTTCATGAGGACCGGCAAGGCGAGCTGTGGGTGGCCTATCGGGACAGCGGCTTGGTCCGGCTGCACAACGGCACGCTGCACGCGCTCACTACCAGCGACGGCTTGCCAAGCAATGAGATTTACAGTATTCAGGACGGTCTCAGTGGTGAGTTGCTGGTGTCCGGATTCGGGGGCCTCAGTCGTATACAAAAGGGCCGGATCGCAAACTACACCATTCCGGATGCCGCGGGCAGGACCGCCGTGAACGATGCCATCCTGGATAGCCGGGGCCAGCTGTGGGCGGCCGCGCCTAGCGGGGTCTACCGCTATATCAACGGCGCGTGGAAGCCGGCGACTCCCATTGGAAATGATCCGTTGAACGTAACCCTATCGTTGGCGGAAGGTCCCGATCACAGCATTTGGGCAGGGACGTACTTGGGCGGTCTGTGGCGAATAGACGGCGAGAAGGGGCGCCTGTACACTACTGCCGATGGACTGGCGAGCAACCAGATCCGCTCGCTCCTCTGGGATGCCGAAGGAACGCTGTGGATCGGCGCCTTCGGTGGAGGTCTCACCAGTTACAAGGACGGCGTGTTTCATCGCTTTCGCGCGAGCGATGGATTACTCAGCGACAACATTGCCGATGTCATGGATGATCTGCAAGGCTGGCTTTGGTTGAGCACCACGAAAGGCATCTGTCGCGTTTCCAAACGCGAGTTGGAGGAATATGCCGCGGGACGCACCAAGCGCTTGATGCCGACCAACTACGGAGTGGCGCACGGTCTCCGGAGTGCGCAAATGACCCAGGGCTACCCGGCCGGCGCCGGAGCCGCACGTGCCCGTGACGGACGACTTTGGTTCACCACTGCCAACGGTCTCGCCGTAGTTGACCCGGCCGTGGATCTTCCTCCGCGGCAAAACCCGTTCCTCGCGCCGGTCACCCACATTGTTGGAGTTGCTGTGGACGGCCACCCCCTGACGACTTCCGCGGTGGAGCCGGGTGCGCGGCGCCTCGAGTTTCGCTACGTGGGGCTGCATTTGCGGGCGCCGGAGAGCGTGCAGTACTCGTACAAGATCGAGGGTCTGGATCCGGACTGGATCTCCTCGCAAAGCGACCGGCAGGTTAGCTACACCAACATTCCACCCGGGAGCTATCGTTTTTTGGTGCGCTCGGTTGAACCCGGCGGCCACAGCAGTGAAGCGCAGTTCGCCTTTACGGTGCTGCCGCATCTTTACGAGACCTCGTGGTTCATTATTCTGATGTCGCTGGCCGGAGTCGCTTTGCTTTATGGTGCATACTGTCTGCGGCTGGCACAGGTCCGCGCCCGGTACAGCATCGTGCTGAACGAGCGCGCGCGGCTGGGGCGTGAGCTGCACGACACGCTGTCCCAAGGGTTCGTCGGGATCTCGCACCAGTTGGAGGCGTTAGCCGGAGAACTTCCGCCCGAATCGACGGAAGCCCGGGAACAGCTGGACGTGGCCCGCAGGATGACGCGCCACAGCTTGACAGAGGCTCGGCGCTCCATGATGGACCTGCGGCTGTCGGAGTTGGATGGACATGACCTGCCACAGGCGCTCTCCCAGGCCGCCCCCCGCTGGGTCGCCGGCCACGGCGTCGATATTCGATTGGACTTGGGCAGTATCCGGGGGCATTTGCCGGAGGATGTGGAACACAATCTGTTTCGTGTCGCGCAAGAAGCTGTGGCCAACGTCTTAAAGCACGCGCGGGCAGCCGCCATAGCGATGACGCTCCGCGAAGACCAGGACGCCATTCAATTAACCGTCGCGGACGATGGGACGGGCTTCGATATGTCCCATAGTTTCGCCAATCGAACGGGCCACTTTGGCATCATCGGCATGCGGGAAAGAGCGGAACGCTCGGGCGGAACCTTTCGATTATTCAGCGAGCCTGGCTCGGGCACGCGGATTGAAGTGAGAATCCCTTGTGCGAGAAAAAAAGCCACTCAAAACTAATGCCGGCTTGATCCGCGTTCTGGTTTGCGAGGATCACTTGATCGCTCGCGTGGGCCTGGCGGCGATCATCAACGCCCAGGCAGACATGACTGTGGTGGCCGAAGCCACCAACGGCGAGCAAGCCCTCGACCTGTATCGCCAACACCTCCCGGATGTGGTCCTGATGGACATCCGGATGCCCGTCATGAACGGCCTGGACACGATTTGCGCGATTCAATCCGAGTTTCCCGAGCCATCCATCGTGGCGCTGAGCACTTTCGGCGGCGACGCCGACGTTCGCAAGGCTCTGCACGCCGGAGCTCTGGCATTCCTGACCAAGGATGCCCCCCAGGACCAGCTTCTGCTGGCGATTCGCACCGTGCACAACAAGCACCGCTTTGTCACGCCTCTGATCGTCGCTGCGCTGGGCGCGGCTTCGCCCGGCAGTGAACTCAGCCCCCGCGAATTGGAGGTCCTGGCGCTGATGGTGCACGGCCGGTCCAACAAACAGATCGCTTCGGAGCTGCAGATCGCCGACGATACCGCCAAGAATCATGTGAAGAGCATCCTCAGGAAATTAGGCGCCCAGGACCGCACGCACGCGGCGACCGAAGCCATTCAGCGCGGCATCATTCACCTCCCCTAATACGCCGAATAGCCATATTTGGTCAGTGCCGTTTGGCATACAAGGGGGTAGAATCGTCCCAATTGCCTTGTTGCTTCAATGGCAAAGGTTGGGGAGCTCATGAAACTACATAATCTCGTGTTGTGCGCCGCTATAGGTGCGGCCACCGTTTACGGCCAAACCGCGTTGGCTACGATCACTGGAACCATTTCGGACGCAACGGGAGCCGTGGTCGCCAATGCCCCGGTCGCGGTTCGGAATGTGGAAACCGGCCGGGCTTTCGCGGCAGCCAGCTCTGAAACCGGTAACTTCACCGTTTCACAGCTGCCCATCGGTGACTACGACATGACAGTGACCGTGCCCGGCTTCAAGACATACTCGCACACCAGGTTCCACTTGGCGGCGGCCCAGATCATGCGCGAAGACGTGACGCTCCAGGTGGGCCAAAACACCGAATCGGTCACCGTTACGGCCGAGTCTTCCCTATTGAAGACCGAAAGTAGCGAGCTGGTGCACAACGTCACGCTGTCGCAACTCGACAACCTGCCGGTGCTGCAGGTCGGCCAGACCAACGATGGCGTCCGCGATATCTTCAGCTCCTCGCGGCTCCTTCCCGGAATCCGCTATCTCAATAGCGGCGTCTTCAGCGCGGTTACCTATACCGTCATCAACGGAACTCCGAGCAATACACTGCAGACTCGCCTGGATGGGGCGACCATGAACCCCACCAGCACGCGCCTTCTCGGGGCGACCATGGAGACGCAGCCTTCGGTGGATTCGATTCAGGAAGTAGCCATCCAGACCAGCAATTTTGCCGCGGAGTTCGGCACCTCCGGCGGAGCGATGGTGAACCTGGTCACTAAGAGCGGAACCAACCAGTACCACGGCACCGCCTATGACTACATCAACAATGAAGTCCTGAACGCCGCTACGCCCTACACCCTGTTGGCAGGTTCCGAAAAAACGGAACACGTACGCAACAAGCTCCGCCAGCATGATTACGGCTTCACAATCGGCGGTCCCATTCGGATTCCCAAGGTGTACGATGGCACCAACAAGACATTCTTCTTCTTCAGCTTCGAACAGTTCCGTCAGAAGAATATCAATAACACCTTGCCGGACACCCTGCCCATTCCCGCCTATCGCGCAGGCGATTTTTCCAACCTGATCACAACGGAGAATCGCTTGGCCGCAACGTCGAGCGGCGCCTATACGGACCCGCTCGGCCGCACGATCCAGAGCGGCACGATCTTCGACCCGAGCGACTTCACGACCGTCAATGGCACCGTCGTCCGCAACCCGTTCCCGAACAACAAAATTCCGGTGGCTCGCTTTGACCCGGTTGCCGTCAAAATCCTGGCGCTGGTTCCGCAGCCGCTGGGTCCGAACGCCACCCAGGCCGGGTCTAACTATCTGGCGCCCTTCGACCAGAGCCGCATAAGCAATATCCCCTCGATTAAAGTCGATCAAGCCCTGAGCTCCAAGTTGCACGCGGCGTTTTACCTCCAACACACCGAAACCCAAACGCCCCGGACAGCGACGGCGGCGGATGACCTGCCGGACAACATTACCGGCTCGGCCATTTCTTACAACGGCCACTACACCATACGCTTCAACCTTGACCACACTCTCACGCCGACGCTCCTCCTGCACTACACCTTGGGTTGGAACGACTCCGAATTCTTGCTGCAAAGCCAGAACTTCCCTTATGACGCCCAAAAAGAACTGGGCATCCCCGGCCAAACGGCGGCCCGCACTTTCCCCATCATCAATAGCAACGTCTCAACGAATACGGCACTGGGCGGCATGAGCAATATCGGCGGAGGGTTTGACCAGCACTTCTTTGAGCGGCGTCCTTCGTTCAATACTTCCGCCACCTACGTGCGGGGCGGGCATACTTACAAGGCGGGTTTCGAAATCCGGCAGGAGAAATTTCCCAATTACGACTACAGCTCCTCGGCCGGCAGCTACACAACCAGTAACGCCTGGACGAACCAGACCTCGCTGCAGGGTACGACTCTGTCCACGGGCTTTGCGGGATTCGGTTTCGCTTCGTTCCTGCTGGGCGGCGAAAGCGCCGCTTCGGTGAACGCGCCCATCGCGCTCGCGACGTCGAAAATCCAGACGGCCGTTTATCTTCAAGACACCTGGAAGGTCACGCGTAAATTGACCTTGGACTACGGCGTGCGTTGGGACTACGGAACCTACCAGAAAGAACAGTACGGCCGACTAGGTACGTTCTCATCCGCGGCGCCGAATGCGTCGGCTTCAGGACGGCTCGGCGCAAGAGTCTATGAGGCGACCTGCGGCTGCAACTTTGCCCATGCTTATCCCTACGCTATCGGACCGCGCGTGGGAGTGGCCTACCAGATCAATAGCAAGACCGTCATTCGCAGCGGTTTCGGCGTGGTTTACAACTCCACCTCGAACTCGGTTGGCGGCGCCTCGAACAGCGCGGCCGCCGGTACGCCGGGCTTCGGGCAGATCGTGGGACTTCTGAAGGACGGCATCCCTGCCGGTGTCAACGCCCAGTGGCCGACTTTCAACCCGGCCGCTGGCCAGAGCGTCGGGAGCGTCGTGGGCGCACCCACCCTCTCCGATCCGAACGAGGCCCGCCCGGCACGCCTGCTGCAATGGAACATCAGTGTGCAGCGGGAGATCACTCGCAACTTTGTCGTCGAAGCCTCCTACGTTGCCAATCGCGGTATTTGGTGGGAGAGCGGCACCGGTCTGGCTCCCCAGAATGCGCTGGGTCAACAGACTCTACGTAACCTCGGATTCAATGACTTCACGAGTGCGACCGAATCGGCGTTGCTCACCACGACAATCTCCAGCCTTAGCGCGGCGCAGAAGTCCACGCTGGCGGCTCGCGGCATCGGGTTGCTACCGTATGCCAACTTCCCAAACACCCAAACGGTCAGACAAGCTCTGTTGACGTACCCCCAATACACCGGGCTTCTGGCTCCCTCGGGCGCTCCGCTCGGGAAGACCTGGTACGACTCGCTCCAGACCTCGGTCACCAAGCGCTTCAGCCACGGGTTTAGCGCCAACGCGAATTACACCTTTTCGAAGACTCTGAGTCTGAACAGCACGCAAGACCCATTCAACCGGCAATTGGGGAAGAACATCGCCACTATCGACGACCTTCCGCACCAGTTACGGCTGTCGGCTGACTACCAAGTGCAGAATATTCACTCCACTCTCCCCGTTTTGAGGAACAAGATGGTTGCTTACGCTTTGTCCGGCTGGGGTACGGGCTGGTCATTGCAATACCAGAGCGCGCCACTGGTGGGCCAGCCCGTCAGTACGGGCACCACGCCCATTAGCAATTTCCTGGGCTACGGACCGGGCCCGGCGCAACTCATCCCCGGGATGAATCCCTGGTCCGTGGATTGGACTGACTATAGTGGCGTCCATCACACCGACCCGCTCAACATCAACTGCCACTGCTTTGACCCGACCAAGACCCAGGTGCTGAACCCGGCAGCTTGGACGAACGTTCCCAACGGGGAGTTCGCGAACAATCAAGGCGCGCTTCGCGGGTTCCGGGGCTTCCGCGTACCTTCGGAAAACGCCAACTTCGGCCGCACGTTCCGGATTAAGGAAGGCATGACTCTCAACGTGCGCGTGGAATTCAGCAATATCTTTAATCGCACGATTTTGCCCGCACCCACGGTTGTCGCGGCACTCGGAGCGCCGGCGATAAGCTTCTCGGCCAAGCCCACGGCGTTCACGTCTGGCCCGAATACCGGCTTGTTAAGCAGCGGATTCGGCGTGATCAATCCGACGGCAGGTACCACCGGTCAACGCCAAGGCTCGTTCGTTGCCCGCCTGCAGTTCTAACTACACTTCGCGAGTTATCCATCAGCCCCGGGCGCAAGCCCGGGGTTTTTCTTGGTACACAAGAATAAGGGAGAGTTCATGACGCGCGTTCTGTTATTAGGCTACGACCCAGAGACTGTGGATTTTTCTGACCCGGCTTTGCCGCCAGGTATGACCGTCGAGAAGGTTCGCGCCGGCATCGCGGTTGCGTTGAACCAGTTCGCGGCACGCGGATGGGAGGGCGACGTTGGTTTCATCCGGCCTGATGAGACCGCTGGGCCCGAAGTGGAGCGTCAATTAGCTTTGAAGAGCTACGATTGCGTGGTCATCGGAGCCGGCGTGCGCCTGCCGCCCCGAGGCCTTGCACTATTCGAGGCCGTCATCAACGCGGTTCATAAGGCAGCCCCAGGCGCGGCGATTGCCTTCAATACACGGCCCGACGATAGCGCCGATGCGGCCGCCCGGTGGTTGGCGGCTGGCAGCCAGACTCTATAGACTTGAGCGATGGATCTCGCTCAACAGGCCGTCAAACTTTCAGGCAAGTATGCCCTTGGTGTAGGTGAAGCCGGGGAGCGTCGCCTGCGCGCGATTCAGACTGTCATAGGCCCTGCTACGCGGCGCTTCCTGGAGACCGCCGGCCTGCAGCCAGGAATGCGAGTCGCCGATCTGGGATGCGGGATCGGAACCGTGACACGACTGATCGCTGAAATAGTCGGCCCGGACGGACATGCCATCGGCGTGGACTTGAGCACAGCTCAGTTGGATCTGGCGCGTAAGGCAGCCGCATCGGCTCAGCTCGCAAACTGTCAGTTTGTCGAAGCCAGCGCCATCGAGACCGGGTTGCCGGAAGCCTCGTTCGATGCCGTTTACTGCCGCTTACTTCTGATCCATCTTCCCGATCCTCTGCGCGGCCTGGCTGAAATGAAACGGCTTCTTAAGCCTGGGGGACTTCTGGTTTGCGAGGACACCGAAGTAGCCTCCGCCTTCTCTGAGCCCCCTTCGGCCATCGATAGGTCCGGCCAGTTGATGACGCTACTAGGGGATCGGAACGGGACAGACTGGAACCTGGGGCGTCGCCTGTATCAATTGGTATTGGAATCAGGCTTCACCGGAGCGAATCTGAATGTGCATCAGGCGGCCGTTACGCAAGGAGACAACAAACGGATCATGGAGTGGACGGTAGCCGAGACTTCGCCCGCACTCGTTCAGGCCGGGATCATTCCCGCTGAAGAATTGGAGCGCGTTCTTATCGAAATGCAGCATGCCGCCGAAATGGAGAATTTGGTATCTTTTATGCCCCGATTCTTTCAGGTCTGGGCACGCAAACCCTAATCCTGTGCGTTCTAAGTTCCCCGCGGGTGGTTGAACTCCACCGCGCATTTGCATATCATTCCATCCGTGGCCATGATAGCCGGGACAACGCAAAAAAAAGATGAAATCCACTATTAGTTCATTCGCTGCCGCTCTCACTCTGTTGGCCGTTGGTCTTGCGGTTCATGCGCAGCAACCCGCCTCAGTACCAGGAAAGGGCGCCGCGAAAGCTCCCACAGCGCCGCCGCCGATCAATTGGCCGTCGCCGCCGCTCTCCGATGGACCGATCGTCCTCGACACCGGCATCCAGCATCAGATTCGCCTGACGGTGACCAAAGGGCTTAACCAGCCGTGGAGCATGGCGTTTCTCCCGGACGGCGGAATCTTGATTACCGAGCGGCCGGGACGCCTGCGCATCGTACGTAACGGCGTGCTCGATCCAAAGCCGGTTGCCGGACTTCCGCAGATACAGGCTCAAGGCTTGGCGGGATTGATGGATGTCGTGATGCATCCCCGCTTCAGCGAAAACCAGCTCATCTACTTCACCTATCACAAGCCCGGCGGGATTATTACTCTCGGTCGCGGCAAATGGGACGGCGCGGCGCTCGCCGATTTCCGCGAGGTCTTCTCCGGGATCCCGGATAACAACGCCTCCCGGTTCGTCTTCGGTAAGGATGGAATGGTGTACATGTCGGTCGGCACCGGCGACCCGCCGAACGCGGCGCGTGCTCAGGATCCCAACGATCTGGCCGGCAAGGTGCTTCGCCTGCGAGACGACGGGACCGTTCCTCCCGACAATCCGTTTGTGGGCCGCACAGGGTACAGGCCGGAGATCTATACCTTGGGCCATCGCAATCCTTTGGGCATGGCTGTCGAGCCGGTGAGCGGCGCGATTTGGGAATGCGAAGCCGGACCTAACGGCGGCGACGAGATCAACGTTCTTCAGGCGGGCAAAAACTATGGATGGCCCGTGGTCAGCTTCGGCCGGTTCTATCTCGGGCCGCGCGTGACGGAGACGCCTTGGCAGGAGGGTATGGAGCCCCCGCTGGTCTTCTGGGTGCCCGCGATCACGCCGTCAGGGTTGGCGTTCTATACCGGGGACAAATTCCCCAACTGGAAGAAAAACGTATTCGTGGGCGGTTTAAGGCAGGGTGAAGTTCCACGCTCGGGTCATCTGGAACGAATCGATTTCAATGACAAGTGGGAAGAGCTTCATCGCGAATCCATGCTGCACGAACTCCAGCAGCGCGTCCGCGATGTCCGCCAGAGTCCCGATGGATTCCTATATCTCCTGACCGCGGAAAATGATGGGGCGCTCTTGAAAATGGAACCCGCCCCACCCGCTCCCCGGTAAGCCGTCAGTTCTCCGTTGGCTTGTCCTCGACGTGATCGACGACCAGCACGGGTATCGGACGCTTCTCCATTTCGAGCTTCAGCCCGAGTTGTTTTTGCAGAGCCTCGGGCAAGGTAAGTGAACCGTTGGGATCCGACGCTCCCGAGGTCGCGTTGGGATCGAACCGGGCGCCTGGAAGCAGATTCACACCGCTAAAGTTGACGCTAAAATCCCAGGAACCTTCGATTCCGGTGGCGTCTTTGATCGGAGCGCGCACATATCCCCCCGCCATATTCTGCAGCATCCCCGCGAACTGCGTCATGTTCATGTTCTGGCAGGTGATGAGTCTGTTCAGCATTGGGTTCGTCCCCGCTCCAGACTTGCAGCTGGTTCGATTTTGCGGATCGGCCTTCTGCAATTTCGTTTGCTTGGCCGCCGTCATCGTGTAGGCGCTCACGGGCCGGTCTTCCATGTGCGCCTTCAGCCCGAAACGCTCGGCCAGCAAGCCCCGCAGCATCAGCCGGAGTGTATCGATATCGATATCCTGAGCATTCACCGGCCCTGCGGTAGCGACCTTCGCAACAACGTCGTAGTGAGCCGAATCCGCGGATTTCGGGATGCCGACAACCATGTCGTCGTTATTACCCAGATCCCAGGCGAGCTGGATCAGTTGTTTCAAAGTGAAGTTCTGAATATCCAGGCGTCCATTTTGCATGCGGCCGTTTTGTCCCGTGGCGTCCGGCGCGCTCGGCTTGACGTTGGCGACCTCAAACTCGGTGGGCGGTGCAGGCGGAATCTTGGTCGTCACTCCCGGCTCGTTGGGCGTCGGTTTTTGATTCACACTGTCCACGATCAGCACCGGCAGCGGAGCTTTTGTCGCCTCCAGCTTCAGTCCTAGCTGCTTGTCCACCGCATCGAAAAGGCTGATGCCGTCGGGGCCGGCTTGCGCCAGCCGGTTTCGCGGCGTCCACTTGAGCTCGAAATCCCACGCTCCGGCGAGTCCCGTTTGGTCTACCACCGGGTCAGCCAGATAGGTTCCGCCGCCGAAGTCGCGCAGGACGCCCGCGAACGTCGCCATGGTCACACCGTGGCATGAGATCACCTGATACGGCACCGTGCCCGGCGCGGGATTCTGCGGCACTCCCTGACACCCCAGTTGACCGGAACCGCTCGCTTCCTTCGACGCCTCCTTCATTTTGGGCTTACCTTTGCCGGCCGTGAGCACGAACGCGGGCATCGGCTTGGTGTCCCTGTGGACGACGAGTTTGAAACGGTCCGCCAGCAGACTCTGCAATCGCAGGTTGAGGTTTTCCTGTGTGGTTGTCTGCGGCGCCTTCGCGAGCACGTCGAACCGGTCCCAGTCGAGCCAACTCGGGCCGCCCAGAACCTTGTCCTGCTCCATGGCGTACGCCGTGCTGATCAGATCCACCATGGTCGCGGTGCGAACTTCATACCGGCCCCCGCGCAGGGCGCCGCCTCTCATGGTGGGATTCGTCGACGGCGGACTCACGTGAACGTCCATGGTCTCGAACGTTGAGGAATTGTCGGTGCTCTGACCGAACGCTGCTCCCGACAAAAGCGCGATCCACAATGCGCGTCTCATATTCATTCCTCCGTGTGGGTCAAAGTCTGAGCGGACTATTTTTTCAGCTCAGAATAGAGCATTCGCACAAAGCGGTCCGCGCTGGTACCGCCGCCAGCCGCGCCAAGTGCTCCGGGGATTTTCC
>Ga0105238_10005307_pt1 | contig 12732 bp, 3 predicted proteins | sample KBSC34metaG_FD_81526 | JGI IMG/M metagenome (GOLD analysis project Ga0105238, IMG submission 81526) | Corn rhizosphere microbial communities from Kellogg Biological Station, Michigan, USA - KBS C3-4 metaG | ecosystem: Host-associated > Plants > Roots > Rhizosphere > Soil | place: Michigan, USA... | reverse complement strand
TTTCTGTGTAACGAAGCTGAATTTATTTGTGGCGGTGGAGGTGGTGGTGGAGGTGGAGGGGGGGTAAAAAAATGGCACTTATTGATATAATAAAGCTAACATTTATCGATAAGTGCCATTTTTAAAAAATTTTCTGTGTAAATTCCCATATTTTTAAAATTTTTTCAAAAAATGGCACTTATCGATATTATGCCGCGTCTCAATAGTGGTGTTTGAAAACCCTATTCTATCCCCTATAGTATCCTTATAGTAGGGGTACTAGTTAAAATTAAGGGAAAATTGATCGGCATAATATCAATAAGTGCCATTTTTTGAAACTTTTTTTTATTAATATGGGAGTTTTAACAGAAAATGGCACTTATCGATATTCAAAAAATGGCACTTATCGCTATTTTGCAAAAAAATGGCACTTATCGCTATTTCAAAATAATGGCACTTATCGATATTAAATAATGGCACTTATCGATATTAAATAATGGCACTTATCGATCAAATAAGTGCCACTATTTTGAGCTATTTTTTTTTTTTTCCGCCATATCTTTTCAGTAGTAAAAAAAATGGCACTTATCGATATAAAATAGCGATAAGTGCCGTGTTAGCATGTAGGAGCCACGGCACTTATCGCTATTTTTAGCGATAAGTGCCACTATTTCATCGTCACTATTTTGAAATAAAATAGCGATAAGTGCCATTTATTGTTAACGAAGCTGAATTTATTTGTGGCGGTGGAGGTGGTGGTGGAGGTGGTGGAGGTGGTGGTTGCAGGAGCCGGCTAACACCCCCTTTTTTTTTATCGATAGTACCGCTATTTTGGAATATCGATAAGTGCCATTATTTCGAAATAATGGCACTTATCGATATTCCAAAAATAGCGATAAGTGCCAAAAAATGGCAGATATCGATTTTTTTCGATTATGGCACTTATCGCTATTTAGAGAAATAAATATACACTTAATTCGACGATCACATCATAAAACTCTATATTTATTTTTCTAGAGAAAAATTTTCCATGAATAAATTATGGGGGAAAACTCTATATAAAATAGAGTTGACTATTTTCTGTGTAAATTTTAGCATTGCAAATATTTTACCAATTTTTGTACTATATTATATAGGATAGGGGTGTCTAGTACCAAAAAGTCCCAAAAATTTGGGTAATTTTTTAGGTATTAATATGTGCCCGGGATTTGTAGTAGCAATAATAACTACCTTAGGTAGTCATGAATAAATGGTGGAAAAATCCCTTAGTCGACTAGTTGACTAGTGCATACTAGTGGTACTATTGATATGATTAATAGTGCCTCTCGACGGGTATCCGAGTGCTGAAATCACAGCGAAAAATCGAGGAAAATCGATTTGACTAGTACCAGAAATGGTACTATTCGATATCGATAAGTGCCATTTTTTGGTACTTTTCGAAAAAAAAAATCGATATGTGCCATTTTTTGGTACTTTTTTCCTCTGATTTTCGATTGAAAATTTGCCATTTTATGGCATTTTTTCGTTTGAAAAGTGCCATTTTATGGCACTAATCAAAAAAATCGATATGTGCCATTTATGGTACTTATTCTCTGTTGATGTTCTGGTAAAAAAGTACCAAAATTTGATTTGACGGGGTATTTTTTAACCTTTCGGTGCGGGTGAAAGAGTGCAAAAATTATGATTTGACGGGCACTTTAGTAGTCTTAGTGAATGTATATTGGGATCGAAAAGTGCCGTAGATATGGTACTTTTTCGAGTTCTATTAGGGAACTACTATTCAAACACATATACAATTTCATTGTAATATCCCGTTACTGGGGTAGTCTTGGGTGCGGGCCCAAGACTGCAAGGTAACGGGACATGTACAATGGAATTAGTGTTTGAATGGAACCGCTCCCGCACCCTTTCCTCCGAGTTCCAGATCACGTTAGGATTATATGGGCGCAAATTAAAATAGAGAAAGAGTTCAAAAATTTGGGTCAAATTTTTACGAGTCATTTTTTTAGGAAAAAAAATTATTATACTATATGGGGGAGTGGATGTCCTATAGGACATTCCAACTATTTATAGTCCCCTTTTTTTAGCTAGTATACCTACCAGTATATCTACCTGAAAAAAAATACCTATTTTTCTTGTGAAATGAGGACCCCGTAGATCATTAATTTGTAGGGTGTAAATCGAGTAGCAAGGAAGTTTTTGTGGGTATTGGGAGGTGAAAAAGGTAATGTTTCTTTGGCATTACAAGTAACTTTCACATAACGTAGATTCATTTTAGAGGAGATTCGGTTAAAAGGTTACCCTTATCCTTAGTAATGCGAATGGTTATTAGGGATTGTAAGCGGCTAAAACATAGACAGAAAGAATTCTAGTGGTAACAGATTGTTAAAATCTGTAATGTTCGAGGAGTTGGCCGCTTCTCAGTGACCTCTTGGATTTTAATGTCTTCCTTCTACTACTAATGAGTAAATAGTACTTTATAAACTTGTTAGGTGTTAGGGTTGGAACGAACAATTCTTTTGAAATCTTATCCTCAAACCGTGTAAGACTCTTAGTTATAGAATGAATTTTGCATTATAAAAAACTTCAAACTCCCACCCTTTTTACAAATGGTTGTAACATCGTTGTGTGTTACGTTAAGACTGTTTGTCCCCACTTACAGAGCGAATATTAATAATTGATAATTAATATTTGAGTAATTCTATATTTAAAATACTTCCATGATGTTTATAGACATAAATTCTGTTTATATTACAAAAAGGAATCTTGATAGGATAGAAGTTTAAAGATAAAATTGATTGCATGAGCATCTTTTTTTTCTATATTTGTTGAATTTCAAAACAAACTTTTGTTTTTGAAAACAAGTTCAATACCTGATTGATCTTGTCAGTGAAATATGCTTGTCTTAAAGATTAAGCCATGCAAGTTTAAGTATATGAAAATATATTTCGAAACTGCAAAAGGCTCATTAGAACAGTTAAAATCTAATCGATGTAATGATTACTTGGATAACGAATGTAATTCTTTCGCTAATACATGCACCATGATTAACTTGCTTGCAAGTTGATTTGTCATTATTTGGAGAAATCTGTCCTGAAAGGGGCACAACTGGTTTCGTACTTGTACGTTTCCACTCATAATTAAGAGGAATCTATATAATTTCACGAATCGAAAGGTTTAAACTTTTCGATAATGAGAATGATTGACTGATTCATCAATTAATCCGTAACGTAGTGGGTTACGGAGGTTATTACGAATAACGGAAAATTAGGGTTTGATTCCGGAGAGGAAGCGAGAGTATTGGCTTCCACTTCTAAGGAAGGCAGCAGGCGCGGAAAATTCTCAATGTCAATTCGACGAAGATGTGACGAGAAATACCAGTACAGGGCTTTTAAGAACTGTGATTGGAATGAGAACAATATAAAACCATTAACGAGGAACAATTGGAGGGCAAGTCTGGTGAACAAAACCGCATACTGTGGGCGCCAGAAATAGGGGGTCCTCATATAAAAAAACCCCTAGTCTAACTCTTAAGACTATTGGTCAAGTGACCGTTCCAAGGATAGTCTAGGAATTATTCCTATGAGTAGGCGACACAACCTGGTACGAGGAAGGCCTTACTTAAGGTTAATCTCGTGGCGAGCTAGAGTAACGTCTAGCCGTCGTAACGCGCGGTAAGGTGTGGGTCTTAAGATCTTAGATCTTAAGGCTTAAGGAACGTGCTAATCCCCCTGTAAAGGTGCTTAATCATGGAGTGCTTGGATCATAAAGTGATTGAGGGTTAATGAAGTATGAGGAAATGCATATGGAGACCGGTAGATAAAAGTTAGTTTTTTTGAACGGCCAGCAGCCGCGGTAATTCCAGCTCCAAGAGCGTATCTTAAAGTTGTTGTGGTTAAAAAGCTCGTAGTTGATACTTGATAAATTTATCAAGAGTTTGAATCTTAAAGAGGAAAATGATTGAAAGTGTTTATGAATGTTTAGCTAACGTCAAGCATTGTATAATTTATGTTTGGTTTTACTTTATATGGATTATGTAGTGTGTTAGTTAACAGTTACTGTGAAAAAATTAGAGTGTTCAAAACAGGCATTTACGGCCATTGAATATATTAGCATGGTATAACGAAATATGACAACTCTATTACGTTTGAGTGGTACTATATCAGTTGAGTAATTAGAGATGTAATGATTAAAAGGAACAGTCGTAGTGACTTTTACTTAATGGAAAGAGGTGAAATTCTATAACCCATTAAAGAAAAACAACTGCGAAAGCATTTCACTAGAATGTTTTCATTAATCAAGAACGAAAGTTGTGGGAAAGAAGATGATTAGATACCGTCGTATTCGCAACTATAAACTTTGTCGATTTAGGATTGCAAATCGTTACATTGATGACATTTGCAGAACTATGTGAGAAATCAAAATATTTAGACTCCAGGGGGAATATGGTCGCAAGTCTGAAACTTAAAAGAATTGACGGAAGGGCACCACCAGGCGTGGAACCTGCGGCTTAATTTGACTCAACGCGAGAAAACTTACCAGGTCAGGACACAAAAAGGATTGACAGATTGATAGCTCTTTCATGATATTGTGAAAAGTGGTGCATGGCCGTTGCTAGTTGGTGGTTTGAATTGTCAGGTTAATTCCGTTAACGAACGAGACCTTAACCTACTAAATAGTTGAACTATTTTTATTGCAGTTACAGGGTGAAAGCCTTGTACCTAGTAGAAATATTGGGTTTGTAATATATCTAAATAGGTTACAACTTCTTTATGGGACAATCTGCGTTTATAGCAGATGGAAGTAAGACAATAACAGGTCTGTGATGCCCTTCGATGTTCTGGGCTGCACGCGCGTTACAATGAAATAAACAACAAGTATGACCTAATCTGAGAAGATTTGGGAAATCTTTCTAACCTATTTCTTGATTGGGATAGTGTTTTGCAATTATCGCACTTGAACGAGGAACGCCTTGTATTGACATGTCATTAACATGTCGAGAATACGTCCCTGCCCTTTGTACACACCGCCCGTCGCTCCTACCGATTGAGTTTCGAGGTGAGGCTTCAGGACATTCGATAAGGGAATTTATTCCTGAAAAGTCAGTAATGATTTTTCCTAATGAAATTTGTTCGAATCTTATAATTTAGAGGAAGGAGAAGTCGTAACAAGGTCTCCGTAGGTGAACCTGCGGAGGGATCAATAATACAATAAAAAAATCAAAAAACCTTAAACTTTTATAGATTATTCAATCTTTAAAGTTAACTTATCTTTAATTAAAAACTTATAAACGAGTTGGTATTAACAACTCGAGACAATGGATTCCTTGGGTCTCGAATCGATGAAGAACGCAGCAAAATGCGATAGTTCAAATGAACTGCAATTTCTGTGAATCATGAGATTTTGAATGTAACTTACGCTTTTGATACTTGTGTCAAAAGTTATTTTGTTGGAGGGAAACAAATTTATCTAAGTAATATTATATACTTACTTAAATTAAGTTAATCAAAAGTAAAAGCTCTCTTTTGATTATATAAAAGAGTAAAGATTCTTATTAAAGATCTTTTCAGTGTGTTAATGTTTTTCTTTTAAAAAAGAAATTGTATATATTATGATTTTTTCTTTTATAAAAAGAGATATCATATAAAACAGTTTTAAAAAGGAAAATTTTTCCATATTTTAACCTCCAATCAAGATAGATTACTCGGTGAATTTAAGCATATTAATAACCGAAGGAAAAGAAATCAACAGAGATATCTTCAGTAGTGGCGAACGAACAAGATAAAGCTCAAAATTTGAAATCGATGGCCCTTATGGGTTTATTGAATTGTAGTTTAAAGAAGTTGGACTTGGTTGTATGACATAATTTGGTAAAGTAACCAACTCTGATTGGTTTGACATAGAAAGCGAAATTCTTGTATATCAGTTATGTTGTGCATATGAAAGGAAGGCTTCTATGAGTAGAGTTGTTTGATATTGCAACTCGAAAAAGGTAGTTAGGTTACTACCAAAGCTAAATATATGTCGAGACACCAATAGCAAAGAAGTACTGTGAAGGAACGGTGAAAAGGACTTTGAAAAAAGAGTCAAAAGAACATGAAATTGTCTCGAGGGAACCAGATTCTTCTTGTTCTTCTCGTTGTTCTAGAGGTTACTAAGGTATTATTTGCTTGCAAATGATTCTTCTAGTTTCTGTTTGAATTTAATGAGGTATCAGGATAGATATATGAGAAAAAAGAAAATTAGTACTGTTGAACTGCATCTCCGGGTGTGGGTAAAGTATTGAATGTTATTATCATACATCTTTAAATGAAGGTATTAGTAGTACTAGTATCTGTTGATGACCGGTTTTATACCGTATTATTAGTTAATTAGTCGATGTTGTTAGAGGAATTCAATAATATTGAGTCTAATAATGGTGTTTATGACGTGACTAATATTACAGGTTATCATTAAAATCTGATTTATAAAGGAGAATTTGACCCGTCTTGAAACACGGACCAAGGAGTCTAACATTTATGCAAGATTAAGAGTAATAAACTCGTCAGTCGTTAGCTAAAGCGAATCGTAAGATTAAATATTATTTAACTAATGAAGTAATTTTTGTTAGTTTAAGTATTTACCAACACCAAATGGATGTTGTGTAAGAGTATAAATGTTAGGACCCGAAAGATAGTGAACTATGCATGAACAGGATGAAGTCAGGAGAAATTCTGATGGAAGTCCGAAGCGATACTGACGTGCAAATCGTTCGTCTGATTTGTGTATAGGGGCGAAAGACCAATCGAACTATCTGGTTGCTGGTTTATACCGAAATTTCCCTCAGGATAGCTGATATTCTAAATGTTTTATCTTGTAAAGCGAATGATTAGAAGTATTGGGGACTTACCGTTCTCAACTTATTCTCAAACTTTGAATAGGTAAATTTTAATGATTATTTTATTAAATCGTTAAATAAAAAAAATGAATATTTTGTGGACCTGTTTTGGTAAGCAGAACTGGTGATGCGGGATGAACCGATCGTTGATTTACGCTGTAAAATATCAGGCTAATCAGATACCATAAAAGGCGTTGATCCATCTTGACAGCAGGAACGTGGCCATGGAAGTCGGAATCGTCTAATAAGTGTGTAACAACTTACCTGCCGAATGTATTAGCCCTGAAAATCGATTACGCTCATGCCTGAAAGCTATAATCAACCGTTTTATTAAATTGTTAATCAAATGATAATAAAACGAGTAGGTATAAACGTGAAGGAAACTAAAAAGGTTGCGGGGAAACCCGGACTGAAGTTTTCTTTAGTGCAGATCTTGGTGGTAGTAGCAATTATTCATGTTGGAAAAACTTGAAGGTCGATGAAGAGAAAGGTTTCAAGCGAACTTTGTTAGAACTTGAGTGAGTCGAAGACTAATTGGGAAATAAACTTTGTTAAAAGAGTAATGTTCTTGTGATCTATTGCCGGATATACGTTAAAAATATTGAAAGTGGTAGGTTTATGGGGGGAAAATCATTACTAGTATCCCAAGAAAGAGAAAGAGTTATAAAATTACTCTACATGAGATGGATTAATTTTCGGTAACGAATAAACTTAGGAATACAGAAACGTGAAGTCGAAGCAGAGTTTTCCTTTCTGTATCATGTACAAGGGTTAACCTATCTCACCGTAAAATTCATTTTTGGATGTGACACGGTTGGGAGTAGATGATAAAAAATGAATTCTATCATTTTTTACGAGACTTCACGTTATGCCGTGAAAAGTTCTAAGTAGATTTGGAATTGATGAAGTAGCAATATGGAGTCGAGACCAATTCATTAATTCCATCTCGTTTCGTACTCATATCCGCAACTGGTCTCTAAGGTTTACAGCCTCTGATCAACAAGAAAATGTAAATAAGGGAAGTCGGCAAATTAGACCCGTAACTTTGGGAAAAGGGTTGGCTCTAATGGTTGAGTATGAAGTGTTTTTGTGTATGAGGGGTTTGAATAAAGAGTTGGCGTAAGTTGATGATTTTTCGAATTTTGATTCGCATTAACAAAATTTAATGGGGGACGTAAAAAATCTCTTATTAAAAGTTTAGTTTAAAACGCTAAATTTTCTTTGTGCTGTTTGCAACTAAATTAGAACTGTAACGGAGAAGAGGAATCCGACTGTTTAATTAAAACAAAGCGTTGTGTTTTGACTTTATTGTTCTAGACACAACGTGATTTCTGCCCAGTGCTTTATTTGTAAAATTGTAGAAATACAGCAAAGCATAGGTAAACGGCGGGAGTAACTATGACTCTCTTAAGGTAGCCAAATGCCTCGTCATCTAATTAGTGACGCGCACGAATGGATCAACGAGATTCCTACTGTCCCTATTTACCACTTGGCGAAACCACAGTCAGGGGAACGGGCCTGACGAAAACTATGGGGAAAGAAGACCCTGTTGAGCTTAACTCTAATCATAAATTGTAAAACGATGCAAAAGGTATAGTCGTAGGTGGGAGTCCTAAACAGACGTATTTGAAAGACCACTACTTTTGACGTTGCTTTACTTACAATTCATTTAAGATAAATAACTTATTGTTATTGATTTCTTGAAATAAACTGAATTCACGCTTGAGGCTTCAATTTAGGTGTTAAAGCCTAGGTTGGGGTTACTTTGATCCTCTGAATCGGAGACTTATGAATTGGACATTTTATGGTGGGGAGTTTGGCTGGGGCGGCACATTTAATAAAAAGTAACTTAAGTGTCCAAAGTGCAACTCAAAGAGAACGGAAATCTCTTGTAGAGTAAAAGGATAAAAGTTGCATTTAATTATATTTTCAGTACTAATATAATTCGGGAAACCGAGGCCTATCGATCCTTATTCATTTATAACCTAAAGAATGAGGTGTCAGAAAAGTTACCATAGGGATAACTGGCTTGTGGCGGCCAAGAGTTCATATCGACGTCGCTTTTTGATCCTTCGATGTCGGCTCTTCTTATCCTTGAGAAGCAGAATTCTCAAAGGGTGTGATTGTTCACCACCTAACAAGGAACGTGAGCTGGGTTTAGACCGTCGTGAGACAGGTTAGTTTTACCCTGTAGTTGATTAAAGTTATAAACTGTAGGTATCGTGACAGTAATACACTTTAGTACGAGAGGAACCAGTGTTTCAGACCTCTGGTATAAACATTATTTGAGTAGATAGTGTGTTAAAGCTACGTCTGACGAATTATGACTGAAAGCCTCTCAAGTCCGAATTCGTGCTGAAAATTGATACCTTAATACCAGGACTGTCCCGTTTGCTTAACCGCAAAAACACAGAAAATTCTTGAGAAGAAGATTAAACTTTTCTTTTTAAGTAATACTTCAAAATTGTAAGAAGATACATCGTATCTACGTTCCATTTTGGTAAAAATGGCATTATACAAGCCGGGTTTAATTCACTATTAAACAAATTCTGTAGGACAGCCCAAGCGCAATGTGCAGACCACCATGTTGTCAATAGTTAATGTAAACTTTCAAGATCCAGTTCGAGTTGTTTAGTTACACTTTTTTTGATGTGCGCTCTAGTTAACGGCCCCTCCAACTTTTAATAGTTGGGGGGGCTTATCTTTGATTTGATTTATCAATTCGAGATGTGTCGTGATTACTGATTGATTTATTGATGTTCTGGTAATCAGTAAGGTACTAGACTAGATCTTATTAAAAGACTAGCTAGAAGAGACGAACTCTAGATCTTATAAAGAGGGTTAGACTTCCGTCATCTAAACCCAAGACTAGAGATGATACATACTAGATAGTTAGATGTCCAACTAACTACTAAACTAGACCCCTACTAAGACTCTTAGGCCGCTAAGGCGCTATAGGCGCTAGACCTAAGAGGACTTGGATCTCCTAGGGGCTAGTCTAATACTAGGCCAAGACCCAGCCTAGATACTATAAATATGATTCATTCTTTGGAAGTTATGCCCCCAAAGAAGTAGTATTCTTGTTGTTATATACCCTATTAGGGGTCCTATTAGGGCTCTATAATAAAAAAGAGACGACTTAAACTCTTTGGAAGTTATGCACCCAAAGATGATATATTTATCGTCAATAAATAGACGATATTAGAGGTTAAAATTTCTTTGGACGTGGTGAACCCAAAGATATAATACTCCTATAATCTTGGACGTGGTGAACCCAAGATAAGGAGTGATCCCTCGATCAGAGGGTGTTAATATTTATGTATACTTACTCTTATCTTGACTTAGGGGACCAAGATAAGAACTGATTTATTGGGTTGTATCAGTTAAATAATTAGGGTGGTTTTATTACCCCCAACTAAAGTAGTCTAACATTATGCATAAATACTTATGACCAATCGTTATTATCAAGGATGATAAGATATTTTTAAAGAAGAAAACCTAATTATTCGGTGTTGGGTTTCTTTTAAAAAGGTAAAAAACCTTTATTCTAAGGAATTGGAATAAAGTGGTGATTAATATAGATCATTAATCATCAAAAAGAAAGAAGTTTTTAATCTATAAACTATCCGAATTTGAATCTAGATAATAGATTTAATGTTTTAAAAGATTAGAACTATATATATATCTTTCTTTTTGTCTTGTTTTTTAATTTAAATGATTTAAATTTACTTATTTTCGCTTGTTAAATTAATTTTAACAAAAGTATATTTGAATTTGTTTTAAAAACAAGCGAGTTATGGTTTTGATTTTGATCTTATGAATATGTTTATCGATTTTTATGAACATTTGGTTTATGTTGGGACGTTGTTATGACCTAGGTTTATATGAAAATGTTATTGAAATTATAGATATGAGATAAGCGATAGAATGACGTTTAAAAAAGGATTTATGAGGAGACTAAATGGCCTTCTTCTAGGCCTCTTATGTGGAGTAGAGCGCTTAGTTTCTAACTCTCTTTTAAGGGTATATTCAACGATTGTCCCAAATACTTTGGATTTGGCAAGAAAATGGCTATAAGGGATACCTTTTCTAAGTTTATTCCAATTTTATGGGTTAGGCAATCAATTGTGAAAGGTTGTTCTTAAGATGAATCCTCGAGACCATCTTTAGTTGATTCCAATATTAGGTAATTTATTTATATGCCTGTATTAACAAAGGTTAGCTAATTTGTATAGTATGATGTATGTTCTATCATAATTGATAGAATACCTTGTTTATACATCACATTATGGGATGTAAAGATACTATTACGCATATTAAACAATGCGGTTTAGCAACTAGTGTTAATTAATTGCGAGCTTCGTGACATTATCCGTATTACCTCTTAAAGAGAATGGATTAGGGCTGTAGTAAAAGATTTTTAGTATAACACCTATAAATTTATCTCTTTAGTTTTTATATCTGTATTGATAACACCTTTCAGAGTAAATAAAACTAGGATAGACATGTAGTAGAGATAGATTAGATATAGGGGTGGGTTATAGATTAAAATTCAGCGATTAATTCCAGTTGGTAGTTAACATTTAACGATACCCTGATACGAGAATATGTAATGACTAACCCCAAATTAGTCGAATTATTTTTAATAATAATGTCGAATAAAGAAGCCGTGTGAACTTAGATTTTATTAGAATTTAAGTCAGATGTGACGAGGGCTGATTTGGTGTTATTGAATCACCCCGGGAACCAATAACTTATTGGATTAACCTCGCAAAGGCATTGATTTTGGGGTACTTCCTTAGAGATTTCCCAAATCCGGAACCAACCTTATTGATTATATAGTAATATATTAATCTGCATACTGTCTTATATAAAAGAAACCTTTAAGAAACCTGTAATTCATTAAGGTATTATATGAGAGTGGTATGTTCACTAAAATATACCTTTAGAGATTCATGCGGAGAGGGTGGTATAAAAACCATTAGCCTCGTTCCTATGATTTGCCATAAATCTTTTTCAGGGTATTATACAGGTATCCTGTTTAAAAACTACTCCATTCGTATAATCGTAATCTTATATATTTAATGATATGAGTAATATTGATTATTTGGCAGACGTAAGCCCTAAAATCTACCATTAAAGTAGATATTTCTCAAGTTTCATACGAATAACCTTTAATTGGGGATTTATTGGTAATGTAATGAACCAAAGGCTGAATTTGAATTAATTGAGATAGTATTTTACTGATAAATGGACCATATAGTTAGTAACCAATGTTAATAGAGTTGATTAATATTGATATGTATCAGAGAAATCTAACTTCCCCATATTGATTTAACCTACTACCTAATAAAGACTGCGGTAATACCGATTTTCAGGTATCGTTGATTACACCTTGGTGTCTTAGTTTCACGAATCAATAGGTTTTCATTGTATAAAGGATGATGTTGTAGTACTACAATTGTTAAAATTTATACATATGTCGCGGTAAGTTAAATATTCTTCTATATATTATAGAAGTGAAAGAGTTAGGGGGTCAAATCTTGGCGAAATTACACAGAAAATATACAATTCTCGTACACGGAATTACAATTCCTGACACGAACTTACAATTCGTGTGTATAGGAACCTTATATTTCTGAGAAATATACGATTAAGCACAGACAATGTGTGGAAAACTACGTTAAAGCACAGAAACAATGTGTGGAAACCTACGTTTAAGCACAGAAACTTACAATGGTTAATTGACATTAAGTACTGTCATTATTGACAGAAACTTACGATTCGTAGTTGACAATGTGTGGAAACCTAGGACTATCCACAGAAAAAATTTGTAGAAACCTACAAATACGCACAGAAACTTAATTACCATTAAG
>Ga0105238_10005304_pt1 | contig 12736 bp, 15 predicted proteins | sample KBSC34metaG_FD_81526 | JGI IMG/M metagenome (GOLD analysis project Ga0105238, IMG submission 81526) | Corn rhizosphere microbial communities from Kellogg Biological Station, Michigan, USA - KBS C3-4 metaG | ecosystem: Host-associated > Plants > Roots > Rhizosphere > Soil | place: Michigan, USA... | reverse complement strand
GGGCATCACCGGCTCGGGCGCGGGCTTGGGCGGCTCCACAACCACGGTGGGATTGCGGTCTTTCGAGAACAGCATTTTGCTCGCGACATCGAGATACTCGGCCGGCGTGGCGGGCTGCGCTCGCGGGAGACTGGGCGGCGCCAGCACCGCCTTGGGCGCGACTTTGCGCAGCAGCATGGCGCGCTCGCGGGCCTGCGCTTCGAGCCAATTTGCCCGCAGAATCCAGCCCAATGCTCCTACCAAGGCGAGCAATGCGAGGTTCAACAAGATGATTCGGCGATTCACAAGGCTGCCCCTCCCGTCTTCTTCCCCAACTTTGCTTTTTCTGGAACCAAGCGACGCGGCACCACACCCGAGATGGTCACCCGCACGGCTACCGTCTTCTCTTTGGCGTTGGAGGAAAGCACCCGCAGGTCGCTGGTGGCGACTAGTTCGGGCTGAGTTTCAAGGGATGCCAGCAGGTTCACCAATTGATCGATGCGGCATTCGATCTGCACCGCGACACTGGCTTCCCCATAGGAATCGCCAAACGGACGAATGGGATTCAGTTCAGTGGAGCGAATATCGATCGCAGGATTTTCGGCGGCGCCCAGACGGCGAATGATCTGAATTAATTGCGCCTGCGCCTGCGCCGCGGTATCCGCCTGGATGATTCCTTTCTCGCGCACTGCGAGATCGGCGGAAACTTTCTTGAAAACATTTTCTCTCGCCGGCACCGTGGCCGCGGACTCGCGCAACCGAGCCAGGCGCGTTTCCGCGAGCGTCACGGGATCGCCCGCAGGAGCTACCACGGCTACAGCGCCCTGGTTGGTGGGCCAGAAGTAAACGATCAACCCCAGCAGCGCCGAAACGGCCAGCCAGGCGAGTGCGCGGCGATCGCGTGGGCGCAGGTTCATTTGCCTACCTCCCGGTTGGTGCGTATGCGAAAGGTCTCGGCGGTGTTCACGCGCGAGGGTGGAATTACGAATTCCGAACCTTTAAAGAGCGGGGAGGCATCGATGGTGTGAAGGAGCGGGGCGGCCTGCGCGGTTTCGCCGGCGAGCGTCACCTGCGTACGGTTGATTTCCAGCAGATTGAGCCACGCGGGCGGCGTCAGAATGCGCGTCATCTCGTTCAGCACATCCATATCGGCCTTGGTGCGGGCGCGCAGGTCATCTAACTGTAGCGTGTTGCGCCGCGCGATTTCAATCTGGCGATCGAGCGCCGTCGCCCGGTTCGCAGCCGGAGCGACCCTGGCAATCTCAGCGTTCAAGGAAGCCAGATAGCGCGCATTGTCAAGGCGCGGGAATAATCCCAATGCGAGAGCAAGCAGCAGGACCGCAGCGCCCAGAGCGGCTGAGGGAATCCACAGCCAGCGCGAGCCGGATGGCCGCAGATCGGCGGGAAGCAGATTGAGCGGAAGGGCCATCAGCGGGCACGCCGATGCCAGCGCCGCCGCATACGGCAACGCCGGAGCCGCATTCAGCAGCGAATCCAAATTCGCGGGCGCGGTGTCCGGTTCCAAACGCAATTCCGCCGCTGCCATCGCCGCGGCGCGTTCCAGCGGCACCGCGAAGCTGGCCGAAAATACCGAGCGGCTGGCGCTCTCACCATAAATCTCGAAGCCGGATTCGGTGCTTTCATACGCCAGCAACCCGGACGGCGGAGGTTCCGCGCGAAACATGCGCAACGCGGCATGGATCACGGCCGCCGAGCAACTGAATGCACCCACCCGAATGCCGGCTTCACCAAACAACGTGACGAAGCGCTCGATCACCGCACGCCGCGTGATCGCGACCAGCACCGCTGACGTGCCCGGAATGCGCGCCCAGCTCGCAGCCACATCTTCTTCGCGGTAGGGATGCAGGCCGTCCAGCTGAAACTCGATGGCCGCAGGCAGATCTTTGTCGGAAACGCCGGGTAGCGACAGATGCCGCACCATCACCTCGCGGCGCGGCAGTAAAACAGTAGCCGCCACGTGAGCGCATCCATGTTTGCGCACGAACTCCGCATATTCGGTACCCCACACGCCGGCGGCATGATGCATGGCGTCGTCGAACGAAAGCGTGCCGGCTACACGCGCTCCACCGGGATGCACGCGCACCGCCGTGACGCGCAGTGATTCTCCGCCGTGTGGCCCGACGACTTCAATGCCCACGCCGTGGCCGAACGCCAGCCATTTGCGCAGCCCGCTGGGCACGAGCGTTCGCAGGACGCTCATGGCTGCGCGTCTCCCGTAAACCCCGGTTGTCCAGGAACGTTACCGCCGCGGATCGCCATTCCCGCATACGGCGGAATCGCCGCTTGCGACCAGGCATCCTGGTACCAGCGCAAAACATCCATCTCGCGCGGAGCTTTCCGCGGATCAAATAATTTGATGGTGGCCGCGGCCGTGCGCGCCACTTCGGAATACGTGCCGTCCGCACGCCGCAATCGCGCGCTGGCGCGCAGCGTATAAATTGTGAAGCCATTCCCCAAGGCAAGGCGCGGCGGCAGCGGACCAGTCTCCTGCGAATTTTGAAATGGCTGCTGCTGGCGGCGCGCGACGATCGCCGCCGTCGCCTCCGGCGTCATGCCCATGGCTTCGAGCAGCGCGGGACTCGCGGTATTCACATCGAACGGCCCCTGCGATCCCCACGGTGAAAGACAATCGCGCAGGCCTCCGCGCGCGTACAGACGACCGTCCGGCCCAGTGGTGTAATTGCCGTAAAACAACTCGGGACTCATCCCCTCGACCAGCAGTAATTCCTCTACCTCCACAAAAGACGCGTGACGCGCCCGAAAAGTCGGACCCAGGCTGAAATAGTATTGGTCGAAAACGCTGGGGCTCAAGGAAGGCGTTCGCCAGTCGACAATGCCGTCCGCGATCCGCCGCGCACGCACCGGGTCCCCCGTGACCGCGAAGATCACGCGATAGAGATCCTCCGGATCGGCCGTGTTGATATTCAACTTGGACGTTTCCGGGATCACTTCGACCAACGCATCGCCGCTCGGAAAGCGCATGGGCAGGCGCCGCATATCGGAGGTCCAGAAGCGTGGCAGCCCGTCGGGCGCAGCATAATTGAAACCCGAATTGCCCCACAGCACCCACAAGATTCCGCGTTCGAGCGCACCCGAAGCCAGATAGGACGCGCGCAGGCCATCGCCCGCCGTCGAAACGCGATCGGTTTCCGAACGCACGTTGGACGAAACCGAGAGCGCGATGGCTGCGAGTCCTGCCGACAGCCACAGCACCGCCAGCAGCGCACCGCCGCGCGAGCGTCGCCGGCGATGATTAGTAGCGGTCGTCATACACCGATCGTGGGTCGCGGTCGACCATAATGGGCACCGTCACGTTCAGCACGGAAAGCCCGCCGCTCTCCGGCACCATGGGCCGCATCTCAATATGCACTCCTGCGGGCAGCGCGGGTCTGTCCCACAGGGGCAGCCAGGGAGTTTCGAGAAACGTGTTTTGGTTGTAAGGCTCGTGATAGGAGAACCGGCAGTAAGCCAGGTTTTCCCCAAGCACATACGCCGTGCCCCCGGGTGCTGACGCATTGCTACAAAACGTAGTGGTGCTCGCGGGCCCCGTGTAAGGATGTTCCGTCGCCACCAGCCGTACCCCGCCGCGGTCGCTCGGGAGTACGTGATATTCGACGATTTGCGGATAGCCGCGCGCGCCCTCCGCAATGGAGTAACTGGTAATCAGGCGCAGCGCATCCACTGACCCGCTCAGAAAAGAGGGCACCGCGACAGGCTGGCCTTCAGCTGGCACACACAACCCTTGCGCCGGAATTACCGCTGCAATCTGGCTCGACAGTATCTGCTGAGTCTTCACGAAGCGGCGATTGGATTCCAGTTTCTTGGCGGTCTTCTCATACGTGAGCAAGCTGGTGCGCATGGCCATGAGCATGCCCGTCGAAAGGCCCGCGACCAGCGTGACCGCGATCATGAGTTCCAGCAGCGTGACGCCGCGCTGGTTGCGATATGTGGAGCGGTGATGCATTAGAATTGCCGGTCCCCTTTTTGCAGGATGTTGCGGCGAAAGCCTTCGAGCGCGTAAGTGCGGCGGGTCTGCCCGCTCATCCACCAGATTTCAAGTTCCACGCGGTCGAGGTCCCATAGGGATCCGCTAGCCCCGGGCGTGGCTTCAAACGGGGTGACGCGAGCGCGCCACCCGGAACGCACGCCCCCCGTGAGTGCGGGATCGAAGTCCGCGGCGATGTCTTGATTGCGCGGCGCGGCGCGGTCGATCAGCAGCTCGTCCATCTTCTGTCGAGCCAGCAGCGTCGCGCGGTCGATATCGGTAAGCCGCGCCGCGCTGCGCGAGGCTCCCGCCATGCCGCTCAGAATACCGGCGACGGCGATGCCCATGATGAGCGTCGCCACCAACACTTCGAGCAGCGTGAATCCGGCCTGGCGCGATGCGCTCATGGCGCCTTCTCCGCGCGTGTTAATTCAGTGAACGGATCCACGCTGACCATACGCTTGTTTCCGGACCGATTCGCAATCTCGACGCCGATGCGCGGCACCGCGCCGCCCGGATACAGCAGGAAGCGGCGTGGCTCGTCCGGATTCACTTCAGCCGCCGGCAGAACCGTCTGGATGCGATATCCCTCCGGCAAGTCCAAGCGACGCGAAAATTGCAGATCCGGTGAGCGCGAAATCAGCACGTTGTCTTTCGGAGAAATCCACACTTCGATCACCTGCTGGCGGCGGCTGGCGCGGTCGATGGCAGTATTGAGAAAGCTCACCACCGTGTCCGACACCGAGCGCAGGCGCAGCGATTCGACACCGGCCGCGGCGCTGGGGAAAGCGATGCCGGTCAGCAGCGCGATCAGCGTCAGAACGATCAGCAGCTCGATGAGCGTGATGCCCGCTCGCCTGCGCCTATTTGTTGCTCCAACTGACAATGTCGGCGTTGTTCCCTTCTCCGCCAGGCTGGCCGTCGGCGCCCAGCGACACGATGTCCGGCTCATCGCCATGATCGCCGGGAAATTTGTAGAGATAGTGATGACCCCATGGGTCGTCAGGTGCGTCCTGCGGCAAATACGGACCCGCCCACTGATCCAGACCGTCCGGCTTCACGCGCAGCGCGTTCAGTCCCAGGTCAGTGGTGGGGAAGTTCCCGGTGTCCAGTTTGTAAGAACCCAGCGCCGTCATGAACGAATTGATCTGCGCGTGAACCTGCGTGCGCTTGGCCTTATCCACGTTGCCAAACAGCTTGGGACCCACCAGGGCCGCGAACAGCGCGATGATGGTCACCACCACCAGCATTTCAATCAGCGTGATACCGCGTTGTGTCCGTCTTGTTTTCCGCATACGTTTCCTTCTAGCCTGCGATGTCATTGATGCTGGTGATGGCCAGCATCAGGCTCAAAATCAAAGTGCCGATCAACAGGCCCATCACTAAGATGATCAGCGGTTCGAACAGCGACGTAAAGCGCCGGATGGCGCTGCGCGTTTCCGTTTCGTAGATGTCGGCCATGCGCACGAACATGGCGTCCAGGTGTCCGGTCTCTTCGCCGACGCTCAACAGATGCGCGGCCAGCGGAGGAAATTCTCCGGCTTTCGCGAGCGGCCCCGCGATGCCTTCGCCGCGCTTCACGCCGGTAATCACACGCTCGAGTGACCCCGCGATGCGCCGGTTGTTTAAAATTCCGCGCGAGATGCCGATCGATTGCACCAGCGGCACGCTAGCCGCAACCAGCGTTCCCATGGCGCGCGCAAATCGCGCCGTCTCGGCTTTGCGTAGCGCATCGCCCAGCACCGGCACGCGCAGCCGGAACGTATCCCACCACATCGCGCCGCTGGCAGTGCGTATATAAGTGACCAGCGAGATGATCGTCGCCGCCAGCACAATCGCCCCCGGCAGCCAGTACATCTGCAAGTAGCGGCTAGTAGCCAGCAGCATCTGCGTAGGCACCGGAATGGTCATGCGCGGGTCGGAAAAGATTTGCGCGAAGCGCGGTACCACGAACTCCAGCAGAACAATGATGGATGAGATGCCCACGATAGTGAGAAGACCGGGGTATATGAGCGAACTGACGATGTAACTGCGCAAGTCGTCGCGAGTGCGCTCGAACTCCGCCAGCCGGTCAAAGATTTGCGAGAGCGATCCCGAAGCCTCGCCCGCGCGCACCATGTTGACATAGAGATCGGAAAAATAAATGGGATGGGCCGCCAGACTGTCGGCGAGCGACTTGCCGCCTTTGATCAAACGGACGATATCCAGCACCAGCGTGCGGAAATTCGCGTGTTCCGTCAGCTCCGCTGTGATCGACAACGCACGGTCGAGCGGCACGCCGGCGTTGAGCAAGGTGGCCAGCTCCTGCGTGAAGAACAGAATGTCTCTGCGTCTGCCGCGCTGAAACGCGGGAATCTTGAACGCGGACGCAGCCTTCTGTTCCAGGCCCACATACACCGGGATCAAACCCTGGCGCTTGAGTTCCGCGGCGACATGGCGGTCAGTTTCGGCGGAAAGCGTGCCCGTGCGGAGCTTGCCGTCCGCCGCCACCGCCCGAAAAAAGTAGGCTGTCGCCATCTAGAGTTCCTGTGTCACACGCATCACTTCATCCGCCGAGGTCATGCCGCGGCGCACCTTATTCCAACCATCTTCGCGAAGATTCTGCATGCCGTGGCGGCGGGCAATCTCCGTGATCCTGCCCGAATCTTCATTGCGCATGATGGACGCGCGCAGTTCCTCGTTCAGCTCCATCATTTCAAAAATACCCAAGCGTCCGCGATAGCCGGTGTTGAAACACGCCTCGCAACCCGTGCCGCGGAAAACGTTGATGGTCTCGCCTTCGGGCGTAATCGCAGTGCCGCCGGGGACTTTGCACTCGCCGCAGATCACGCGCACCAGACGCTGCGCGAGCACTGCCACCAATGACGACGTGATCAAGTAATTCTCCACCCCCATGTCGGTCAAGCGCGTAATAGCGCTAGGCGCGTCGTTAGTGTGCAGCGTCGAATAAACGAAGTGGCCGGTGAGCGCCGATCGTATGGCAATGTCGGCAGTCTCGCGGTCACGAATTTCGCCCACCATGATGACGTCGGGATCCTGACGCACAATGTGGCGCAGCCCCTGCGCGAAGGTCAACCCGATCTGCGGATTGACATGAATCTGATTGATCCCGTCCATCTGATATTCGACGGGATCTTCAATGGTGATGATTTTCTTGTCGGTCTGGTTGATGCGCTTCAACGCCGAATAGAGCGTGGTCGATTTGCCGCTTCCAGTAGGGCCCGTCACCAGAAAGATGCCGTGCGGCAGGGACGTGTAATGTTGCATGCGCGACAGCATGTGCTCGTCGAAGCCCAACCGTTCCAGATCGTAAAAATCGCCCGCCGAACGGTCGAGCAGACGCATCACCACGCTTTCGCCGTAAAGCGTAGGCAATGTCGAAACGCGCAAGTCGACTTCACGACCCAACGTTTTGACCTTGATACGCCCGTCCTGCGGCAAGCGGCGCTCGGCGATATTTAAGCGCGCCATCAGCTTCACGCGCGAGATAATCGCCGCCTTCAACTCGCGCGGCGGCTGGTCCTGATTCACCAGCACACCGTCCACGCGATAGCGGACGCGGAATTCTTTTTCGAACGGCTCGATGTGAATATCGCTGGCGCGCTTCTCGACGGCCTGCGCGATCAGCGCATTGACCAGGCGGATCACCGGCGCCTCGCTGGCCATGTCGCGAAGGTGTTCCAGATCTTCGCTGGCCTCGCCTACGGGAGTCGCAAACTCGGTTTCTTCTTTCTCGGACTGACCGTAGTAGCGGTCGATCGCGTCGAGAATTTCCCGCTCCCCGGCGAGACCCGGGTTCACCGTCAGTCCAGTACACGCAGCCACCGTCGCACGCGTTTCAAAATCCAGGGGATCGGCCATCGCCAGCGTGACTGTGTGATCGTGCAGCATCACCGGCAGGCAGCGGAACTGGCGCAGGAACTTGGGCGATAGCGTTTCGGTTTCAGGCGAAACCGCAGGCGGGCCTTCGATCACGATCAGAGGCACCTGCAACTGCTCCGAAAGCGCGAGCAACACATCGCGCGCCGCGACGAAGCCCAGATCCACCAGGATCTTGCCCAGTTTATCGCCGCGCTCACGCTGCAATTCGAGCGCGCGATCCAGGTCTTCGCCGGTGATCAGATGTTTCTGGATGAGGATCTCGCCAAGCCGCATAGCCGTTAGTACTGCACGGCGTGAATGGCGGATTCAAGAGCCGCACCACCCAGGTGCTGCGCCTCCATCAGTTGCTTCTTCGACCCCTGCATCGCAATCTGCGCGGGCACGCCGTCCAGGTCTTCCCACGGGAAATGCGAGAGGAAAGCCACTAATACAATCTGTTCGTCGGGCGGCACCGCCGCCATTTCCGGAGACGCCGCGGTATCGGCCAGCGCTTTCGCCAGCGCCTTCTTCAACTCCGGAATGCGCGCGATCTTTTTCTGTTTGTGCTGCGCGATATCTTGTTTGGTCATGGGCGGCGTCATGATCCCCAGCGTGGGACCCGCCACCAGATTCACTTCCGCCGTGAACACCGCGCCGTAGCCTTCTAAATAAACGCCGCGCGTGGGACCGAGCACTACGAACGGATTGTCACTCCATAACTTGGTGAAGCTGTTATCGAGTTTTCGTTCCGTCGCAGCCAGCGTGTTCCTAGGCACGCGCGGCAAGTCACTTGCAATTGCAGAGGTGGCAATCACAAGGAGGAGGAAAGGCTTCGTTAGGTGTTGCAAAGTCGAGATCTTCATTTAGCGAACTCCCGCCCCGGTGTTCAGGGCATACATACGCGTAACTTGTTTGTTGAGAAAATCCGCGGCGTCGGAATAGCGCTGTTCGGTCGCCGAGAGCAGCAAGGCAGTGCGCTGATCGTCGCGCTTTTCAGTCTCGGCGACCGCCTTCGTAACCGCCGCGTTCAGCGCCGTAGCCATTTCGCTCTGCAACCGCGCCATGACTTCAGCGCTCACGCGAGCCTCGATCGCCCGCGTATCCACCGGCGCCGTAGAATTGACCGGCACACTCGCCGGCCGCACGAAAGCGTGTACTAAAATCGCAGCCGCAATCACCGCCGCCGCCGCGAACGCAGGCCGCAGGAACAACTTCTGATACCAGCGCGGTTCAAAAACTTTGTCGGAGACAAACGCAATCCGCCGCGGCAGTTCTTCCTCGCGCAGCGTCGCCATCGCGTCCAGTGTCACCCGCAGCCCCGCCAGTTCGTCCTGGCAATCGGCACACGCAGCGACGTGGTTTTCCGCCTCCTGCCGCACGCGCCCGTCCAACTCACCCAGCGCATACGACTTCCAATCCGGTCTGCCATCCCCCAACTTGCAACTCATGACGCACCCCCCCCGTTTTTACGAAATACCGCCGGAGCCAGCGTGGCCTTGAGAAGATCCAGAGCTGTATACAAGCGCGATTTCACAGTAGAGACCGGAATTTCCAGAATCTCCGCCATTTCATCGAACTTGAAACCTTGGTAGACCTTCAACAAGACCGCCTCGCGTTGATCCTCACTCAGCACCTTCAGCGCACTCTCGACGGCTAGCGACAATTCGATCGGCAACATCCGCCCACCGAAATCCCGCGGACGAGGCTCGGAAAGCTCACTTTCCGGTTTCCGCCGCCGCAGCAACGAAAACGCCTCGTTGTGTGCGATCCGGAACAGCCACGCCGAAAAGCGCGCCGGATCGTCGAGTTTGCGGAGATTCTGATACGCTTTCAAAAAAGTTTCCTGGCTGAGATCGAGCGCATCCTCGCGATTCGACACCAACCGCAGCAGATAGTTGAAGATACGCTTCTCCCACCGGGACACGAGAAGGTTATACGCCTCGACGTCTCCCTGCCGCGCTTTGGCAATCAGGTCGCGATCTTCGACCTCGCGAAAGATCAACGTTTGCTCCGTTCGTAAAGACGCCCCCAACTCAGAAAAAGTTGGACCGGGGCGGGAATCGAGTCACCTTCATTATGAACATAGCGAGACGGAAATGGTTTAGGGGATCGCAGGTGCGCTCGGATACCATTGAAAGTGAAGCACATCATCTAGACCAATGAACTTACTGAATTTCGAACTTGCGGCTCCGTCTTTTGCCATCGAACTGGTTGGTCTCGACTTCGTTTGGGACTTGCATAACGCGGGCAGGTTTCTCGGAATCCGTTTAGACGCCGGGAACAATACAGCCTTGATGAAGTGGTCAGTTAGTGGCCACCCGGCAGCAAAATATGCGGGATGTAGCTTGATCTTCACAGGCCTAAAGTTGTTAGTTGTCTCCGGCCGAGATGACGATCTACCTCTATCCGAGGACTTTTGCATCAGCAGCATTTCCAAGGTTCTTCCCGAACCTCGCGGAGAATCCCCGCTGCGTATGAAGGCTCAATGGAATGAAAAGGAGCCATTTCATCTGCTATTTGAATTCCAGAGCCGTCGATCAATTGAGATAAACGCCGAAACGGTGGAACTGGCTGGGTGGTAACAGCGCCGGGATGTCCTCGATCCAGCGGCCGTCCGTTTCGCGATCAGTTTCGCGCCGCGCAGCCGGTCCAGAATAGAAAGACATGAACTATCCCGATTCCGTCCAGTTCCTCTACGCGCTGGGCAACGAAATGAAGACCGCCAAGCTGGGCCTGGACCGCATCCGCGCGGTTCTCGGCGCTTTAGGCAACCCCGAAAAGGCGTATCGCGTGGTCCACGTCGCTGGGACCAACGGCAAAGGTTCCACCAGCGCCATGATCGCCGCTGGCTTGCGCGCGGCGGGTGTTCGCACCGGGCTGTTCACGTCACCCCACTTGGTAGAACCCACCGAGCGTATTCAGATTGACGGTATCCCCGTGACGCAGGCGCAGTTTTCGCGGGCGTTCGATGTGGTCCACGAGGCCGCCGGGTCGCTCGATCTCGACGCGCATCCCAGCTATTTTGAAACCGTCGCCGCTATGGCGTTCTGGTTATTCCGCGAGTTGAACGTGCAGACGGCGGTGATCGAGGTCGGATTGGGCGGGAGACTCGACGCAACCAACGTGGTCGAGCCGGCGCTCACCGTCATCACTCCCATCGACATGGACCACCAGGTGTTCCTCGGCGAAACCATAGAAGCCATCGCGGGCGAGAAGGCCGGAATCTTGAAGCGTGGCGTACCGGCGGTGTTCGCGCGGCAGCGTCCGGAAGCCGCGGCCGTGCTCGATGCCAAGGCCGCCGAACTTGGCATCCCCGTAAAGCGCGCAGCCGATTTCGAGATCCGCGATCTGGAAATCGACGCACGCGGCAGCCACTTCTCGGGAATCGAATGCCCGCTCGCCGGAGAGCACCAAGTCGACAACGCTGTCACGGCGGCGCTGGCGCTCGAAATGCTGGGTGTGTCGCCGAAGGGCATCGCCGAGACCCGCTGGCCGGGGCGCCTGGAACATATCTCGCCCAACCCCGACATTCTGCTCGACGGCGCTCACAACCCGGCCGGCGTGCGTGCCCTGATTCGTTATTTAGAACGCTTTTATCCCGACCGCAAGCGCTGGATCATCTTCGGCGCCATGCGCGACAAAGCCGTCGCTGAAATGGGCGCGATCCTGTTCCCGCTCGCCGATGAGCTGATCCTCACCGCCGCCGATTCGCCGCGCTCCATGATGCCAGAGGAACTGGCCGCGCTCGCCGCCTGCGGCCGGGCGGTAGCGAACATCGGTGAGGCCCTGAAAATGGTCGCGGGCGAAGCGGCAGCCGACGATATGATCGTCATTACCGGCTCGCTATTTCTAGTGGGCGAAGCGCGAGCCGCCTCTTACAATAGAAACTCATGGCCTTTCTCTGGAGCCTGGTCGTAATCGACCCGCTCATTATTCTTTCCACCTTCTTGTGTGGCTGCGTCAGCATTTTCCTGACGCTGTTCGACAAGTCCGGCGATGCTGCGATTCGCGTGGGCCGCGTGTGGGCGCGGTCGCTACTGTGGATCGCAGGAGTGCGCGTCACCGTCGAGGGCCTGGAGAAAATCGATTCCAAAGGAAGCTATGTCCTCTGCTCGAATCACTTGAGCTACATGGATACACCCGCTGTGCTCGGCAGCATCCCGGCGAATTTCCGTTTCCTGGCCAAAAAAGGTCTGTTCCAGATCCCCTTTCTCGGGACGCACCTCAAGCAGGCCGGCCACATCCCCGTTCCTCGCGAAGACCCGCGCGCAGCGATCAAGACCATGAACCTGGCAGCGCAAGTGATCCGCGAACGCCGCATTTCCATGCTGATCTTCCCCGAAGGCGGCCGTTCCCACGACGGCGTGCTGCAGCCCTTCAAGGAAGGCGGCGCCTACATCGCCATCAAAGCGCAAGTGCCGCTGCTGCCGATCGCGTTAGTCGGCACGCGGTCGATATTGGCCATGGGCTCGGCCGTGTTCCATCCGTTCCAGCGCGTGACGCTGCGCATTGGCGATCCGCTTCCCACCGCCAATCTGACACTCCGCGACCGCGATCACCTCACCGCAGCCGCGCGTGAACAAATCGTCGGGCTGCTCGCTAAGCCGTCTGCGACTTGCCGTTAGTCGCGACTTCGGGAGCCGTGGGCTTCACCGGTGGCATTTCGATCAGCCCCAGCTTCTGCCGCACGGCCAGGTCCAGCCGGTCGCGAATATCGGTGTGCTCTTTCAAAAAAAGCCGCGCGTTGTCGCGGCCCTGCCCCAGCCGCTCGCCTGCAAAACTGAACCAGGACCCTGATTTCTCCACCACTTCGTGCGTGGCGCCCAGATCCAGTAAATCGCCCTCGCGCGAGATGCCTTGGCCGTAAAGAATATCTACCTCCACCTCGCG
>Ga0105238_10005303_pt1 | contig 12737 bp, 11 predicted proteins | sample KBSC34metaG_FD_81526 | JGI IMG/M metagenome (GOLD analysis project Ga0105238, IMG submission 81526) | Corn rhizosphere microbial communities from Kellogg Biological Station, Michigan, USA - KBS C3-4 metaG | ecosystem: Host-associated > Plants > Roots > Rhizosphere > Soil | place: Michigan, USA... | reverse complement strand
CCCAGCCCCGGATCAATCACGATGCGGCGCCGTTCGACTCCAGCGCCCACTGCGCGATGCACCGACGCGTCTAACTCAGCAGCAATCGTCGCCAGCGGATTCTTCAGCGGAGGCAGCTTAGCCCAGGTCTCCGGCATGCCGCGCATGTGATTGATGATCAGCCCGGCGTCCGCCTGCCGCGCCGCGCGCGCCAGCTCCGGATCGATGGTGAGCCCGCTAGGGTCGTTGATGATGTCAGCACCCAACTCCAGTGCCTTTTCTGCGACACCAGCTTTATAAGTGTCCACGCAAATCGGCACCGTGAGTTTGTTTCGCAGGCGCTTCAATACCGGAATCAGGCGCCGCAGCTCTTCGGCTTCAGAGATGCGGACGGAACCGGGCCGCGTAGACTCCGCCCCGATGTCGATAATGTCTGCGCCTTCTTCTTCGAGTTCCACCGCCCGCGCGAAGGCACGATCCGGATCTGCGTATTTGCCGCCGTCGGAAAACGAATCCGGCGTAACGTTCAGCACGCCTACGATGAGCGTGCGCTCGCCGAGCTGAATCAGTTTGTCGCGGACTTTCCATTCGAAATGCTTGCGAGCCATGGGGTACTTCCACGATAACGCGAATCTAGCGCTTCTTCCCAAACCCAGCAAAACCGCGCTTCGCGTCTTCCGTGGTACGCGACAAAGCATTCATCTGCACGCCCGCCTCAATAGCCTTCTCGAGCGTCATGCCATCGGTGTGATACAGAAGCTGCTTCGTCAGACTCAGCGCGCTTCCAGATTTAGCCGCCAAATTTTGCACGTACGCCTCCACGCCGGCCTCGAACTCCGCGTCGGCGAACACTTGATTGATCAGGCCGATCGACTTCGCCTCCGGAGCCCCCACCGCCTCCCCGCTCACCAGCAATTCGAACATCCGCTTCTCCGTCACCGCGCGCCGCAGCAGCGCCGCCACCATCGCGGGCACAAATCCGATCTTCACCTCCGGATATCCCAGCGACCCCGACTCCGCCGCCACAATCAGATCGCTGGCACTGGCGATCCCCGCGCCCCCGCCCAGCGCGCGTCCCTGCACCGCCGCCACCACGGGCCGCGGATGCCTGCGGATCGCCAGCAGCACATCCGCCAGCCGCCGCGCCGTTTCCAGGTGCTCCACTGCGCCCGCGTCATTGCCCTTGTCGAGCGCCAGCAAATCGAACCCCGCACAGAAATCCCTGCCCGCGCCCGTGAGCAAAACCACGCGCACGGCCGCGTCTTTCGCCGACCGCGCCAGCGCGTCCCCTAGCCCCGCGATCACCTCCGCATTCAGCGCATTGCGCTTCTCCGGACGATTTAGCGTAATGCGGGCAACACCACCCTCGGCGCGGTACAAAATGAGATCCATCGCTAGCCATTGTAGCCCCTGCTATCCTGTGAGTTATGAGAAATTCCCTCCTTTTGACCGGCCTCTTCCTGGCGATCACGCTGTCGTGGGGTCAGACTCCGGCCGCTGCTCCTAAACCCGCGGCCACCGCGCCCCCTAAGCCCGCTGCCGCTCCTGCCACTCCTGCCGCTGCTCCCGCCGCCACGTCGTCCGATCCCGTGGTGCTTACCATCGGCACGGAAAAAATCACCAAGTCCCAGTTCGAACAGATCTTTGCGCAGATCGTGGAATCCATGCCGGCTGAGCGCCGCGCCGCCGCGCAAGCCCCGCAAGCCAAGCGTCAGCTCGCCGAACAATTGGCGGAGCTGAAAGCGCTAGCGCAGGAAGCCCGCCGCGAGAAAATCGACCAGACGCCGGAAGCCAAATCGCAGCTCGCGATGCGCTCCGATCAACTGGTCGCCGGCCTGCTCTTCCAGAAGATTTCGAAAGACGCCAAGCCCACTGCCGCGGATTTGCAAGCCTACTACGACCAGCACAAAGCCGACTACGACACCGTTACCGCGCGCCACATCCTGATTCGCATGACCGGCTCCGCCGTGCCGCTGAAAGAAGGCGAGAAGGATTTGAGCGACGACGAAGCGTTGGCGAAAGCCAAAGACATTCGCGCAAAATTAGTCGCGGGCGGGGACTTCGCCGAACTCGCCAAGGCTGACTCCGACGATGCAGGCTCCGGCGCCAACGGCGGCGTGCTGGGCGATTTCACGCGCGGCCGCATGGTTCCGCAGTTCGAGGAAGCCGCCTTCGCGCTGAAGGTCAATGACATCAGCGAGCCCGTGAAGACCCAGTTCGGCTATCACATCATCCAGGTGACCAAGCACGAAAGCAAGAGCATGAACGACGTGAAGGCCGAGATCACCGAAAAGATCGGACCCGAGATGGCGCAAAAGGGCGTGGACGCCATCAAGAATAAAACCACGATTACATTCGATCAGACTTACTTCGGCAAGTAAGTTCCATCATGGCCCTGTCCGCCGGCGATCGCCTCGGACCCTACGAGATCCTGGTGCTACTCAGCACCGGGAGCAACGGCGAAGTGTACCAAGCGCGCGACCCGCGACTGGGCCGCGAAGTCGCCATCAAAATTGCGCAGGAACCATTCTCCGAAAGCTTCACGCGCGACGCCCGCGCCGCAGCCGCGCTGAATCATCCGCATATTTGCACGCTCTACGAAGTCGGCCCGAATTACCTGGTGATGGAATGGATTGAGGGCGTCCCGCTGCGCGGGCCGTTGTCGCAGCAGGAAACGCTGCGCTTCGCGAACGAGATCTGCGACGCGCTCGCTTACGCGCACCAGCACGCTATCATTCATGGCGACCTGAAGCCGTCGAATATTCTGGTCACACCGCAGGGCATCAAGTTGCTGGATTTCGGGCTAGCGCGCGTCGCCCAAGGCCCCGCGGACGCGCGCTCCGACATCTACGCTTTCGGCGGCGTACTCTACGAAATGCTGATGGGCCGCCGCCTCGCCGAGAACCGCCTGCCGGTTCAACCCCCAGAGCTCGAAAGAGTGCTTCAAAAATGCCTGGAGCCCGATCCCGCGCAACGCTTCCAATCGGCCGGCGAGCTCCGGCAGGCGCTCAGCGGCGTCGCGCAAGGCCGCGGCTACCGGCGCGAGTTCATCTTCGCCGGGGCCGCCGTGGCGATGTTGATCGTGGGCCTGGCTCTGCTGGTAATGCAGTTTCCATCCAACCGGAGGCTCTCCGATAAAGATGTCCTGGTGCTGGCCGATTTCAGCAACACCACCGGCGACCGGATTTTCGACGGCACGCTGCGCACCGCGCTGGCGCTGCAACTAGAGCAATCGCCGCTTTTGATAGTCCTGGACGACCAGCAGATGCAGCAGAACTTGGAGCTGATGGGCCGCGCGCCGGACACGCGCATCAGCAACGCCATTGCCCATGACATCTGCGAGCGCGAAGACCAGAAGGTCATGATTACCGGCGCGATCGCGGACTTGGGTAAAGTATTCGCGATTACCGTGCAAGCCGTGAATTGCCAGAACGGTGCGACGCTCGCACGCGAACAAGTGCAGGCCGAGGGCCGCGAGCAAGTGCTGAACGCGATCTCGAAGGCCGCCACCGGCATCCGCGCGGAGCTGGGCGAATCGCCGAGTTCGATTCAAACGCTGGACCGCCGCTTGGATCAAGTAGCCACGGCATCGATCGAGGCATTCCAGGCATACGCTCGCGGAGTGGCGCAGCGAAACCAGGGCCGCGACCTGGCATCCATCCCCTTGTTTGAACACGCAGCCCAGTTAGATCCGAACTTCGCCATTGTCTGCTTGCAACTGTATTTCGCCTACAGCAACACCGGTCAGAACGGCCCCGCCGAGGAGTACTTGAGGAAGGCTTTTGTTCTGGCGGATCATGCCAGTGAGTTCGAGCGCCTGCGCATTCAAGCCATTTACTACCGCGTCGCAACCGGCGAGCTGAACCGCGCTATCGATTCCAATCTTCTCCTCCGGCGCACCTACCCGCGCAATCGTCTGTCTCACAATCAATTGGGCGGAATTTACGCGAGCCTCGGCGAATGGGAGAAGGCGCTCGCGGAATATCAGACCGCCGGCGATCCCAGTCTATATTCGGCTCTGATTCTGGCGTATGCGCGCCTGGACCATTTCGACGAAGCCAAATTGGTTCCGCGAACGCCGGACGTCGCCGCCATCCACCGCGCGCTGCTGCGTGTCGCTTTCATGCAGCCCGACCCCGCCGCTGCCGCCAAAGAAATCGCATGGTTCACCGGCAAACCCGAGGAGTACCAAAGCCTCGGTGAACAATCGCAGAACGCTCTCGTTCACGGCGAATTCAAGAAAGCCGCGGCGCTAGCGCAGCAAGGCGCGCGCCTCGCCCAACAACGCGGTTTCGAAGAAGCTGCCGGCCAGTTGCTCGCGCAAGTCGCCGGCATGGGCGAATTCCGCGGAAGTTGTGACGGCGTTCAGCAAATCGGAGCGGTCGCCGCGCTGCTGTGCTCCGATGCCGAGGCTCCGTTCAAAGCCGCCGAAGCGCAAGCCAAAGAACGTCCCAGCGACACGCTGCTGAACGCGGTCCGCTTGCCCATAGCCCGCGCGACGTTAGCGCTTCAGCAAAATCAACCCTCACAGGCGATCGAAGCGCTGCAGGCCGCCGCACCGTATGAGCGCGCGTATTCGCAGGTGCCTTATTTGCGCGGCATCGCCTACCTGCGCCGCAACCAAGGCGCCGCAGCGGCGGCCGAATTCCAAAAAATTCTGGACCACAAAGGCGCGAACTGGGGCGTCGTCTATCCGCTTTCTTACCTGGGCGTGGGCCGCGCGTGGGCTCTCGCGGGAGACTCCGCCAAAGCGAAAACCGCCTATCAGTCTTTTTTCGCGCTGTGGAAAGACGCGGATACCGATCTCCCGGTGCTCGCGCAAGCCCACAAAGAATTCGCAGCGTTGCCTTGAACTTCCTTCAACGCCGCCCCGAGGGGTCCAGTAATTTCAGCGATGGAAACAGTTTCCGGTAGAAGCCCCGGTCCCGTGATAATAGTCGGTCCGCTTGCAGCTGCGCGTGTGCGCCGATTAGAAAATCAGCCAGAATGCGAGTCCGCTGGCCGCCCTGCTTGCGGTAAGCGCGCCAAGCGCGGCTAGCGGCGAAGCTCGCTTCCGCGCTCAAGGCTTCCACACGAATTTCCCCGTCGCGAAGGAACTCGTCGCACTCGCGCCGGCTCGCAAAGTGGACGCACAGCTCGGCATAAACCTGGTCGCAAACGATCATCGACCCAGCCCGCGCGGCTTCTTCGAGTGCGGCCACTGAGTCGTCCAGAAATTCTGGATCGGGCGCCAATATATCCAGCAGAATGTTGGTATCGATCGCAGTGATCATCGCCCGCGCACATCGTCGAGAAAGCGATCCACCGCTTTCCCTCGCGGCGAATAGCCCAACTCGGCAAAGCTCTGCCGGCAGCGGCCCTTCCATTTCGCCACGTCGATTTTGTGTGGGACCTTTTCCAAAACGATGGCCCCCTTCACCACTCGGAATTCGATCTCCGCGTTAGCCGTCAAACCGAACCGGTCGCGAAGGTCCTTAGGAATGGTGACTTGCCCACGTTCCCCTATTTTCATTCCCATACGGTATGTATCATACCAGAAATACATACCTGGGGCAGGGTGTAGTTAGAGCCGCACAATCTTTGCGGAGGGGTTCCCTTTGAGCGCGTTGCGCGTGTCGACGATCAGTTTCGCGCGCTCCACGATGCGCGTGTAATCTAAGTCTTTGTGATCGGTGACAATCACCACGCAATCGGCGTCAGCGGCGCCTTTGTCCGCATCGATGGCGGTCATGTCTGCCACCACGCCGTCGGCGTGCAGGTGCGGCACATACGGATCGCTATAAGTAACGCTCGCCCCGCGCTTGCCCAGCAGGTGAATAATATCCAGCGCCGGCGATTCGCGCACGTCGTCGATATCGCGCTTGTAGGCTACGCCCAGGACATGCACGCGCGAGCCCTTCAGCGCCTTCGAGTGATCGTTCAGTGCATTCTGAATTTTGTCGACGACGAAGTGCGGCATGTTGCCGTTGATGTATCCGGCCAGCTCGATGAAGCGCGCCTCAATGCCCGCTTGCTTGGTTTTCCACGACAAGTAAAACGGGTCGATCGGAATGCAGTGGCCGCCCAAGCCCGGACCCGGATAAAACGGCATAAACCCGAAAGGCTTGGTGGCCGCGGCGTCGATCACTTCCCACACGTCGATACCCATACGATCGCACAGCATCGCCATTTCGTTCACCAGTCCGATGTTGATCATGCGGAAAGTATTTTCGAGCAGCTTCACCATTTCGGCCACGCGCGTGGAGTTCACCGGGATGACAGTTTCGAGCGCCTGCTGGTAGAACAGCGCGCCAACCTTCGTGCAGGCCGGCGTGATGCCGCCCACCACTTTCGGAATGTTGCGAGTCTGGAACTTGGCGTTGCCGGGGTCCACGCGCTCCGGCGAAAAGCACAGGAAGAACTCGTCGCCCACTTTCATGCCGGGCTTCTCGAACATGGGCAGCATCAGTTCGTTAGTGGTTCCGGGATAGGTGGTGGATTCGAGGATGATCAACACGCCCGTGTGAAAATGTTTTACAATTTCCTGGCACGCGTTCACGATGTAACTCATGTCCGGGTCTTTGGTTTTGCGGAGCGGAGTGGGAACGCAAATGTTGATGGTGTCCATCGTCGCGACGGCGGCGAAATCGGTGGTCCCTTTCAGCTTGCCGGATTTCACTAACGGCGCGAGTACCGAAGTGGGGATGTCTTGAATATAGGATTCACCGCGATTCAGCAACGTGACTTTCTTGGCATCGATGTCAATGCCCGTGACATGGAACCCGGCGGCCGCGAACTCGACGGCCAGCGGCAGGCCCACATAGCCCAAACCCACAATGCCCACGTGCGCGGTCTTAGAGGTAATTTTCTTCTGAAGATCTTCGAAATAACTCACTTGCTGTCAGTCCCTTTCCAGAAAAACTCACCGCTACCTATAAGTTCGGCAGGTCCCGCCAAAAAGATAGCCTCGTCTTCCCAGCGTAATGCAAGCGGACCCGCGGGCGTCAAAACCTGCACCGGCGACGTCACCAGGCCGCGCGCGATGGCAGCCGCTCCCGCGCCGGTCGATCCGGTTCCCGAACTCATGGTTTCCCCCGCGCCGCGCTCAAAAAAACGGACGTCCAGCGTGTGGCCGTTGACCACGCGCACGAACGATACGTTGGTGCGGTTGGGGAAGCGCGGATGGCGCTCGATGCGCGCGCCCAGCGCCTGCCATTCGAAATCGAAATTGTCGACGAAAAAAACGCACTGCGGATTGCCGACGTTGAGGATCGTACAATCGCGCTCTTCGATCGACGCGTGCAGATCTTCCATGGCGGCCGCGCCCATGTTCATTTCGAAAGAGTAGGCGCGCCCATGGCGTTCCAGTAGTCGCAGATGTTTGACGCCGGCGCCGGTTGAGACGCGCACATCGGCCCCAACGGCGTGCTGCTCTACCAGCAACGCGGCGGCGCAGCGCGTGCCATTGCCTGAGATTTCACTGCGGCTGCCGTCGGAATTCCACAGCTCAATCTGGGCGTCTTCGGTGACGCCTAGCGAGATCAGCAGCCAGCCGTCGGCGCCAATGCCGGTGTGGCGATCGCAAATCGCTATCGCGGCCGTGGCGATATCGCCAAGCTCGTCCTGCAACTCATCGCGCCAGGTGAGCAGAAAATCGTTGCGCGCGCCGTGCGCTTTTGTGAAGGGGATGTTCATGGGATCTGCGTCCATTGGCGCTTATAAATATCGACCGCCGGCGCTCCTTCCACCATAATCCGCTTCTTAAGTTGATAGCGCGGGCCTAACCTGTTCACCGCTTCGTCGACCTTATCGCCGGCAACCGCCAGCGCCCATTCTTCGTGGAAAAACAAGTCGGGCCGCAGCACTGCGGCGTCCCAGGAAGGACGGTTGCCCTGATGGAGGCCTTCGCGCAAGGGAATGCGGGCGTCGCGCAGAACGCCGGTGAGATCGCCAAAGGAGTAAATGATCCCATCGCCCGGCTGATAGTTGGCCGCGAGGTAAGCCGCTGCTTGCCCAGTCCACGCACGGCGTGCTGCTGAGTTTATGGCGGCTTCCTTCCAGCACAAGGGCGCCCCCGCCAATGCCCACGACGCAGCCACCGCCAGCACCAAGACCGCGGCTCCCACCGCGTGCAGCTTCGCCGGCAAAATCGCTACAACCCCGGCGGCGGCGAGCGCGGCGAGGGGCAGCGCGGCCAGCGCGTAGCGTGTGTTGTACCAATTGTGCGGCCACAGCGTCGGCACGTACAGCGGGGTGCCGGAGGAATGAATGCTCCACACATAGAACGCAGGCGGCAGCGCCAGCAGCAGCAGCGGCCACCATATCTTTTTCGCTAGCGCCGCCACAGTTCCGAACGCTCCTAAAACCACCAAAGTCCAGCCCTGCGTCAATGTGATCGCAGCGAAATAATATTGCATGGTCACGCGCCAGTTGTGATCGGTGGGATAAAGAACTGCTTGCGCGACTTGGCGATCAAAAATCGCCTGAGGAGAATACTCACCGTTGTAGAATTCGAGCGCATTGCTGAAGTAATACTGATTGTGCGCCAACCACGCCAGCGGCCCCAGCGAAGCCAGCACCGCGAATAGCAGTGCGTGAGATTTCCGGCGCGCGGTTATCAATATGTAGAGCGCGACGAACGGGATCAGAAACCAACCTTCGTAGCGCGTCAGCGACGCCGCGTTCGAGGCCGCCGCGGCCGCAAGTACTGCCCAAAGAGATTGCGAGTCGCGGAACGCCACCGTCGACCACAGCAGCGCTGCCAGCGCCGCCGCGAAGATGGCTTCGCTCATCGGCGTCGCTTGCAGGTACAGCATATTCGGATTTAACGCGAATAACAGTGCGGCAGCAAGAGCCGCCGCCGCGGAAGCGTACAAGCGGCGTGCGGCCGCATAGAGGAACGCGCCCGCGAACACAAATGCCACGGCCGATGGAATCGCGCCCGCGAATCCGCTGCGCCACCACGGCTCGCGCGCGACGAACGGCAGCATCAACACATGCGGCAAGGGCAGCCAGACGGTACCTAGTTGTTCCGGACCTGGGGTCCGCGAGTCGAGCACGCGGCGCGCGATGTTCAGATGCGCCTCGGCATCTCCGTAATACAGGGTGTAGCCATGGGACGCGCACCACCACACGGCTGCGGCGCTGATCACCGTGAGCAGCATCACCACGCCGGCAAGATTAGAACGATGTGAACTTGCGGAACTCTTCAAAGCGGGCATCGATTTCTTCACGCGTGAGCGTGCGGAAGCGTTCCACGCCAAAGCGTTCGCAGCAGAAGCTTCCCATGACGGACCCGTATATCACCGCGCGGCTCAGCATACCCCGGCTGATCTGGTCGCCTTCCAGGCTGAAGCCATGCTCGGCCAGGTAGCCGATGAAGCCGCCCGCGAAACAATCGCCCGCGCCGGTAGGATCGAAGACACTTTCCAGCAGATATCCGGGCACGATGAAATAAGAGTCGCGCCGGAAGAGCATCGCGCCGTATTCGCCGCGCTTGATCACCAAGGTGTGCGGACCCATCTCCAGAATCTTCGCCGCGGCCTTGCGCAGGTTGCTTTCGCCCGACAGCATGCGCGCTTCGTGATCGTTAATCAGCAGGAAATCCCAAGGTTTGATGGGTTCCAGCAGCTCGGTGCGAAAATCGCTGATCCAGAAATTCATGGTGTCGCCGCCCGCCAGGCGCAGATGCTTCATCTGCTCGCGGACGCTGCGCTGCAAGCTGGGCTGGATGTTGCCAAGCAGCAGGTAGCGCGCGTTCTGATAGCTCTCGGGAAGCTTGGGCTTGAAATCCGCGAACACGTTGAGGTCTGTGGTCAGCGTCACGCGATCATTCATGTCGTCGGTGTATTTACCGGCCCAGAAGAAGGTCTTGCCGGATACGCGCTCCAGGCCTTCCAGATCGATATTGCGGCTGGCCAGCAGGTCTGTATCCGCCTGCGCGAAATCGTCGCCCACCACGGCTACGATGCGCACTTGCGTAAAGTAGCTCGCGGCCAGGGAAATATACGTGGCGGCGCCGCCCAGCATGCGCTCCACGCGTCCGTGCGGCGTTTCGACGCCGTCATATGCAACCGAACCTACGACAACCAGAGACATCTTTTGATTGTAGAGGATGCTGCCGATAAGAGGGAATCGATAAGATGGAGGAAGTGCTATACCGCCTGCTGCGCGTTCTGCCCGACCTGTTGGTGTTCATTGTCTCCGTGCTGGGCCAGACCGCAGGCTTGGTCTGGCTGCTGGGCTGGAAAGCGGCGGGCGCCAGCCGGCGGACGCGGCTCGCCATCGCCGCCGTGGGCGGGTTGTCGATGATCGCGTCACTGATCGCTTTCCTATTGCATTTTCAGCGCGTATCGCGCCATTTTCCGGGCTGGTGGTTGAGCTGGGGCACCGGGCTTTCGATCAGCTGGGCGCTGCTGTCGGTGTGCTGGCTGGTGGGATATGCGGTGTTGTGGATGGTTTCGCGTATCGGTAGCGGACACAGCCCGGCGCGGCGGCGTTTTTTTCAGGCCGCTTACGCAGCCGTGTTCGCGGCGCCGCCGGCAGTGTTAGGATACGGCGTATTTATCCAGCGCCACCAACTGTTTTTGCGCGAGCACAACCTGCAGATTCCTGACTTGCCATGGGATCTGGACGGGCTCCGCCTGGTGCAATTGACCGATATCCACTTGAGCCCCTTTCTGAGCCGCGCCGAACTGGAGCGCGCCGTCGACATGGCGAACGAAACGCGCGCGCACATAGCGCTGGTCACCGGGGATTTGATCACCACGAATCGCGATCCGCTGGACAATTGTCTGGATTCGCTGGGGCGCCTTCGCGCCGAGGCCGGTGTGTTCGGCTGCATGGGCAATCATGAAATTTACGCTGGCGCCGAGGATTACGTGGAACGCGAAGGCGCGCGCCGGGGTTTGCGTTTCCTGCGTCACAGTGCGGCGCCCCTGCGTTTCGGCAATGCCGCCATGAACCTGGTGGGCGTCGACTATCAGGCTCTTCGCCGGCCTTACTTAGTGGGCGCGGAAAAGCTGGTGGTTCCCGGCGCGTTCAACCTGCTGCTCTCGCATAATCCGGATGTGTTTCCGGTGGCAGCGCGTCAAGGCTACGCGGTGACCATCGCCGGCCATACGCATGGCGGGCAGATTCGCGTGGAAATCCTCCATGCCGATCTGAACCCCGGCCACTTTTACACTCCCTACGTCGATGGCGTCTACCGCAAAGGACCTGCCGCGATTTTCGTTTCCCGGGGAATCGGAACCATCGCTATACCGGCGCGCATCGGCGCTCCACCCGAGGTCGCGCTAGTGCGCTTATGCCGTATCTGATCCTCAGTGACATTCACGCGAATCTCGAAGCACACCAGGCAGTGCTCGAAGACGCGCGCGGGAAATACGACCGTATTCTTTGTTTGGGAGATCTGGTGGGCTACGGAGCCGATCCTAACGCAATCGTGGAATGGGCCCGCGAAAGTGTGACGGCCATCATCCGCGGCAATCACGACCGGGTCAGCGCCGGCGGCGATCCTGGAGCACCGGATGAGATGGAGGCTTTTAATCCCGCGGCGCAGGCTTCCACCGTTTGGACTCGTAACTCCCTGCTTCCGGAAAATCGCGCGTATCTGGAACGCCTGCCGCGCGGCCCGCTGCCGTATGAAGGGCTGGATTTAATCCACGGCTCGCCTGCCGACGAAGACGAGTACGTGGTGACAGCTTCGGACGCCGCGCCTCTGCTCGAGTTGCTCGGCGCGCCGCTCACGTTTTTCGGACATACCCATCGCCAGGGCGCATTCCGGCTGTCGCGGCGGGCGATCGTTCAGATAGCCCCGGACCGTACTCTGGGCATCGAGCCGAAATATTTTTACCTGGTAAACCCCGGCTCGGTGGGGCAACCGCGGGACGGTGACCCGCGCGCCGCCTACGCGTTATACTCTCCTGAGGAGCGCGCGGTGGAGTTCTGTCGCGTCGACTACGACGTCGATCGGGCAGCGGCGAAGATTCGCGCGGCCGGTTTGCCCGATTTCCTCGCGGCGCGTCTCCACGAGGGGATGTAACCGCTCCCTTCGCTTACACGCGCTACGGGCCGAAGCCCTAGAATAGAGTTTACAGATGTCCTCACAAAATGGCCGGCTGGCGGCGGCGATCACCAACCCCAAAGTGGTTGTCGCCACGACGGTGGCCCTTTCCTTTATCAGTTTCTGGCGGGGCGCATCGATCGTTTTAAGCGATCTGGCGTCCTCCATGTTTTACGCGGGCGGCGCGGCCGAGGCGGCGGTGGGAAAAGCGGCCCCTTGGTTTGTGCTGGCGGTGATGTTGTTCAGCTTCGCAGTGCGCAGCGTGTATCTGGAAAGCTGCAGCATGTACGTGCGCGGCGGCGTCTACGTAGTGGTTCACGACAGCATGGGGCCGGTGATGGCCAAGCTGTCGGTTTCCGCGCTGGTGTTCGATTACATTCTCACCGGACCCATCAGCGTGGTGAGCGCGGGGCAATATGTGGGCTCGCTGCTGAACGAAATCGGCGGGCTGCTGCACCGGAGCTACCACATCGACGTAAATCTGTTCGCGGCCGGCGCGGGGATTCTAATCACCATCTATTTCTGGTGGCAAAACATCAAGGGCGTGCATGAGTCCAGCGGCAAGGCGCTACGCATCATGCAGATCACCACCGTCATGGTGGGCATTCTGCTGATCTGGTGCCCCATCACGTTGGTGCTGACCAAGGGCTGGCATTTGCCGCCGGCGCCCACGCCTTCGAACCTGGTGTTCTCCCAGGACGCGCAGGGCTGGCTT
>Ga0105238_10005302_pt1 | contig 12738 bp, 8 predicted proteins | sample KBSC34metaG_FD_81526 | JGI IMG/M metagenome (GOLD analysis project Ga0105238, IMG submission 81526) | Corn rhizosphere microbial communities from Kellogg Biological Station, Michigan, USA - KBS C3-4 metaG | ecosystem: Host-associated > Plants > Roots > Rhizosphere > Soil | place: Michigan, USA... | reverse complement strand
GTTGAGAATCGCCGGCCAGGCGCGCGATCGTCTGGGCAAACTCGTGGCGGTGGGCGCAGTGACGCTCATCTTCAGCCACGTTTTCGTGAATATCGGCATGAACATTCGCATCGTCCCGGTGACGGGCATCCCACTGCCGCTGTTAAGTTACGGCGGGTCTTCAGTGCTGTGCTCGTTGATCGCGCTGGGCCTGATGCAAAACGTATACATGAATCGAAGAGGATACTAACTATGAGCAACAACAACTTCTCGCGGCGCCGCCGTGGAATGCGTTTCAAGCCCAAAGGCGGCTTAAATCCCGCTCACCAGAAGACCGACCGTGAGGCGGTCGAGGCACGCGCTGACGTGGTCAGCGAGCAGGGGGGCAACGAGCGGGTCTTTGAAAAACGCCACGCGGGCGAGATCGAGCGCGCCGAGAACATCGCCGCCGGGCTGCCGCCCGAGGGCGTCAATGCGCCGCAGACGCCGGCGAATATTCCGGATAAGAAGGACTTCCACGCGCCGCATCCGGAAATTCCGGCCCAGGTGCAGGAGGAAAAATTCGCGCCGGTGACCATCAAGGAGCAGCCGAAGGGCCTGATCGAAACGATCACGCACGTCGCCAGCAACATCGTCAAAAAAGTCCAGCGGCTCATCCGCCCGGAGAAGAAGATCCACAAGGAGGTCATCATCAATGCCGAGACACTCGAAACGCGCGTCGCGGTGACGGAGGACGGCAAGCTGGAGGAATTCAACATCGAGCGCACCACCGAGGAGCGCCTCGTCGGCAGCATCTTCAAGGGCAAGGTGCGGAACCTAGAAGACGGGCTGAAGGCCGCGTTCGTGGACATCGGTTTTGAAAAGAATGCGTTCCTGCATTACTGGGACATCGTGCCCAACCAGTTCGACTCCGGCGTGGAGATCGTCGAACGGGAAGGCAACAAGCGCCGCGACCGCCCGAAGATCACGCAGAAGGACATCCCGCGCCTCTATTCGCCCGGCTCGGACATCATCGTGCAGGTCACGAAGGGGCCCATCGGCACCAAGGGTCCGCGCGTCACAACCAACATCGTGCTGCCCGGCCGTTTCCTGGTGTTGCTGCCGAACTCCGACCAGTCCGGCATCTCCCGCAAGATCGAGAATCCCGAGGAGCGCAAGCGTCTCAAGAAAATCCTGCGCGAACTGCACATCCCCGACGGCATGGGCGTCATCATGCGCACCGCCGGCGAAGGCCAGCAGTTGCGTTATTTTGTGCGCGACCTCGCGCTGCTGCTCGAAGAGTGGACGAGCGTTTCCGAGAAGATCAAGAAGCAGCCGATGGCCACGTGCGTGTTCCAGGAGCCGGACTTGATCGAGCGGACCGTGCGCGACTTCCTGACGGAAGACGTGGAACGCATTGTCGTGGACAACCTGAAGGCGCACGACCGGATGCGCGAGATGATCAACAAGATCTCCAAGCGTTCGGCGGGCAAGATCAAGCTCTATACCGAGGCGCAGCCGGTCTTTGACCGGTTCAACATCAGCAAGCAGCTCGAGAACACATTCTCGCGGCAGGTGCACCTGAAGAGCGGCGGCTACATCGTGATCGATGAAACCGAGGCGCTTGTGGCGATCGACGTGAACACGGGCCGGCACAAGGGCGGCAAGGACCAGGAGGCGCTCATCCTCAAGGTGAACCTCGAGGCGGCGGAAGAGATCTGCCGCCAGCTCCGCCTGCGCAACATGGGCGGGCTGATCGTGCTCGACTTCATCGACATGAAGTCCGGTCGCGACCGCCAGCAGGTCCACAGCCGGATGCGGGATGGTTTGCGCCGGGACAAGGCCAAGACCCACATCCTGCCCATCTCGCAGCTCGGGTTGATGGAGATGACCCGCCAGCGTCATAGCGAAAGCGTCCGCGCCGCCGTCTATGACGACTGTCCGTACTGCAAGGGTCGTGGCAAGGTGAAGAGCACTGTGACCATGAGCGTGGAGATCCAGCGCAAGCTGCAGGAAATCCTCAAGAAGCGCACGCGCGACGAGAACGATTTCCAGTTGCGCATCGTGGTGCATCCGACCGTGCTGGACCGCCTCCGTACCGAGGACGAAAAACACCTCATCGAGATGGAGAAACGCTACTTCGGCAAACTATCCTTCCGTGCCGACACGGGGATGCATGCGGAACAGTTCAAGATCGTGAACGTTGAAACGAACGAGGAACTGGCGAGCGTCGGTGCCTGAATTGAACAACCTTGACCAGGAATCAGAAAACGCCCCGCGAGACATCGCGGGGCGTTTTTATTTTAAGATCAGGATTGGGTTGCGGACGAGATGGTGCCGGATGGTTTATTTTCCGCCTTCAGACGGGGAATCAGTGTCATGGCCACGATGAAAAACAGCAGGCCGGTACCGGTGATGAGCAGGCCTTGCAGCCGGGTCTGGATGGCGGCGACGATGGTGATGGCCAGCACGGCGGCGGCGGGCAGCACGATGCCCAGCAGGGCCAGCGGGCGGCTCATGATGGTCATCGAGCGGATGGCGATGATGATGAGCACCACGGCGGAGGAGATGAAGATGGCGGCGTTGAGCGGGATGAATTCCTGCGCGAAGTACATCAACGGATACGCGCCGGTGAACGTTCCCAAGATGAGCAGCAACATCCAGCGATCAAACTTGCGGATGTAAAAGGAGTTGCCGACGAGACCCAGCAAAAAGCCGAAGACCACAACGCTGGCGGGGCCGAGCCAGGTCAGTTCACCCAGCCGGTCGATGGGCGCCACGCCGAGCACATCAAGCGCGATGGGGCGCCCGAAGAGCAGGCGCTTGTAATCCCAGGTATAAACCGTCTGGCCGTTACCACGGGCATATTTGGTCGGCTGGAGCGACAGTTCCAGCATGCGCACATCCGAGCCGACGGCGGTGAGGTCGATGTGGAAGGTGTCGAGGATATTGCCGGGCGGCGTTTGCAGGTAATAGACGCCCTTGCCCACGGCGGAATAGTTGATGGTGATGGGGGCCGGCTCGCTCCGCAACGTCCCGAACCAGACCATCTTGTCGCCGCGGATCTCCACGGACTCGCTGGGCACGCCATTCACGCTTACATCCAGATCGGCGAGCGAGATGATCTGCGGCGGCAACGGCAGCAGCACCTCGCAATCACCGCTGCCGGACGGGTTGGAGGCCTGGAAGGTGGTCTTGAATTGCGCGGTATAAATGGATTCCGGCTGCACCGTGCCCACGCTCAGTTCCGGCTTGAGGGAGACGGTGGCGGAAAAGCTTTTGATGACCGCCAGAGGCCGCCTGGCCGCGGGCGCGGCGCTGACCGAGTCCGCAGGTTCGGTGCGGGCGGCGGCAAGGGTGTTGACCGCGCTCATGCTCCGGCTGAGGGCGCGTTTCTTGGCGGAGGACAGCGCGGGCAGCAACAGGGCGGCGATGACCGCAATGACGGCGATGACGACCACAAGTTCGATCAAGGTGAAGGCGTGTTTGCGAGTATTCATATATCACCAACCATTTCCTTCTGCGGGGATCCGCGGCGAATCCCGGACGATGCACATGGGGAGGCCGTTGCGGCAACGCTATCAAAGTGAGGCAAGAGGTCAAGCCTCCGGGTTTTTTGAAGTCTCGGAAGATTTCATGTCATACGCATCTGTTCGGCCGTTTTGCACCGCCGGCCAAACTGCCAACAAACCTGACCTCCGTAAAATCCGGTTGCCGCCACGTCCGGCAGATGGGTGGCATGAATGAGAAGCCGAGCATCGATGCGGGCCGCGAAAAGATCGTTTCGCCGGTCGCTGAAATCCCCGTTTGTCCCGGATGGGATTGCCGACCGGACGCCGGTGCGCACGATCTGATTTCTGCCAAATGTCCGAATGCACCAGCCCGAGGCTTTTCAAGCGGCGGTCGAGCAGGACAAATCCGGCCGCCCGCAGGAAATTATCCGGAGGCGTAAGCCGGCTGGCGGGCAACGAAGTCGAAAATCTGAAAAACAAATAAAGTGCGGCGATGATCATCCGCGCACGGATGCGGCGCAGGCCACGTCCGGGCATCTGAAAATCAGCCAGCAACCAGATTGCCCCGGGGGCCGTGCTTTTGGCCAGCAGCGGGACCAGTTTTTCGAGCTGCCCGGCGCGAAAACAATCGAGGAAAAAATGGGTGGCAACCAGGTCAAATTTTTCCGTGGTCGGTGTCCAGTCCAAAGCATCCATGTGCTTGAAATGAAGCTGTGATGAATCCAGCCGCGCGCGGGCCAATCGTTGCCGGGCCTGCCGGATCATCTTTTCACTATGCTCCACACAGGTGATTTTGAGATGCGGATTGAAGCGCAACAATTCCACCAAAAACTTTCCCGTCCCTTCGCCGACCAGCAGGGCGTTGCGACAGTTTTTGGTCTCGGGCAAAAAAGTCGTCCGGCACCGTTGCATGAGTCCGCCCGCCAGCAGGCATTCCAATCCGTTATAATACGGGGCCAGCCGGTCAAAATTCATGATATAATCGGGCAGATTTTCCTGCGGCACGATTCCACCAAAGACAGGCAATTATGCCGCCCATGGCGAAGACCGGCAGATCCCACAGGTCGGGTGTGCCGATATGCAGCCAGAGCGGGCCGGTGAATTTGCACATGACCGCCCAGGCGGCGAGGTGCAAAAACATTTCGGACCAGCGTGGCGGCAAATCATCCTGGCGCAGGCCAATGATCCGTTGGATCCAAAGCATCACCGGCAAGGCGGCGGGAATGAGCAAAAGATCGTCAAAATGTGAATGCAGGAACGTCCGGAGCAGGTGGCCATGAACCATGTGGAGGTGTGGTTTCAGCAGCAGCCGGTTGAACGCATAGGCGCCCAATGAAATCCAGCAGAGCGGGTCATTGAGATAACCAAACTGTTTCATAGGGCAAGCAGCACAAAACCGGACAGGATCGCCAGCAATGCTTTCAAAAATAGAATCATAGACTTTGGTTGGCAGGCTTGAATTTTAATCGTGTCAGCAACGGTCCGTGACTGCGTGACTCTTCCTCTTCGTGATGACGCATCCGGGACGCCAGAATATCTGCACGACCCAGATAACCGATCACCTTGCCAGGATCGTTGCGCTCCACCACCGGCAGGCGTCCGATATCATGCTTGAGCATTCTGGCGATGGCGTCATAAAGCGGTTCATCCGGAAAGGCGACGGTCAGGCGGGTTTGTCCGGCCGCAAGCACGGTGGTGGAGCCGGAGGGATCCCTCCGCAGGGCGCGGATGACATCGCTACGGGTGATAATGCCGGCCAAGCTCTGGTCTGGATTGACGATGAGTGCGCCATGGCGTCTGCCGACCATCAGGTCGCCTTTGGTGATCAGCTCGGAAAGGGTTAACACGGTCATGTTTGCGGGGATGGTGGGCACCCGGCGATCCATCACCTCACCGACGCGCATCAATTCAAACAGGTCCACGCTGTATTCACGCGCGACATGCTGACCCCGGCGCGCGAGCTTTTCGGTCAGGATGGAGCGGCGCAAAATCAATACGGTGACACCCAGCGCCGTCACACAGCCGATGAGCAGGGCGGGCATCGCATTTAAATCATGTGTCAGTTCGAGGGTGAAGACCATGCCGGTAAGCGGTGAGCGCATCGTGCCACCCATCATCGCCGCCATGCCGACCATGGCCCATAAACCGGGATCACCCACCGGCAGCCATTGTCCCAGCAGCGCTCCGATGGCCCCGCCCATGATCAACAAAGGTGCCAGCACGCCGCCCGAAGTGCCCGAACCGAGAGCGACCGACCACACAATCGCTTTCGCAAACAGCAATCCGATCAGCGCCGCGCCCAATAACTGGCCGAGCATCAAGGCGTGAATCGTGCCGTAGCCCACACCCAACACGTCAGGTTCGAACACGCCACCGAGGCCGACGACCATCGCGCCGATGGCCGGCCACCACATCCAATGAACCGGCAGCTTTTGAAACAGGTCTTCAAAAGAATAAACGAGCGTCGTCAACAGCCATGAACCAAACCCCGCGGCCAGACCGACCAGCAATGCTGCCATCAGTTCATTGGCTCCCATCATACCATGTGGCGTTACTGGAAAGATCGGTCCGGCACCCAGGAACGATACCCGCAAAATCGAAGCCATGATTGCAGCAACGGCCACCGGGATGAAACTGCGGGGTTTCCATTCGAAAAGCAAAAGTTCGACCGCCAGCAGCACTGCGGCGACGGGAGTGGCGAACACCGCCGACATGCCGCTGGCGGCGCCGGCCACCAATAAGGTTTTCCGCTCCGCTGCGGAAAGGTGGAAGAGCTGGGCGAACAGGGAGCCGAATGCCCCGCCGGTCATGATGATGGGCCCCTCCGCCCCAAATGGTCCGCCGGTGCCGATGGAGATGGCGGAAGACAACGGCTTGAGGATTGCCACTTTGGGGTTGATGAGGCTCCGACCAAGCAGAATGGCTTCCAGTGCCTCGGGAATGCCGTGGCCACGGATTTTCTCCGAGCCGTAACGCGCCATCAGCCCGATGATCAATGCGCCCGCGATCGGGATGACAACGATCCAATAACCCAGGTGGCTCTGTTGCGGGGTGATGCTTTCTGTCGAAAAGCGGTGGAAGAAGGCAAGGTTCGTGATGGCCGCAATCAACCAGAGCAGCACCTTGGCCACGACCGCCCCAATGGCGCCGATGGGAACGGCGAGGGCGGCCAGCAGCAAAACCCGCTTGTCGGTGCGAAAGTCGGACAGGAAATCGGTTGACGGTTTCTCAAACACAGGGTGCGCACATTATATCGTAATACGATATATTACAAGTGGATTATTTTGCGGCCGCTGCTATCCTTGGCCGAACCAATCCTTAAATGTCCTCCAAAGGCAAAATCACCAAGGCGCACTACGAGACGCTGGCCGAGTTCCGGTATGCGCTCCGGAAGTTCATGCGTTTCAGCGAAGACGCCGCCCACTCGGCGGGCGTCGCTCCGCAGCAGCATCAGGCCATGCTGGCGATCAAGGGCTTCCCCGGCCGCGACCGGATCACGATCGGCGAACTGGCAGAGCGCCTGCAAATCAAGCATCACAGCGTCGTGGGGCTGGTGGACCGGCTGGTGGTTGAAAAGTACGTCCAGCGCCTGACGGACAAGAAAGACCATCGCCAGGTCCATCTGATGCTGACGGATCGCGGGGAAGCCGTGCTCGAAAAACTTTCCGCAACCCATCAGGAACAGCTTCGGCGAGTGGGACCGCGAATCAATCAGCTTTTGGAATCGCTGCGTGGAGAATATCACGCCGCCAGCCAAAAAATCTCGTCCACGCCGGAAACGCGAACGGGATAAACACGGGCAGCCATGATCCTTAACTTGCGGGTTTGGCCACGGCATCCAGCATCTTGTCACTTGGGCTGTAAAACTTTTCCGGTGGAGTTCTAGTTCTGTGCCATAAACCACGTTTTAGAGGGTTGGTTTAAATATAGGGGTTAAATGGGTTGTGTAATTAATTAACAAGTTATTCACAATTATGCTTGCATTTAATCCGGAACCAGTCACTATACGGCGCAAGCAGGCGAATTTAGATGGGTGGCAACAATGGTTTGTCTGCAAGCATATGGGTTCCTCACCTAAGAAAACCTGACCGGTTATTACTGGTTGGAGAATTGTGTCCTTTGCTCTCTTTGAAATGATTACAGTTTGCGGAGTGTGCCTGCATGTCTCTGGTGTCAGTGCTGATATCAGAGAAACCCAATTATTCTATGGGAAACTTCCAAGGTTCACAAAAGAGATCCGCAATGCCTGCTGTTTTTATTTCATTTAAGTCATTGGATAAGTGCCTGATAGGAAGGCGTTTTGCGAGCTTCAGGAGTCGAAGGAATATTTAATAATTATCGATATAGGTGGACGTGTCGTAGGCGAAAAGACCCTGCCGAGATGGGATTAATTAGTCGTTGAATCATTGTATTACTATGAAATATAACCGTTGTTTTGCCGGACTTTCGTGGTGCATCTGCGTTGGATTAGTATTAATAAGCTTATCCGCCAATATAGTTTCGGCCGATACGGTGCGGCAGCAGATAATCAATCTGCATAAAGGTTGGAATGCCGTGTTTTTGGAGGTCGATCCGGTAAATCTCAAGCCTGCCGACTGCCTTCATACCACTCCCATCACCATGGTGGCGTCCTATATCGGGAATGGTTCAGCCGTCCAATACGTTCAAAATCCATCCACCAACAATTTCAGCCGTAAGAATGGCTGGGTAGTCTGGTATGCGCCAGACCGGCCGGACGCGTTCCTGACCCAGCTTTTTGAACTGCGAGGGAACAATCCCTATCTGGTCTATTCGACAAATGATTTTACCTGGTCGGTGACGGGTAATGCGGTGTTGACGTCGGTGACCTGGAAGCCCAACTCTTTTACCCTGGCCGGGTTTGGGCTGGATGATCTGTCGCCGCCGACGTTCGATCAATTTTTTGACGGCTCGGCCGCGCATCATCCTTACCGGATCTACCGGTTGGTCAATGATAACTGGGTTTTGGTCGATCAGGCGCAAAGCACCCAAATGCGGTCCGGCGAGTCGTATTGGATTTTTTGCCGCGGCAGCTCCGATTATCAAGGGCCGTTGACCACCAAAATCCAGTCGGGCCAGACAGTTTCCATCAACGGGGTGAATCCGGCGGGTGTTTTGTTCGCGAACAATTCAAAGAATCCGCTCGCTGTCACCGTGGCAAACATCTCCGGCAGCCAGCAGTTGCCGCTGGCTTTTGTGCTGCGGGCAGTGACAGATACGAATGTGATTTCAGCGTCCTTTGATCTGCCGGATGTCTATGCCATGCCGTCATTTGACGCGGGCGAGAGCCGCGGTCTTTGGTTTACGGTGCGACCGGAAAAAATGACGGCAGACACCCAGACCGGCCTGTTGAAGATAACCACCGACCTTGGAACCAGATGCTGGCTGCCTGTCACGGCCAGCCGTTCCGATCTGTCATCTGGAAACTGATCCCAATTTACCCAACCTCCTAGAACCAAACCAACCATGCGCAAAGCTTTCCGCCGTTATTCGGGCCTGGTGCTTTTATCTTTGACCACCGGGTTAGTCCAGGCCGCCACCAATTCCGCCAGCGGGCTCTGGGTGGGGGAAGTCACCTTGCAAAAGGTCAACGAGACGGTCAGCGGGGTGAATGCCGCCAATCAGGTCGTATCGCCCGACCCGAGCGTGGCCACGCCGGTGGGTTCACCCGCCCATATACGGATCATTTTTCATGTGGACAGCACGGGGCAGGTGCGCCTGTTGAAAGGGGTGGCCATGGTGGATAAATCCACGAACACGACGCCGGACATCGCCCTCATCTCTGATCCATCGCTTTACCAGCAATTCGGCGGACGCACGGGGCAGAGAATCACCGCCGCCGCCTTTGATTTTGGCGACGGCCCCGGCACCCAAAATGCGCTGGATCAAGTTGCCACCGCCGCGGCCACGGCCGCTGCGGCCGGCGGCAATGCGCTCGCGGCCGCCAATGCCGCGATGAATTCGTTTCAAACCAACATCCCGCCCGGATCGACCGCCGCCTATGCCAGCTTCATCCAGTCGGCAACATTCTCCTCCAGCGCCAGCATGGCGGCAACAAGCGCGGCGCAAAGTCTGGTGGGCGTGAATGGCTCACAGGCCCAGAAAACCCTGATCGCCACATTGGCCGCGGTGAACACCCTGAAGGACGCCAATGTTTACACCGCCGCCGATGCGCTGACATTGAATGAAGTCCCGATGACCGGCCAGCTCGCGCCGGCGAACGGGCTGACGGGCACCATTTATCTTGGTGCAGATCACCCGACCAACCCATTCCGCCACCAGTGGAACCCGATCCACCGGCATGGCTACGCCGTCACGCGCGCGTTGACGATCAACTTTGATTCCGCCTCCAGTACCAATGCCGTCGGGCAGCCGGGTTTCGGCGTGGATCACATCACCGGCACCTACCACGAGAGCATCAGCGGGCTGCACAAGCCGCTGGGGCCAAACCAGGATATCGGCCTGATCGCCGAGGGGGTCATCAAACTGGATCGCGTCAGCCTGGTGGACACCTTGAACCAGTAATTTCCAAAAAATCTCCATGAAAACCAGTTCACCTTTTACCACCCGGTTCGGGAAATTTTTTCGCCACGGAATGTTGCTCGCCGTCCTTGCCGCGGGCCTGCCGTCCGCCGCGCGGGCGCAGTCGGTCGGCGCATTCGTGGAACCGTTGCAATTCATCACCGTGGACACCCGGGTGGATTCCTCGGTCGGCACCCTGAAATCAGGCATCACATACGTGCTGGGCCGGGATGATTCCGCCAACGCTTTTCTGCGGAAGTTTGACGCCAGCGGGGCGGCCGCCGTGTTTGACAACGGCAGCAATCAGGTGACCATCGCCGGGATCACGCCCACGGCCATGGCCGTGGTTTCCGGTACCACCAATCTTTACATCGTCGGTGGCAGCAAAATTTACCGCGTCAGCACCGAGAACGGACAGATCATCAATTCCCTGGATGGCGGTTCGGGATTGAGCCTGCAAGGTGTTTATTGGGACGGGTCGCAGGTTGACGTCTGCGGCAATTTTTCCGGCGGTTCGCGCACGGTATTCGGCAAGGCGGCGACGGCGCGCGGATCCCAGGCGGGGATCATCATCAAGTTTTCATCCAGCCTTTCCTCCACCGCCCTGGGGTTGCTGACCTACGGCAACACCGGCGGCAGTTCGGTCAATACGGTCAATTCCATCGTGGTGGATGACAATGGCGATATCTATGTGGCCGGTCACCTGGATGCGGGCACGTTCAACTCGGATGTCTTCAATTCCGGCCTGTTCAACGTGATGTACCGGCACAACAGTTCCACCGGCATCAACAATCTCAGTGATGCCCTGTCGGTGGTGAATGGCAATTACACCAGCACTTCGTCCGGCACGCGTTCAGACGCATGCAATATCGGCACTAGCTACGACAATGGCGATTATAATTACATCTGGCGGGAAACAGGCATCATCAATGCGCCGACTGCGGGGCAATACACCTTTACCAGCTCGACGGATGACGGTTCCTGGCTGTACGTGGACGGCAACCTGGTCATTTACGACAATACTTCTCATCCCACCCAGTCGCATTCGGGCACGATGTCCCTGTTTGCCGGTCTGCACTCGGTGGACTGGCTTTACTGGAACGGCGGCGGGCCGGGCAACGGGACGCTGACCTGGGGGCTGACCGGTTCCACGCTGAGCTGCATGTCGGCGGCGGATTTTTCCCTGCAACAAAACAAGGGTTATGTCTTCAAGTTCAGTTCGGACCTGAGCGCGTTGAAAAATGCCTACTTCACCAGTTACCTGGCAACCGGCGTGGGCGGCGAGGTCAACGAACTGATCTATTCGCAAGGATTTGTTTATGGCGTGGGTCATTGGAAGGGCACGGCTGACAATCCTGCCATCAACCCGGTGGATATCTCGGCTGCCGGTTCCGCGGATGTGGACATCCTGAAGCTGGATACCGGCCTGCAGCTCAAGGCGCGCGCGACCGTCAAAGGTGTCGCGGAAAACACCGGTTTCAGCATCACGGTGGATGAGGCTGGCAACGCCTACCTCACCGGCTCGCACGGTCCGCAGTCGGCGGATTTCTATGGCAACGGCGACCCGACGAACCAGCCTTTCACCTCGATCTCCTCGGCCAAGCCGAACATCTTCATCGCCCAGCTTGACTCCAATTTCACGTTCCAATGGGTCAACACCCCTTCGACCCCGTTGCCGGACTTCAATTTCCCGACCAAGCCACGTGTGCGGTGGAACACGGTTTTGCAGCGCGTGTTCTGGATGGGCTACTTCAATACCGGCTCGCTGATCATGGGCAATCCGAACGCCATGCAGACCTTGAACGGCCCCGAAGGTTTTATTGCCGTGCTCGACCCGGACGGCAAGTTCACCGAGCGCGTGAATTTGACGATCGCCTCTGATTTCGGTGTCAGCGGCACCCAGATCAAACCCTTCGGCGGTCCCGGCGCCGGTTCCAACACCGTGGTCATCGGGGTGAACACCCGCCCGGTCATCAAGGGTGCGCAGGTCATCGCCTCCGTCCCCAGCTACCTCTATCGCAGCCAGACCGGTGACGATATCACCTCGCTGACCCAGGCGGATCCCACCCGGATCGATACGGATGCCGAGACGCGCATCTCCTGCACCGGTTACTCCGTGGGCGATAATGTCGCCAATGGCGTGGCGAACAGCTACACCTTCACCATCACCAAGGACACGATCGTCCGGTTCAACTGGACGGTGGAACACGCGCTGCGTATCAAGTCGGACTTCAGTGAAACAGAAGGGCACGATCCCGGTTCGGTCGGCCACATCGTCGGTTTGAAATCCGACGCCGCCGGTTCGCCGTTGCCGACCGTGCAGAAGCATTGGATCCTTGAAAATGAACCTGTCATCGCCACGGTGGACGCGGCGGTGGATGACCAGGATTACCTGTCACGCGGGCTGGCGGTCCGCTACGTGGTGACCGGTTATGATGCCTTTGGTCCGCCGAACACCCTGGGCGATCCGGGTACGACGAATTTCATTCCCTTCGTCGGCAACGATGCGCGGCGGCAGGTCAGCCAGTTTTTGATGAGCTCGAATGCGAGCATCACCTACCATTGGAAATTAAAAATCGGTGTGCAGGTCGCAACCACCGGTTTGAAATCCACCACCTTCCCGCTGGTCCATGTGACCGCGAATCCGGGGCAGGTCCTGACGAACTTGCAGGCGGATGGCCAGGGTTCGGGCACGTTCTTCTTTGACGAAGGCACCAGCGTGCAGATC